>MWVY01000035.1_pt1 | contig 28667 bp, 16 predicted proteins | sample 1047251 | NCBI WGS metagenome assembly MWVY01 (sample SAMN06349983, study PRJNA376086) | soil metagenome | isolation source: MS7-5 sample Antarctic (ecotone) soil | place: Antarctica | collected 2015-01-13
GCCCGGCCATCGCCATGACGGCGGTGTCCATGGTCCTGACCGTGGTCGTCGTCGTGATGTGGCTCGGGGAGTCGATGCACTGGGGCGTCGCCCTGGTCGTTGGCCTTGGGCTCGACGGCGGGTGGCTGGCCACCCTCGCGTACGAACGTCGCCTCGCCGCGCAGGGCGACCACAACCGGATCGTCACCGGCGTCGGTTGGGGCTTCGGCCTCGCGGCGACCGGCGTCCTGGTCGCCCACGCGCTCGGGGAGACCTCGCCCGGCGCGTGGCTGGCGGTCGCCTGGCTGCCGGTCGCGGCCAAGGCCCTGTGGCTCGTCCACGGGCTCTGGGAGCGGACCGCGCTCACCACGAACGCGCTCGACTCGATCCGCTCGATCCAGCAGGAAGCCCGCGACGAAGCCGCGGTTGCCCGTGCCCGGCTCCGGGCTGAGGCGGGCACCGAGGAAACCCGGCTCGACGCCGTGACGGAGGCCGGGGCGCGTGTCGCACGGGTCCAGGCGAAGACCGCCGAACGGCTCTCCGGGGCCTGGTCGACGCTGGAGGCGGCCCGGCAGGGCGACGGGACCGCACGGGCTCTGACCTGCGTGACAGAGCGCGTCACGCCCGCGTCACAGCCGACGTGGAACCTGCCGGTCTGGGGAACGGTCGAGTCGCTGGCCGCGCTGGAGGCGGCGCCGGTCCTGAGCGACGACGACCTCGACCGGATCGTGTCGGACCTCTGCGACAGCACCCACCCGCCCATGTCGTACCGGGACATGGCGGCGGCGTTCCGCAAGGCGGGTCACGCGGCCGGGGAGACCCGCCTGCGGGGAGCCTGGAAGCGCGTCACCGCGTCGGCCGGGACGGGAGCGTGATGACGATGGTGCTCGTCTACCTGCTCTCGCTCCTGGTCGCGGTCGTCGCCCTGGCGGTGACCCTCCGGCCCCGGCCGACCCCGGCCCCGCCCGCTCCGCTCCCGCCGGCCTTTTCGCCGGGCGCCGCGATCCCGCCCGGCGCGGAAGCCGAGATCCGGGTGATCCTCGTGGCCGCCGCCCAGCTCGCGGCCCGACTGGCCCCGGCCGCCTGATGGTTGCCCCCGCCCGGACCTCCGGGCGGGGGCTTCCCGCGTGATCGGCACACCAACCGACGCGATGGGATTGCAATCAACGTGATGGCTATGTCATCATGAAGGGGTACGCGAAACCGGCACGGAAGGGGATCATCATGACCGACCCGAACACGATCACCGCGAAGAGCAACAACGAGCGGCACCTGTCCGAGGTCCTGCACACGCTGCGCAAGGTCACGTCGGCCACGACCGACGACGACAAGGCGCGGATCGTGCTCTACCTCGACTCGATCGCGGTCGAGATCGAGCGGATCAACGCCACCCGCACCCCGCTGCTTGGCCTCGAAGCCTGCAAGAAGTGCCGCCGCGAGTTCGACGACACCGACATCCGGTGGGACGGCCAGGCCCGCTACAAGGCAACGCCGTTCTGCCGCCGCTGCGTCGACTTCTGCTACGAATCGAACTCGGCCGACCACCGCTGCCAGGTGTGCGCCGAAAAGGGGGCCTGACCATGAGCGCGACCCCTGCGGACATGAGTCACGCGATGCTCATCGGGGTGCTGATGGACCTAGGCGGCTCGTACGTGATGCCCGCCGCCGCGATGGAGGCCGACGCGATCGGCGGTCGTGACGGCGCCTTCCACGCGGTCGCCATGGAGCCCCTGCAGAACGGAACCATCCGACTCTCGGTCCGACCCCGGCCCGACGTTGACGAGGCAGGAATCAGCTATGAGTGACCCGATCCGGTGCCCCGCCGCCCACTTCGAGGACCCGACGCCGTGCGAGGGCCCGCCGGTCGTGACCGTGCTCGACGCCAACAACGGCGGCGCGGACGGCTGCGAGCACCACGCCGCCCGGCTCCTGGCCTCCCTCGACGGCGGGCGGGTCTACGCCCTGCCCGACGCCCCGGACGGGGCCGCGATCCGCGTGCACCAGGCGGCGGACGGCACCAGGCCGTTCGCCTGGCTGGAGAACGCGCCGCGTACCCAGGCGTCCCAGCTCAGCAAGCTGGAGAACCGCGAGGCCGAGGCCAAGTGGAATGACTGGAAGGACCGCTGATGATCCGCCGTGCCGTGACCTGTGACCGCGAGGGCTGCATCGCGCTCTACGTCGAACCCGTCGCCAACCCCGACGCCCGGCCCGGCCTCGATGCCGAGTCGACGCGGGCCGAGGACGTCCTCGACTTCGAGCAGCTGGTGGAGCTCGCCGGATGGGTCGACCACCCGGCGGCCCTGGTCCGGCCCGGCCACCCCGACGCCGACGTGCTCGGGCACCTCTGCCCGGCCTGCGCCGCCGGGCGGGGCCCGGTGCTGGAGTTGGGCGAGTGCCCGACCTGCTCAGGCCGGACCGTGGACCTGCCCGGCGGTGCGACCTGCCACTACTGCCGCACGGTCGTCCCCCATCCCGCCGACGACTGGTCCTGAACGCACGCAAGCGCCCGCCGGCCTTTCGGTCGGCGGGCGCTCTTCGGCCCTCGAAACCACACCAGCCCCAAGCAGCTCCGGGCGTCCGGCGGCTGACTGACCACCACGTATGGCAGGCTCAACCACTACAACCCCAGACATCGCAAAAGGCCCCGGCATCTCACCTCCGGGGCCCTGCGAACACCAGCTCCCTCGACTTCTCACGGACCAAGGATTGGTGCTCACGTAGTGCATTCCCATGATGCAGGACATCAGGCTCCGGCCGCGACCGTGTCTTCGGACGCGTCGCCTGCCGGAGCCGTTCGTACACCCGGCCCCCGGTGCATGGCTCCCGGCTGCGGCACGGCGATCGTGCACATCCCCGGCAAGCGACCCAAGGTCTACTGCTCGGAGGCGTGCAAAAAGCGCACAAAGCGTCTCATTGCGACCCAGTCACCCAGCGTAACGGGCACGACTACCGAGAGTAAAAGGGACGCGGGCTTTAGTAGTAAGGGAAAATCTCCGTCCACTGCAGGTCAGAGCGTTGCGGCGGAAGCTGCGAAGCCGACCGGCGGAGAGCCGAAGCCGGACCCGCGAGACGAGCGGTTCGACCGCCGCGACCGGCACCAGACGGTTTCGCTGAACGAGGCGTTCAAGGGCTGCGGCTTCCGGCTGACCGCCGGGCAGGCTGAGCTGCTGTGGAAGCCGGGCGAGGCGACGTTCGGCAAGACGTGCCGCTGCAACAACGTCCACACCTGCCCGTGGTGCATGAGCCGCATCCTGGCCGTGCGGGGCTCGAACGTGCAGCTCGCCGGTGACGGCCTGTCGGATGCCGGGTATGGGCTGCACCTCGGCACGAACACGCTGAGGCACTTCGAGCGGATGGCGTTCGGCACGGTCCGCAAGGGGATGCGCCACGGCCTGGTGGCGGTCCTGCACGACGGCTGGAAGAACGCGTACGGGTCGGCCGGTCGCCGGTGGCGCACGATGCGCGACGACTTCGGGATCGTCGGCTACGAGCGCGCCTTCGAGGACACCTTCGGCTGGGGCTCGGGCTTCCACCTGCACTGGCACACGATGTGGGTCACCCGAGCCGTGCTCGACCCGGAGACGCAGGCGGCGTTCCGGGACGCGCTGGCCACCGCCTGGGCGGACGGGGTGGAAGCCGCGGGCGGCTACAACGTGAGCGAGACGTGTGACCGGCCCGGGTGCTCCTGCGGAGGCAAGGGCCACGGGACCGACCTGCGCCCGCTCAACGGTGCTGACGACGACGAAGAGGGCGGGGCGGGCAAGCAGGCCCGCTACCTGTACAAGGACGGCGACAAGACCAAGGGCGGCGGCACGGCCAAGATCGGGCTGGAGTTGGCGGGCCAGAACTTCAAGGCCGGTCGCGGTGAGGACCGTATGGGGCCGCTCGACCTGGGTGACGCGGCGGCGGCCGAGCTGGCGCGGCTCGGCAGGCCGGGCCCGTTCGTGGAGAAGTACCGCGAGCGCGAGTTCGGTTGCTTCGGGGTGCGCAAGCACTACCGGACGCAGAGCCTGAACCGGCTGATCAAGGAACTCGGCATCCAGCAGGACGTCCGGAGCGAGGAGGAGATCACCGACGACACCGAAGGGCTGGTCGCCATCGCGCTCATCCCGGCCGCGACCTGGTACCGGCACATCGCCCGGCGACAGGGTCGGCGGCTCGACCTCATCAAGGTCGCGGAGGTCTACGGCCTGCCGGGCGTCCGCCGGTTGATCGAGTCGTGGGGTCTGGTGTGGGGCAAGGACGTCCTCGACCCGCCGACCCCGGAAGCGCCGGCCGCGCCCGGAGACCTCGACGCCGACCAGCTCGGGTTCGAGGTCATGTCGGAGGACGAGGCGAAGTTCCGCGACGCGCACCGCGCCGCCAACGCTGCCCGCAAGGACGAGCTGGCCGCTGCGCTCGACCGCGTGCGTCACCCGAAGCAGGAGTTCCGTCCGAAGGTCAGCCTCCGCAAGCCGCTGAAACCCAAACCCGTCAGTGCTGAGGTCGCCACTCCCCCGCCCGGTGCCGCATCGCCCGTGTGCCGCCGCTGCAACGGCAAGCTGGCCCCGGTGCTCCAACCCTGGGGCCAGCACGCGGGAGACTGCCTCCGCAGCGACCGCCAGGCCGCGTAGCCCGGTCCCGTCCCCGGACCCGAAAAAGCCGCCCACCCCCGGGCGGCTTTTTCCGTTACTGACGTCAGTAAGCACTAACTCGCTCCGCCCCGATGCCGCACCCGAGAGGATGGATTCATGCCCGTCACCATCACCGACACCCACGCCGGGTGGACCTGCCACACCGGCGCATCCCTCATCGCAGACGCCATGACCCCAGGCCCCGGCAAGCTCGGAACGATGCACGGCTGCATCTACGTCTGCCCCGAGCACCGGACCGACGCAGAGGCCCGGATCACCGCCGCCGGATGCGACCCCCGCACGGAGCCCGCACCGCCGGGTCACCGGTGGGACCCGTGGCCCTGTGGCCACATCACCGCCTACGAGAAGACCGCCGCCGCAGAGCTGGCCGGGCACCTCATCCGCTGAATCGACAGCGGCTGACGACGGCTCCGATCCCCCGACCGCCCTCGGTCGGGGGATCCGTCATGTCCAGGGCGGAAGACCGTCTTCGGGGACAACTTGCTGCGCTTCGAGACCGACTTCGTGTCCGGCTCCGAGGGTCCGCCGGCCTTTCCGCTCGGCCACGTCCTGGTGCTCGACGCCCACCAGCTCGGCCCGCTCGACGGGCAGAAGCCGCAGGGACGGCGTGCTCCTGGTGGTGGTTGTCGGACCGGTGCCCAGCGGGCGGCGCGTGGTGCTCATCGGTCCAGTCTGGAGTTCCCCGGCCGAGGGGAACTCCCTTTGTGCCTCACCCGAGTCTGATCAAGGTCCGGCGGACACGGGGGCGCCTTGCAGGGCGCTCTGCAAGGCGCTCGACAGGGCGCGCTACAGGGCGTCGTACGAGGCGCTTACCAGGACGCCTCATCCTCCGGTCCGACCGGTCTCCGACGTGCGCGGTCAAGGGGTCCGGCCGCGCCGACTACTTCCCTACGACACCCCCCGGCCGTCCCCGGCCGACGTGTTACTGGGGTCAGTGACCTACAACTTGCTGCCGGTATCTGCTGCCCGTATCGACGCTGGAAGTGTCGATACCTGGGTCCTCGCTCAGCCGGTCCGACTTTTGACGGCACGTCTCGTGGGGCGGCACGACCGACGAATCAGGAATGCCTAGGTGTGGTCTGTACTGCGCTTTGTACTGGCGTGTTCGTGCTCGTGCTCCTGGTGCTCGTCGGTGGCCTGGGTGAGAGTGGTGGGCGGAGGTGGTCGCTCATGCAGTGCGGTCGATGTGGTGCCGGGGCGGTCCAGGGCCCGGACGGTTCGTGGACGTGCTTGAACCAGTGCGGTTGGTCGTCGGGAAGCGCGTTCACTTTCGGGTGGCTGGGGTGGTGGGCATGACCGGTTCCGAGGGACTCGCGATCACGCGGACCGACTGCCCGAGGTGCGGCGCGGAGGTGGCGGGCATCGAGGGCCGCTACGCCTGCGCGCTGTGCGGCTGGGTCAACGACTGGGGGCACGGGCATGCCCCGCTCCCCACGGCGGCTGACGATCCGGACCGCCCGGCGGCCTGACCGGTCCGTGCTCCTGGTCGTCGTCGGCGTACGTGAAGTCGATGACGTACGGCGGCGGTCGGAGACGTACGCGGCGACGGCGGCCGGGCTCGATCCGGCGGAAGTGCCGGCGCTTCGGTCGGCAGCAAGTTGGAGGCTCGGACACTCCCCTGCGCCGGACCCGGCGAGGGCGCCGGGTCAAAAGTGCCAGAGGTGTACGGCGGATCGTGTTCGTGCTCCTGGTCGTGCTCGTCGTCGGGCACCGCAGCATTTGCACGCGGCCGTGCTCGGTACGGTCGACGGCATGAAGCGAGAGACGCCACGGAGCCCGGACGGCGCGAAGCTGTGTGCCTGGTGCGCCGAGTCGATCCGGCAGTCCGGTGTCGGCAGGAGCCGGGACTACTGCAAGCGGCTGTGCCGGGAGCAGGCGTACCGCAAACGGCGTGACGAGCGGCTGATCCAAAAGGCGCTGGCCGACGCACAGGCCGTTTCGTCAACAGGAGAAACCACAGCCCGGAAACGGGCCCCCGTTTCTCCTGTTGACGAAACGGCATCGGTGCAGGCTGGGCGGCCGATTCCGGCACCGGCGCGGCTGACGCTGCCGGACGCGTGGCGGGCTCCGGCTCAGCTGCCGGTCCGCCGGACGCTGAGCCGTCCTCGGCTGCTGCCGCCGCCGCCGGGTTTCGAGCGAGACGGGATGCTGCCGTTCGGTGACGCCGACTCCGACGATGGCGGCGGGTAGACGCCCGGCCACGACGATGCGCGTCGCGAGCGGAGCGAGATTGCCGGTCGGCACCGCATCGCGGCAGCAGGAGCTCCCCGCCCGCTCCATGCCGGGCGGGGGCGGGCTGCTCACGCGCTCGCATCCGTGACGGCGGCAGTGCGGCGCCCGGCCCGACTCCACGCCCGCAGACGGGCAGCAGACGCCGCGCGACCCACCCCCCCTTCCGCCGCTGCCTGTCGTTCCCACCCCAGAGCCGCCGCAGCCGCCAACGAGAGGCGGCTACGCGTGCCATGTGACCTTGGGCGCGTCTGTGCGCCCGCCTGAGCCGATTTCAGCGCCGGATCGGTCCCGAGTGATCTCCGGGCCTCTCCGGAGCCCGCAGAACGCCGTACGGCGGCGCGGCCGTTGGGTGGGTCGACATGGCGACTTAGGGAAATACGCTTGCGCAAGCGCCGTGTACGTGTGAGTCTGCACCTATGACGCAGCAGACACCGGCCCAGTTGAGGGCCTCCGCCGAAGCCAAGCTGAAGCCCATCGGGCAGAGGCGCATCAAGATCCTTGCTCAGCTCGAAGCGCTGGATGCCGAGCTGCGGCCGGCACTCGTGGAGGCGGTGCGGATGGAGGTGCCGCTCCGGCGGATCTACGAGCTGACTGGCGTCTCCCCGAACACCTCGCGAGCGTGGCGGAAGGCCGACGACGGGGGGTGATCGTCCGGCCGGAAGTTCCGGCCCTCGCGCGTATACGCGCGTGCAGATCCGCACGCGAGGCTGTCAAGCGCCGGAACTTCCGGCCCGGAATGTGCACGCAACGTAAGCGAGCCCCGCAGGCGACTGAAACGCCGAACGGGGCTCTGACACCAGTGAACGAGAGGAAACCTCGTGATCATCAGTGCTGCGGAAAAGGTTAGCGGCGGTCAGATCGACCTGTCGCACCTGCTCGCCGAACTAGGCCCGAAAGGGCTCGTTGTACTGCTCGCAGTTGGCGGCTTTCTGCTGCTGTGGGTGATCGGGAAGACGGCCCGTCGGTGGCTCGCCAAGACGATCGGCAAGCTGATCCGCAAGCTCATGCGGGCAGTCGTCCGGTACGCCACGGTGTCGATGTGGGCGGGGCGGATGCGGATGCCGGTCCGGCTCGCGATCCGTCTCCAGCCGGAGCGGTGGCGGCTGATGTGCGAGGCGCGCAAGCTCGCCGGGCTCAAGCGGATGAAGGTCCGGCGCACGTCGGTGGGCATCGCGATCCGCGTCCGGTTCGGCGCCGGGCTCGACCTGGCGGCGGTCGCCGCGAAGTTGGACCAGCTGGAGACCGGGCTCGGGCTGAAGCGCAAGAGTCTGCGCATCGAGCCGGACGAGTACGCGAACAAGGCCACGCTGCATGTCGTGCTGCGTGACCCGCTGGCCAAGCCGACGCCGTGGCCGGGCCACCCGTCCGCCGACATCCGGGTGCCGGTCTCGCTCGGGCTCATGCCGCACGGCGATGAGGTGACGCTCAACCTGCGCCAGCGGATCGCGATCGCGGGAACATCCGGCTCGGGCAAGAGCGTGTTCGCCCGGGTGCTGGGCGGCGCGGCTGCGCTCAGCAAGAACGCCCGGCTGACGTACATCGACCTGAAGAAGGTCGAGGCGGCGCAGTGGGAGCACCTGGCCGACACGGCGACCACGCCCGCTCAAGTGGAGTCGGTGATCGCCGCGCTGCGCGAGCGGCTGGACATCCGGCTCAAGCTCATGGCCGAGCACGGGATCGATGACCACACCCCGACCCCGGCGGACCCGGATGAGGTGATCGTCGTGGACGAGGGTGCGGAGCTGGTCCGCGCCGGTCTGGACGACGCGATCACGCAGCTGACGTCGATGGCGCAGATGGGCCGCGCCGCCGGATTCCACCTGTGGTGGCTGACGCAGTACCCGACCGCCGATGGAATGCCGACCGGCATCGGCACGCAGGCGAACTGCATCGTCGCGCTGCGGGTGGAGAACAAGCGCGTCTCCGACGTGATCCTGGGTCAGTCGATGTCGAAGGAGGGATGGCGGGCCGACCGGCTCAAGGGCAAGGGCTGGAACCTGATCAAGGACATGGACCACTCCGAGCCGGAGCCGAGTCGGGCGTACTACGTCAGCGCGGCCGACGTGAAGGGCTGGAGGGCCCCGGCGGGTTCGCCTGCTCTGGCTGCGGCTCCGGTCCGTCCGGCCATCGAGGCGGCGCCGGTCACGGTGGAGCTCCCGCCGATGCCGACGTACGCGCCGCTGGTCGGCGGCTGGGACTCGGACATGGATGAGGCGGTCAGCCTCACGAAGGTGCCCGCCCAATCCGCCGGCCTTCCCGCGGCTGCTCCCGAACCCGAGTTGACCGAGCTGTCGGTACCGGACGCGGTCCGGGCCGCGCTGGCCGATGCCCCGTCCGCTGGCATGTCCGCTGCCGAGCTGGTGGTTGCGACCGGTCGCGGCAAGTCCCAGGTCTACGCCGGGCTTCAGGAACTCACCGACGACGGTGACGCCGTGAAGGTCGGCCGTGGCCGGTACGTCCTCGCCAACCGTGCGGAGGTGTCGGCATGATCCGCCCCGACGCTCAGATCCGGGCCGGTCACCTCCCGGCCGACCTCTACCGCCAGCTCCCGGACGGGGCCGACGCCCGCCAGGTCGTCATCGTCCAGGCCGCGCCCCGCTCGTACGCCGGACCGATCGCGGTCGTCCTCGCGGCCACGGCCGGGATCGGCGCCACGATCTGGCTCGCCACGGTCGCGGTGCTCCAGCTCGTCACGGTCGCGGCCACCACGGCGACCGCCGTGCAGGCGGCGATTCCCGCGCTGCTGGGCGGATCCGGTCTCGTGACCCTCGCGGTGAAGTTCTCCCGGAAGGACGGCAAGTGATGACGAAGCAGACGATCGAGCGGGCCGCGCTCATCGCGGCCGGGGTCGTGATCGTGGCCCTGACCGGGTTGGCTTTCTGGCTGTCCTACGCGCACCTGGCAGAGGTGGCCCGCGCCCACGGGCTCGGACACGCGACTGACCGGATGTGGGCCTGGCCCGCGACGCTGGACGCGTTCATCGTCGGCGGTGAGCTGCTGATGCTCCGGGCCGGGCTGCAGGGCCGCACCGACTGGTGGGCGGTCGCGATCACCGCCGCCGGGTCGGTCGGCTCGATCGTGCTCAACGTCGCCGGGGTCACCGGCACGAGGGACGCGGCGGCTGTCCCCCTGCTCGACTACGTGGTCGCCGCTGTCCCCCCGACCGCCGCACTCCTCGCGTTCGGTGTCCTCATGCGGCAGGTGCACGGCCTGGTGGCCGACGCCGAACCGGTCGCCGTGCCGGTGGTGGAGATCGAGCGGGACACTCCCCCGTCCCCCGTGGCCGTAGAGGTGTCCCCCACCCCGCGTCCGGAGCTCCGGCCGGCGGTTGCATCGTCGCTGGTCATCTGCGGGGGACACCTCGAAATCCCGGCTGTCCCCCCGCGCCCGAGGCTGTCCCCCGACGAAGCCCGCGAGGCGATCGAGCAGGCATGGCGCAACGGCCTGAGCATCCGTGAGGCGGCGCGGGTGTCCACCCGGTCCGCCTCCCAGGTACAGCGGATCTACACCGGGCTCGACGCCGACCGGGGCCCCCGTCCCGTCCCCGGCCAACTGGAGCTGAGCACGGCCTGATCCCCCGAGGGGGCCGGAGGGAATCCACCCTCCGGCCCTCTTACGCAAGGTGACACGCATGTGTCATACTGAGTCGCACAGTGCAGGATGACCGAATCGGTCCGCCGCCGGAGGGACACCCCTCCGGCCCCCCACCTCAGAGAGGGACACCCATGAGCTTCATCAACTCCCAGCCGAGCGACGACAGCATCGTCTCCACCGACCGCACCGGGGCGGCCGAGGTCACGACCGTGATCATCACAGCCGACGGTGCCACTAGCCACCCGTGCCCGGGCGGCCTGACCGAGGGTGACCTCGTCGACTAGCAGCCACACCCGACACGCAAACCCGCCGCGCGGGACCGGAGGGACAACCCTCCGGCCCCCTCTCCCGGAAGGGACACCACATGACCGACACCCGATGCGCCGCCGCCCACCCGGAGGACCCGACCCCCTGCGTCGGCCCACACGACGCGGTGCTGATCCTCGACCGGCAGAACTCCGGAGCGGACGGCTGCGAGTGGCACGGCGCCCGACTCCTGGCCTCCCTCGACGGCGCCCGCGTCGTCTCCGGGAGCGTGGACGGAGCCGCGATCCGCGCGCACAAGGCGGCCGATTCCACCCGCCCGTTCCCCTGGCTGACCGACGCTCCCCGCGTCCGGCCGGACCAGCTCAGCAACGCGGAGAACCGCGAGAACGACTGACGACACGCGAACGCCCCGCCGGAAACCTGGCGGGGCGTCTCGCTCATGAGGGATCATCAGCCCTCAGAAATGGCACGAACCCAGGTCGGGAAACCCGGGTTCGCCGCCCCGAATCGGTGAGTGGACCGAAGAGGACGTTGCTCTGTGGCAAGCGTACGAGAAACACCCCCCGAGGCTCTACAGGACGCCTCCGAGGCGGTCCGGCCCGTCCCCGACTTCGGCGCGATCGTCGCGACGCTGGAGCGGACGCAGGCGAAGCTTCGTGCCCGCCAGGCGGCCCCCGGCCCCGGCCGCGATGCCGCACCCGCCCAAGGGCTTGTTACATGTGCCACAACTTCCCGTGTAAGAACGGCCACCCAAGAAACCGCAGGTCAGAGCGCTTCCCGTCCGCTCGCCTTCCCGACCCCGGATCTGGTGTCGGCAGCGGCCGGTCTGTACGCCAGCCGGGCGGGCTGGGACGGCCGCGAGGGGCCCCGCCCCGTGCTGGTGATCGCGCCCGGCGTCGTGTCCCTCGGGTGGCCGGACGTGGCCCGGCGCGAGCGGACCGCTGAGCGCGCGCAGGAGACCGCGCGGAAGCGCGCGAGCGAGCTGGCCCGGTACCGGGCCGAGTACTGCGACGACCCGGCCGAGCTGGAGCCGACCCGCGTCGTCCAAGAGTGGTCGGCCAAGAGCCGGTCTCGGATGACGCGGGTCCTTGCCGAGCTGGACTACGCGCCACTGCTGCGGATGAAGCTGCGGCTCCCCATGACGACGCTCACGTACCCCGGGCAGTGGCTGATCGTCGCGCCGACCGGCAAGGCGGTGAAGAAGCACATGGACACCTTCTACAAGCGGTTCGCACGCGCCTGGGGCTTCGAGTGGCTCGGCATCTGGAAGCTTGAGTTCCAGCGTCGGGGAGCCCCGCACATCCACCTGTGGGGACCACAGCCGGAGGGACCCGCCGGAGAATTCCGGCAGATCACGCAGGTGCGATACCGCCCGGCCGTGGGCGATGGGCTCGCCTACAAGCAGTGGCTTTCCGTCGTGTGGGCCGACATCGTCGGGCACCCGGACCCGGAACAGCGGCGGCGGCACGAGCTGGCCGGTACCGGCGTCGACTTGAAGGAGGGCGACCGGATGACCGACCCCAAGCGGCTCGCCGTGTACTTCAGCAAGCACGGCTCGTACGGCGCGAAGGAGTACCAGAACGAGGTGCCCATCGAGTGGCAGGAACCCGGCTGCGGACCCGGCCGGTTCTGGGGCTACAAGGGGCTGGAGAAGGCCACGGCGGGAGTCGAGCTGGCCCCAGCCGACGCGGTGTTCGCCGCGCGGACGCTCCGGCGGCTCGCCCGTTCTCAGGGAGTCACCCGGCTGGTGACCGTCCGCCGGACCAAGGGCGGCGGACAGGTCCGGTCGGCATACCCGGACGTGATCGGGCTCGCCGGTGCTCAGTACCTCGCCTCGGCGCCGACGCGGTACACCACGGTCCGGCGGCCGGTCGTCCGCCTCGCGTCCGGCGCGGGATTCCTGTGCGTCAACGACGGACCGGCGATCGCGGCCGGGCTCGCTCGCGCACTGGAACGCCGGATCACGGACCCGGAGACCGCACGCCGCGCGGACGAGGCGGCGGAAGCCAAGCTCACCCGGCTCCGGACCGCAGCCGACAACCGCCGGTTGTCGCGCGAACGTTCCAGTAACTACTAACTTGCTGCCTGCTCTGACTGTCGCTGGTCGCGCCCTGGGTCGCGGCCTGGGTCGCGACCCAGGGTCGCATAGGGCGCGACCGCACGAGGGCCGTCGCCGTACGTCCTGAGCTGGAGGACAAGGGGTCCACCGGGCGGCGTCCGGCACGCCGACTACTTCCCTGGGGAGCCCTCCGGCGTGACAGCGATGCCCGGCCCGAGGTTCCGCCGGCCTTTCCGCTCGCCCACGACATGGGCCTCGCCGCGAGTCGCCAGGAGTGCATCCGGCTCGACTCGTTCGGCGGGGAGAAGCCGCGGGGCGGACGACGTCGACGGCGTGCTCCTGGCGGTGCTCGTCGGACCGGTGCCGAGGGTGCGTCGGGTGCTCATGACGCGAGTCTGGCGGCTCTGCCGGAGTTCCCCGACAGGGGAACTCCCTTTGTCCATCACCCCTGAACGATCACCCTCCGGCCGTCCCCGGCCGACGCGTTACAGGGGCCAGTGACCTCCAACTTGCTGTCGGTTTCTGCGGTCGTCTCCACGCTGATTCCGGCGCTGGAACCCGCGTTGGAACGTCCCGAGCGCGACGCTCTGACGTGCGGTTTCCGGGTTGCAAGAGGTGTGCTGGATTTTTCGCTCGCGTCGACGCTCTTCGGTCGCGTTGCTGCCGACTCATCAGGAATGCCTGGGTGTGGTCTGTACTGCGCTTTGTACTGGCGTGTTCGTGCTCGTGCTCCTGGTGCTCGTCGGTGGCCTGGGTGAGAGTGGTGGGCGGAGGTGGTCGCTCATGCAGTGCGGTCGATGTGGTGCCGGGGCGGTCCAGGGCCCGGACGGTTCGTGGACGTGCTTGAACCAGTGCGGTTGGTCGTCGGGAAGCGCGTTCACTTTCGGGTGGCTGGGGTGGTGGGCATGACCGGTTCCGAGGGACTCGCGATCACGCGGACCGACTGCCCGAGGTGCGGCGCGGAGGTGGCGGGCATCGAGGGCCGCTACGCCTGCGCGCTGTGCGGCTGGGTCAACGACTGGGGGCACGGGCATGCCCCGCTCCCCACGGCGGCTGACGATCCGGACCGCCCGGCGGCCTGACCGGTCCGTGCTCCTGGTCGTCGTCGGCGTACGTGAAGTCGATGACGTACGGCGGCGGTCGGAGACGTACGCGGCGACGGCGGCCGGGCTCGATCCGGCGGAAGTGCCGGCGCTTCGGTCGGCAGCAAGTTGGAGGCTCGGACACTCCCCTGCGCCGGACCCGGCGAGGGCGCCGGGTCAAAAGTGCCAGAGGTGTACGGCGGATCGTGTTCGTGCTCCTGGTCGTGCTCGTCGTCGGGCACCGCAGCATTTGCACGCGGCCGTGCTCGGTACGGTCGACGGCATGAAGCGAGAGACGCCACGGAGCCCGGACGGCGCGAAGCTGTGTGCCTGGTGCGCCGAGTCGATCCGGCAGTCCGGTGTCGGCAGGAGCCGGGACTACTGCAAGCGGCTGTGCCGGGAGCAGGCGTACCGCAAACGGCGTGACGAGCGGCTGATCCAAAAGGCGCTGGCCGACGCACAGGCCGTTTCGTCAACAGGAGAAACCACAGCCCGGAAACGGGCCCCCGTTTCTCCTGTTGACGAAACGGCATCGGTGCAGGCTGGGCGGCCGATTCCGGCACCGGCGCGGCTGACGCTGCCGGACGCGTGGCGGGCTCCGGCTCAGCTGCCGGTCCGCCGGACGCTGAGCCGTCCTCGGCTGCTGCCGCCGCCGCCGGGTTTCGAGCGAGACGGGATGCTGCCGTTCGGTGACGCCGACTCCGACGATGGCGGCGGGTAGACGCCCGGCCACGACGATGCGCGTCGCGAGCGGAGCGAGATTGCCGGTCGGCACCGCATCGCGGCAGCAGGAGCTCCCCGCCCGCTCCATGCCGGGCGGGGGCGGGCTGCTCACGCGCTCGCATCCGTGACGGCGGCAGTGCGGCGCCCGGCCCGACTCCACGCCCGCAGACGGGCAGCAGACGCCGCGCGACCCACCCCCCCTTCCGCCGCTGCCTGTCGTTCCCACCCCAGAGCCGCCGCAGCCGCCAACGAGAGGCGGCTACGCGTGCCATGTGACCTTGGGCGCGTCTGTGCGCCCGCCTGAGCCGATTTCAGCGCCGGATCGGTCCCGAGTGATCTCCGGGCCTCTCCGGAGCCCGCAGAACGCCGTACGGCGGCGCGGCCGTTGGGTGGGTCGACATGGCGACTTAGGGAAATACGCTTGCGCAAGCGCCGTGTACGTGTGAGTCTGCACCTATGACGCAGCAGACACCGGCCCAGTTGAGGGCCTCCGCCGAAGCCAAGCTGAAGCCCATCGGGCAGAGGCGCATCAAGATCCTTGCTCAGCTCGAAGCGCTGGATGCCGAGCTGCGGCCGGCACTCGTGGAGGCGGTGCGGATGGAGGTGCCGCTCCGGCGGATCTACGAGCTGACTGGCGTCTCCCCGAACACCTCGCGAGCGTGGCGGAAGGCCGACGACGGGGGGTGATCGTCCGGCCGGAAGTTCCGGCCCTCGCGCGTATACGCGCGTGCAGATCCGCACGCGAGGCTGTCAAGCGCCGGAACTTCCGGCCCGGAATGTGCACGCAACGTAAGCGAGCCCCGCAGGCGACTGAAACGCCGAACGGGGCTCTGACACCAGTGAACGAGAGGAAACCTCGTGATCATCAGTGCTGCGGAAAAGGTTAGCGGCGGTCAGATCGACCTGTCGCACCTGCTCGCCGAACTAGGCCCGAAAGGGCTCGTTGTACTGCTCGCAGTTGGCGGCTTTCTGCTGCTGTGGGTGATCGGGAAGACGGCCCGTCGGTGGCTCGCCAAGACGATCGGCAAGCTGATCCGCAAGCTCATGCGGGCAGTCGTCCGGTACGCCACGGTGTCGATGTGGGCGGGGCGGATGCGGATGCCGGTCCGGCTCGCGATCCGTCTCCAGCCGGAGCGGTGGCGGCTGATGTGCGAGGCGCGCAAGCTCGCCGGGCTCAAGCGGATGAAGGTCCGGCGCACGTCGGTGGGCATCGCGATCCGCGTCCGGTTCGGCGCCGGGCTCGACCTGGCGGCGGTCGCCGCGAAGTTGGACCAGCTGGAGACCGGGCTCGGGCTGAAGCGCAAGAGTCTGCGCATCGAGCCGGACGAGTACGCGAACAAGGCCACGCTGCATGTCGTGCTGCGTGACCCGCTGGCCAAGCCGACGCCGTGGCCGGGCCACCCGTCCGCCGACATCCGGGTGCCGGTCTCGCTCGGGCTCATGCCGCACGGCGATGAGGTGACGCTCAACCTGCGCCAGCGGATCGCGATCGCGGGAACATCCGGCTCGGGCAAGAGCGTGTTCGCCCGGGTGCTGGGCGGCGCGGCTGCGCTCAGCAAGAACGCCCGGCTGACGTACATCGACCTGAAGAAGGTCGAGGCGGCGCAGTGGGAGCACCTGGCCGACACGGCGACCACGCCCGCTCAAGTGGAGTCGGTGATCGCCGCGCTGCGCGAGCGGCTGGACATCCGGCTCAAGCTCATGGCCGAGCACGGGATCGATGACCACACCCCGACCCCGGCGGACCCGGATGAGGTGATCGTCGTGGACGAGGGTGCGGAGCTGGTCCGCGCCGGTCTGGACGACGCGATCACGCAGCTGACGTCGATGGCGCAGATGGGCCGCGCCGCCGGATTCCACCTGTGGTGGCTGACGCAGTACCCGACCGCCGATGGAATGCCGACCGGCATCGGCACGCAGGCGAACTGCATCGTCGCGCTGCGGGTGGAGAACAAGCGCGTCTCCGACGTGATCCTGGGTCAGTCGATGTCGAAGGAGGGATGGCGGGCCGACCGGCTCAAGGGCAAGGGCTGGAACCTGATCAAGGACATGGACCACTCCGAGCCGGAGCCGAGTCGGGCGTACTACGTCAGCGCGGCCGACGTGAAGGGCTGGAGGGCCCCGGCGGGTTCGCCTGCTCTGGCTGCGGCTCCGGTCCGTCCGGCCATCGAGGCGGCGCCGGTCACGGTGGAGCTCCCGCCGATGCCGACGTACGCGCCGCTGGTCGGCGGCTGGGACTCGGACATGGATGAGGCGGTCAGCCTCACGAAGGTGCCCGCCCAATCCGCCGGCCTTCCCGCGGCTGCTCCCGAACCCGAGTTGACCGAGCTGTCGGTACCGGACGCGGTCCGGGCCGCGCTGGCCGATGCCCCGTCCGCTGGCATGTCCGCTGCCGAGCTGGTGGTTGCGACCGGTCGCGGCAAGTCCCAGGTCTACGCCGGGCTTCAGGAACTCACCGACGACGGTGACGCCGTGAAGGTCGGCCGTGGCCGGTACGTCCTCGCCAACCGTGCGGAGGTGTCGGCATGATCCGCCCCGACGCTCAGATCCGGGCCGGTCACCTCCCGGCCGACCTCTACCGCCAGCTCCCGGACGGGGCCGACGCCCGCCAGGTCGTCATCGTCCAGGCCGCGCCCCGCTCGTACGCCGGACCGATCGCGGTCGTCCTCGCGGCCACGGCCGGGATCGGCGCCACGATCTGGCTCGCCACGGTCGCGGTGCTCCAGCTCGTCACGGTCGCGGCCACCACGGCGACCGCCGTGCAGGCGGCGATTCCCGCGCTGCTGGGCGGATCCGGTCTCGTGACCCTCGCGGTGAAGTTCTCCCGGAAGGACGGCAAGTGATGACGAAGCAGACGATCGAGCGGGCCGCGCTCATCGCGGCCGGGGTCGTGATCGTGGCCCTGACCGGGTTGGCTTTCTGGCTGTCCTACGCGCACCTGGCAGAGGTGGCCCGCGCCCACGGGCTCGGACACGCGACTGACCGGATGTGGGCCTGGCCCGCGACGCTGGACGCGTTCATCGTCGGCGGTGAGCTGCTGATGCTCCGGGCCGGGCTGCAGGGCCGCACCGACTGGTGGGCGGTCGCGATCACCGCCGCCGGGTCGGTCGGCTCGATCGTGCTCAACGTCGCCGGGGTCACCGGCACGAGGGACGCGGCGGCTGTCCCCCTGCTCGACTACGTGGTCGCCGCTGTCCCCCCGACCGCCGCACTCCTCGCGTTCGGTGTCCTCATGCGGCAGGTGCACGGCCTGGTGGCCGACGCCGAACCGGTCGCCGTGCCGGTGGTGGAGATCGAGCGGGACACTCCCCCGTCCCCCGTGGCCGTAGAGGTGTCCCCCACCCCGCGTCCGGAGCTCCGGCCGGCGGTTGCATCGTCGCTGGTCATCTGCGGGGGACACCTCGAAATCCCGGCTGTCCCCCCGCGCCCGAGGCTGTCCCCCGACGAAGCCCGCGAGGCGATCGAGCAGGCATGGCGCAACGGCCTGAGCATCCGTGAGGCGGCGCGGGTGTCCACCCGGTCCGCCTCCCAGGTACAGCGGATCTACACCGGGCTCGACGCCGACCGGGGCCCCCGTCCCGTCCCCGGCCAACTGGAGCTGAGCACGGCCTGATCCCCCGAGGGGGCCGGAGGGAATCCACCCTCCGGCCCTCTTACGCAAGGTGACACGCATGTGTCATACTGAGTCGCACAGTGCAGGATGACCGAATCGGTCCGCCGCCGGAGGGACACCCCTCCGGCCCCCCACCTCAGAGAGGGACACCCATGAGCTTCATCAACTCCCAGCCGAGCGACGACAGCATCGTCTCCACCGACCGCACCGGGGCGGCCGAGGTCACGACCGTGATCATCACAGCCGACGGTGCCACTAGCCACCCGTGCCCGGGCGGCCTGACCGAGGGTGACCTCGTCGACTAGCAGCCACACCCGACACGCAAACCCGCCGCGCGGGACCGGAGGGACAACCCTCCGGCCCCCTCTCCCGGAAGGGACACCACATGACCGACACCCGATGCGCCGCCGCCCACCCGGAGGACCCGACCCCCTGCGTCGGCCCACACGACGCGGTGCTGATCCTCGACCGGCAGAACTCCGGAGCGGACGGCTGCGAGTGGCACGGCGCCCGACTCCTGGCCTCCCTCGACGGCGCCCGCGTCGTCTCCGGGAGCGTGGACGGAGCCGCGATCCGCGCGCACAAGGCGGCCGATTCCACCCGCCCGTTCCCCTGGCTGACCGACGCTCCCCGCGTCCGGCCGGACCAGCTCAGCAACGCGGAGAACCGCGAGAACGACTGACGACACGCGAACGCCCCGCCGGAAACCTGGCGGGGCGTCTCGCTCATGAGGGATCATCAGCCCTCAGAAATGGCACGAACCCAGGTCGGGAAACCCGGGTTCGCCGCCCCGAATCGGTGAGTGGACCGAAGAGGACGTTGCTCTGTGGCAAGCGTACGAGAAACACCCCCCGAGGCTCTACAGGACGCCTCCGAGGCGGTCCGGCCCGTCCCCGACTTCGGCGCGATCGTCGCGACGCTGGAGCGGACGCAGGCGAAGCTTCGTGCCCGCCAGGCGGCCCCCGGCCCCGGCCGCGATGCCGCACCCGCCCAAGGGCTTGTTACATGTGCCACAACTTCCCGTGTAAGAACGGCCACCCAAGAAACCGCAGGTCAGAGCGCTTCCCGTCCGCTCGCCTTCCCGACCCCGGATCTGGTGTCGGCAGCGGCCGGTCTGTACGCCAGCCGGGCGGGCTGGGACGGCCGCGAGGGGCCCCGCCCCGTGCTGGTGATCGCGCCCGGCGTCGTGTCCCTCGGGTGGCCGGACGTGGCCCGGCGCGAGCGGACCGCTGAGCGCGCGCAGGAGACCGCGCGGAAGCGCGCGAGCGAGCTGGCCCGGTACCGGGCCGAGTACTGCGACGACCCGGCCGAGCTGGAGCCGACCCGCGTCGTCCAAGAGTGGTCGGCCAAGAGCCGGTCTCGGATGACGCGGGTCCTTGCCGAGCTGGACTACGCGCCACTGCTGCGGATGAAGCTGCGGCTCCCCATGACGACGCTCACGTACCCCGGGCAGTGGCTGATCGTCGCGCCGACCGGCAAGGCGGTGAAGAAGCACATGGACACCTTCTACAAGCGGTTCGCACGCGCCTGGGGCTTCGAGTGGCTCGGCATCTGGAAGCTTGAGTTCCAGCGTCGGGGAGCCCCGCACATCCACCTGTGGGGACCACAGCCGGAGGGACCCGCCGGAGAATTCCGGCAGATCACGCAGGTGCGATACCGCCCGGCCGTGGGCGATGGGCTCGCCTACAAGCAGTGGCTTTCCGTCGTGTGGGCCGACATCGTCGGGCACCCGGACCCGGAACAGCGGCGGCGGCACGAGCTGGCCGGTACCGGCGTCGACTTGAAGGAGGGCGACCGGATGACCGACCCCAAGCGGCTCGCCGTGTACTTCAGCAAGCACGGCTCGTACGGCGCGAAGGAGTACCAGAACGAGGTGCCCATCGAGTGGCAGGAACCCGGCTGCGGACCCGGCCGGTTCTGGGGCTACAAGGGGCTGGAGAAGGCCACGGCGGGAGTCGAGCTGGCCCCAGCCGACGCGGTGTTCGCCGCGCGGACGCTCCGGCGGCTCGCCCGTTCTCAGGGAGTCACCCGGCTGGTGACCGTCCGCCGGACCAAGGGCGGCGGACAGGTCCGGTCGGCATACCCGGACGTGATCGGGCTCGCCGGTGCTCAGTACCTCGCCTCGGCGCCGACGCGGTACACCACGGTCCGGCGGCCGGTCGTCCGCCTCGCGTCCGGCGCGGGATTCCTGTGCGTCAACGACGGACCGGCGATCGCGGCCGGGCTCGCTCGCGCACTGGAACGCCGGATCACGGACCCGGAGACCGCACGCCGCGCGGACGAGGCGGCGGAAGCCAAGCTCACCCGGCTCCGGACCGCAGCCGACAACCGCCGGTTGTCGCGCGAACGTTCCAGTAACTACTAACTTGCTCCGCCCCGATGCCGCACCCGAGAGGATGGATTCATGCCCGTCACCATCACCGACACCCACGCCGGGTGGACCTGCCACACCGGCGCATCCCTCATCGCAGACGCCATGACCCCAGGCCCCGGCAAGCTCGGAACGATGCACGGCTGCATCTACGTCTGCCCCGAGCACCGGACCGACGCAGAGGCCCGGATCACCGCCGCCGGATGCGACCCCCGCACGGAGCCCGCACCGCCGGGTCACCGGTGGGACCCGTGGCCCTGTGGCCACATCACCGCCTACGAGAAGACCGCCGCCGCAGAGCTGGCCGGGCACCTCATCCGCTGAATCGACAGCGGCTGACGACGGCTCCGATCCCCCGACCGCCCTCGGTCGGGGGATCCGTCATGTCCAGGGCGGAAGACCGTCTTCGGGGACAACTTGCTGCGCTTCGAGACCGACTTCGTGTCCGGCTCCGAGGGTCCGCCGGCCTTTCCGCTCGGCCACGTCCTGGTGCTCGACGCCCACCAGCTCGGCCCGCTCGACGGGCAGAAGCCGCAGGGACGGCGTGCTCCTGGTGGTGGTTGTCGGACCGGTGCCCAGCGGGCGGCGCGTGGTGCTCATCGGTCCAGTCTGGAGTTCCCCGGCCGAGGGGAACTCCCTTTGTGCCTCACCCGAGTCTGATCAAGGTCCGGCGGACACGGGGGCGCCTTGCAGGGCGCTCTGCAAGGCGCTCGACAGGGCGCGCTACAGGGCGTCGTACGAGGCGCTTACCAGGACGCCTCATCCTCCGGTCCGACCGGTCTCCGACGTGCGCGGTCAAGGGGTCCGGCCGCGCCGACTACTTCCCTACGACACCCCCCGGCCGTCCCCGGCCGACGTGTTACTGGGGTCAGTGACCTACAACTTGCTGCCGGTATCTGCTGCCCGTATCGACGCTGGAAGTGTCGATACCTGGGTCCTCGCTCAGCCGGTCCGACTTTTGACGGCACGTCTCGTGGGGCGGCACGACCGACGAATCAGGAATGCCTAGGTGTGGTCTGTACTGCGCTTTGTACTGGCGTGTTCGTGCTCGTGCTCCTGGTGCTCGTCGGTGGCCTGGGTGAGAGTGGTGGGCGGAGGTGGTCGCTCATGCAGTGCGGTCGATGTGGTGCCGGGGCGGTCCAGGGCCCGGACGGTTCGTGGACGTGCTTGAACCAGTGCGGTTGGTCGTCGGGAAGCGCGTTCACTTTCGGGTGGCTGGGGTGGTGGGCATGACCGGTTCCGAGGGACTCGCGATCACGCGGACCGACTGCCCGAGGTGCGGCGCGGAGGTGGCGGGCATCGAGGGCCGCTACGCCTGCGCGCTGTGCGGCTGGGTCAACGACTGGGGGCACGGGCATGCCCCGCTCCCCACGGCGGCTGACGATCCGGACCGCCCGGCGGCCTGACCGGTCCGTGCTCCTGGTCGTCGTCGGCGTACGTGAAGTCGATGACGTACGGCGGCGGTCGGAGACGTACGCGGCGACGGCGGCCGGGCTCGATCCGGCGGAAGTGCCGGCGCTTCGGTCGGCAGCAAGTTGGAGGCTCGGACACTCCCCTGCGCCGGACCCGGCGAGGGCGCCGGGTCAAAAGTGCCAGAGGTGTACGGCGGATCGTGTTCGTGCTCCTGGTCGTGCTCGTCGTCGGGCACCGCAGCATTTGCACGCGGCCGTGCTCGGTACGGTCGACGGCATGAAGCGAGAGACGCCACGGAGCCCGGACGGCGCGAAGCTGTGTGCCTGGTGCGCCGAGTCGATCCGGCAGTCCGGTGTCGGCAGGAGCCGGGACTACTGCAAGCGGCTGTGCCGGGAGCAGGCGTACCGCAAACGGCGTGACGAGCGGCTGATCCAAAAGGCGCTGGCCGACGCACAGGCCGTTTCGTCAACAGGAGAAACCACAGCCCGGAAACGGGCCCCCGTTTCTCCTGTTGACGAAACGGCATCGGTGCAGGCTGGGCGGCCGATTCCGGCACCGGCGCGGCTGACGCTGCCGGACGCGTGGCGGGCTCCGGCTCAGCTGCCGGTCCGCCGGACGCTGAGCCGTCCTCGGCTGCTGCCGCCGCCGCCGGGTTTCGAGCGAGACGGGATGCTGCCGTTCGGTGACGCCGACTCCGACGATGGCGGCGGGTAGACGCCCGGCCACGACGATGCGCGTCGCGAGCGGAGCGAGATTGCCGGTCGGCACCGCATCGCGGCAGCAGGAGCTCCCCGCCCGCTCCATGCCGGGCGGGGGCGGGCTGCTCACGCGCTCGCATCCGTGACGGCGGCAGTGCGGCGCCCGGCCCGACTCCACGCCCGCAGACGGGCAGCAGACGCCGCGCGACCCACCCCCCCTTCCGCCGCTGCCTGTCGTTCCCACCCCAGAGCCGCCGCAGCCGCCAACGAGAGGCGGCTACGCGTGCCATGTGACCTTGGGCGCGTCTGTGCGCCCGCCTGAGCCGATTTCAGCGCCGGATCGGTCCCGAGTGATCTCCGGGCCTCTCCGGAGCCCGCAGAACGCCGTACGGCGGCGCGGCCGTTGGGTGGGTCGACATGGCGACTTAGGGAAATACGCTTGCGCAAGCGCCGTGTACGTGTGAGTCTGCACCTATGACGCAGCAGACACCGGCCCAGTTGAGGGCCTCCGCCGAAGCCAAGCTGAAGCCCATCGGGCAGAGGCGCATCAAGATCCTTGCTCAGCTCGAAGCGCTGGATGCCGAGCTGCGGCCGGCACTCGTGGAGGCGGTGCGGATGGAGGTGCCGCTCCGGCGGATCTACGAGCTGACTGGCGTCTCCCCGAACACCTCGCGAGCGTGGCGGAAGGCCGACGACGGGGGGTGATCGTCCGGCCGGAAGTTCCGGCCCTCGCGCGTATACGCGCGTGCAGATCCGCACGCGAGGCTGTCAAGCGCCGGAACTTCCGGCCCGGAATGTGCACGCAACGTAAGCGAGCCCCGCAGGCGACTGAAACGCCGAACGGGGCTCTGACACCAGTGAACGAGAGGAAACCTCGTGATCATCAGTGCTGCGGAAAAGGTTAGCGGCGGTCAGATCGACCTGTCGCACCTGCTCGCCGAACTAGGCCCGAAAGGGCTCGTTGTACTGCTCGCAGTTGGCGGCTTTCTGCTGCTGTGGGTGATCGGGAAGACGGCCCGTCGGTGGCTCGCCAAGACGATCGGCAAGCTGATCCGCAAGCTCATGCGGGCAGTCGTCCGGTACGCCACGGTGTCGATGTGGGCGGGGCGGATGCGGATGCCGGTCCGGCTCGCGATCCGTCTCCAGCCGGAGCGGTGGCGGCTGATGTGCGAGGCGCGCAAGCTCGCCGGGCTCAAGCGGATGAAGGTCCGGCGCACGTCGGTGGGCATCGCGATCCGCGTCCGGTTCGGCGCCGGGCTCGACCTGGCGGCGGTCGCCGCGAAGTTGGACCAGCTGGAGACCGGGCTCGGGCTGAAGCGCAAGAGTCTGCGCATCGAGCCGGACGAGTACGCGAACAAGGCCACGCTGCATGTCGTGCTGCGTGACCCGCTGGCCAAGCCGACGCCGTGGCCGGGCCACCCGTCCGCCGACATCCGGGTGCCGGTCTCGCTCGGGCTCATGCCGCACGGCGATGAGGTGACGCTCAACCTGCGCCAGCGGATCGCGATCGCGGGAACATCCGGCTCGGGCAAGAGCGTGTTCGCCCGGGTGCTGGGCGGCGCGGCTGCGCTCAGCAAGAACGCCCGGCTGACGTACATCGACCTGAAGAAGGTCGAGGCGGCGCAGTGGGAGCACCTGGCCGACACGGCGACCACGCCCGCTCAAGTGGAGTCGGTGATCGCCGCGCTGCGCGAGCGGCTGGACATCCGGCTCAAGCTCATGGCCGAGCACGGGATCGATGACCACACCCCGACCCCGGCGGACCCGGATGAGGTGATCGTCGTGGACGAGGGTGCGGAGCTGGTCCGCGCCGGTCTGGACGACGCGATCACGCAGCTGACGTCGATGGCGCAGATGGGCCGCGCCGCCGGATTCCACCTGTGGTGGCTGACGCAGTACCCGACCGCCGATGGAATGCCGACCGGCATCGGCACGCAGGCGAACTGCATCGTCGCGCTGCGGGTGGAGAACAAGCGCGTCTCCGACGTGATCCTGGGTCAGTCGATGTCGAAGGAGGGATGGCGGGCCGACCGGCTCAAGGGCAAGGGCTGGAACCTGATCAAGGACATGGACCACTCCGAGCCGGAGCCGAGTCGGGCGTACTACGTCAGCGCGGCCGACGTGAAGGGCTGGAGGGCCCCGGCGGGTTCGCCTGCTCTGGCTGCGGCTCCGGTCCGTCCGGCCATCGAGGCGGCGCCGGTCACGGTGGAGCTCCCGCCGATGCCGACGTACGCGCCGCTGGTCGGCGGCTGGGACTCGGACATGGATGAGGCGGTCAGCCTCACGAAGGTGCCCGCCCAATCCGCCGGCCTTCCCGCGGCTGCTCCCGAACCCGAGTTGACCGAGCTGTCGGTACCGGACGCGGTCCGGGCCGCGCTGGCCGATGCCCCGTCCGCTGGCATGTCCGCTGCCGAGCTGGTGGTTGCGACCGGTCGCGGCAAGTCCCAGGTCTACGCCGGGCTTCAGGAACTCACCGACGACGGTGACGCCGTGAAGGTCGGCCGTGGCCGGTACGTCCTCGCCAACCGTGCGGAGGTGTCGGCATGATCCGCCCCGACGCTCAGATCCGGGCCGGTCACCTCCCGGCCGACCTCTACCGCCAGCTCCCGGACGGGGCCGACGCCCGCCAGGTCGTCATCGTCCAGGCCGCGCCCCGCTCGTACGCCGGACCGATCGCGGTCGTCCTCGCGGCCACGGCCGGGATCGGCGCCACGATCTGGCTCGCCACGGTCGCGGTGCTCCAGCTCGTCACGGTCGCGGCCACCACGGCGACCGCCGTGCAGGCGGCGATTCCCGCGCTGCTGGGCGGATCCGGTCTCGTGACCCTCGCGGTGAAGTTCTCCCGGAAGGACGGCAAGTGATGACGAAGCAGACGATCGAGCGGGCCGCGCTCATCGCGGCCGGGGTCGTGATCGTGGCCCTGACCGGGTTGGCTTTCTGGCTGTCCTACGCGCACCTGGCAGAGGTGGCCCGCGCCCACGGGCTCGGACACGCGACTGACCGGATGTGGGCCTGGCCCGCGACGCTGGACGCGTTCATCGTCGGCGGTGAGCTGCTGATGCTCCGGGCCGGGCTGCAGGGCCGCACCGACTGGTGGGCGGTCGCGATCACCGCCGCCGGGTCGGTCGGCTCGATCGTGCTCAACGTCGCCGGGGTCACCGGCACGAGGGACGCGGCGGCTGTCCCCCTGCTCGACTACGTGGTCGCCGCTGTCCCCCCGACCGCCGCACTCCTCGCGTTCGGTGTCCTCATGCGGCAGGTGCACGGCCTGGTGGCCGACGCCGAACCGGTCGCCGTGCCGGTGGTGGAGATCGAGCGGGACACTCCCCCGTCCCCCGTGGCCGTAGAGGTGTCCCCCACCCCGCGTCCGGAGCTCCGGCCGGCGGTTGCATCGTCGCTGGTCATCTGCGGGGGACACCTCGAAATCCCGGCTGTCCCCCCGCGCCCGAGGCTGTCCCCCGACGAAGCCCGCGAGGCGATCGAGCAGGCATGGCGCAACGGCCTGAGCATCCGTGAGGCGGCGCGGGTGTCCACCCGGTCCGCCTCCCAGGTACAGCGGATCTACACCGGGCTCGACGCCGACCGGGGCCCCCGTCCCGTCCCCGGCCAACTGGAGCTGAGCACGGCCTGATCCCCCGAGGGGGCCGGAGGGAATCCACCCTCCGGCCCTCTTACGCAAGGTGACACGCATGTGTCATACTGAGTCGCACAGTGCAGGATGACCGAATCGGTCCGCCGCCGGAGGGACACCCCTCCGGCCCCCCACCTCAGAGAGGGACACCCATGAGCTTCATCAACTCCCAGCCGAGCGACGACAGCATCGTCTCCACCGACCGCACCGGGGCGGCCGAGGTCACGACCGTGATCATCACAGCCGACGGTGCCACTAGCCACCCGTGCCCGGGCGGCCTGACCGAGGGTGACCTCGTCGACTAGCAGCCACACCCGACACGCAAACCCGCCGCGCGGGACCGGAGGGACAACCCTCCGGCCCCCTCTCCCGGAAGGGACACCACATGACCGACACCCGATGCGCCGCCGCCCACCCGGAGGACCCGACCCCCTGCGTCGGCCCACACGACGCGGTGCTGATCCTCGACCGGCAGAACTCCGGAGCGGACGGCTGCGAGTGGCACGGCGCCCGACTCCTGGCCTCCCTCGACGGCGCCCGCGTCGTCTCCGGGAGCGTGGACGGAGCCGCGATCCGCGCGCACAAGGCGGCCGATTCCACCCGCCCGTTCCCCTGGCTGACCGACGCTCCCCGCGTCCGGCCGGACCAGCTCAGCAACGCGGAGAACCGCGAGAACGACTGACGACACGCGAACGCCCCGCCGGAAACCTGGCGGGGCGTCTCGCTCATGAGGGATCATCAGCCCTCAGAAATGGCACGAACCCAGGTCGGGAAACCCGGGTTCGCCGCCCCGAATCGGTGAGTGGACCGAAGAGGACGTTGCTCTGTGGCAAGCGTACGAGAAACACCCCCCGAGGCTCTACAGGACGCCTCCGAGGCGGTCCGGCCCGTCCCCGACTTCGGCGCGATCGTCGCGACGCTGGAGCGGACGCAGGCGAAGCTTCGTGCCCGCCAGGCGGCCCCCGGCCCCGGCCGCGATGCCGCACCCGCCCAAGGGCTTGTTACATGTGCCACAACTTCCCGTGTAAGAACGGCCACCCAAGAAACCGCAGGTCAGAGCGCTTCCCGTCCGCTCGCCTTCCCGACCCCGGATCTGGTGTCGGCAGCGGCCGGTCTGTACGCCAGCCGGGCGGGCTGGGACGGCCGCGAGGGGCCCCGCCCCGTGCTGGTGATCGCGCCCGGCGTCGTGTCCCTCGGGTGGCCGGACGTGGCCCGGCGCGAGCGGACCGCTGAGCGCGCGCAGGAGACCGCGCGGAAGCGCGCGAGCGAGCTGGCCCGGTACCGGGCCGAGTACTGCGACGACCCGGCCGAGCTGGAGCCGACCCGCGTCGTCCAAGAGTGGTCGGCCAAGAGCCGGTCTCGGATGACGCGGGTCCTTGCCGAGCTGGACTACGCGCCACTGCTGCGGATGAAGCTGCGGCTCCCCATGACGACGCTCACGTACCCCGGGCAGTGGCTGATCGTCGCGCCGACCGGCAAGGCGGTGAAGAAGCACATGGACACCTTCTACAAGCGGTTCGCACGCGCCTGGGGCTTCGAGTGGCTCGGCATCTGGAAGCTTGAGTTCCAGCGTCGGGGAGCCCCGCACATCCACCTGTGGGGACCACAGCCGGAGGGACCCGCCGGAGAATTCCGGCAGATCACGCAGGTGCGATACCGCCCGGCCGTGGGCGATGGGCTCGCCTACAAGCAGTGGCTTTCCGTCGTGTGGGCCGACATCGTCGGGCACCCGGACCCGGAACAGCGGCGGCGGCACGAGCTGGCCGGTACCGGCGTCGACTTGAAGGAGGGCGACCGGATGACCGACCCCAAGCGGCTCGCCGTGTACTTCAGCAAGCACGGCTCGTACGGCGCGAAGGAGTACCAGAACGAGGTGCCCATCGAGTGGCAGGAACCCGGCTGCGGACCCGGCCGGTTCTGGGGCTACAAGGGGCTGGAGAAGGCCACGGCGGGAGTCGAGCTGGCCCCAGCCGACGCGGTGTTCGCCGCGCGGACGCTCCGGCGGCTCGCCCGTTCTCAGGGAGTCACCCGGCTGGTGACCGTCCGCCGGACCAAGGGCGGCGGACAGGTCCGGTCGGCATACCCGGACGTGATCGGGCTCGCCGGTGCTCAGTACCTCGCCTCGGCGCCGACGCGGTACACCACGGTCCGGCGGCCGGTCGTCCGCCTCGCGTCCGGCGCGGGATTCCTGTGCGTCAACGACGGACCGGCGATCGCGGCCGGGCTCGCTCGCGCACTGGAACGCCGGATCACGGACCCGGAGACCGCACGCCGCGCGGACGAGGCGGCGGAAGCCAAGCTCACCCGGCTCCGGACCGCAGCCGACAACCGCCGGTTGTCGCGCGAACGTTCCAGTAACTACTAACTTGCT
>MWVY01000036.1_pt1 | contig 28569 bp, 26 predicted proteins | sample 1047251 | NCBI WGS metagenome assembly MWVY01 (sample SAMN06349983, study PRJNA376086) | soil metagenome | isolation source: MS7-5 sample Antarctic (ecotone) soil | place: Antarctica | collected 2015-01-13
AAACTGTTCAATAAAAACGCCAACAACAAAAATAAAGTGGTAAAACTTCTCCGCCATTGTTTTTTAAAATCCATCGCAACCTCACTAAAAATTATTTTGATTTATTATATCTATTTTAAGCCTAAACGCTAATTTATAAAAATTGTCGTTATTAGGACGATTTCTAAAGTGTTCTTTTGCCTTTGAAAACCTGCGGCTTATTTTTTGAAGGAACAAGCTGAAATTTTCAATAAAGACATTGTGGTTTATCGGACAAACGCATTCGGAAGCGGACTATCCTCACTGATGCCGAACAGCACTCCCGTATATCCGGCTGTGTTTCTCTGCAAATACCACACACCATTTGACGGACGAAAAACCGCGATGTCCGCTTTGCCGTCGCCGTCGTAATCCGCCGGAACAGGTTTATCTTCACTAATTCCAAACAGTATTCCCGTAAATCCCGCCGTGCTTCTTTGCAAATACCAAATGCCGTTTGACGGGCGAAAGACGGCAATATCGGTTTTGCCGTCGCCGTCATAATCTGCCGGAACAACCAAATCATTCGCCATGCCAAACGGAATCGAATTCCATTGTCCGGTTGAACTGTTTATCCGATACCAAAATCCGTTTGATGGACGGAAAACGGCAATATCAGATTTTCTATCTCCATCAAAATCGCCGAGCGTCGGTTTGTCGTCGTTTTGTCCAAATTGGATGCCGAGAAATCCAAGACTGCTTCTCATAATATACCAAACACCGTTTGACGGACGGAAAACGGCAATGTCCGCTCGTCCGTCGCCGTCGTAATCGGCGGGAACGGGAATGTCATTGGCATCGCCAAAAGATACACCTGTAAAGCCCGCCGTGCTTTGTTGGATATACCAAGTGCCGTTGCGATAAACAGCTAAATCGGTTCTGCCATCGCCGTCATAATCGGCAGGCACAATTTTATCAGACGAAACACCAAACAAAATACTGCTCCACTGACCGCTTGAACTATTGATGCGATACCAATAACCGTTTGACGGGCGAAACACGGAAATATCAGCTTTGCCGTCGCCGTCAAAATCAAACGGCGTGAACGGTGCGCGAACCGGACCAACGTTTAAGCGTGCGATGCCCAATCGCGTTACATCTCCGATAATTGAAAAATCACCGCCGACTAAAATCCGCCCGTCCGTTTGTCTGACAATCGTTCTGACCAAGCCGTTTGCGCCGGTCGGAAAGAAATTGCCGTCTAGAGTTCCGTTCGGGCGCAGACGCGCAAAATATAAGCGCGGAACACTGTTGATTTGCGTGAAACTTCCGCCGACGAGGATGCTATTATCCGCCTGCACGAGAAATTGAATGTCCACGCTGCCGGAGAACTGAAAAGTCGGAGAAATAAAACTTGAGTCGGTCGAACCGCTGGCGTTCAACCGGACGATTGTATCATAAGTTGAAATCAAATATCTTCCGTCCGTTTGAACTCCGATTTGACGCGCGCTGAAAGTGTCTATCGTAGCGTTTGCCGCGCTGAAAGAAGCGTCGAGACTGCCGTCAGCGTTCAGACGAACCAGATTATTTATATAAAATCCATTCACGTAGTTGAATGAACCGCCGACCATAATTTTACCGTCCGACTGCACGACGATGCTTCTAATCGTAGTGCTTCCAAATACCGGATTGAAACTCGTGTCAAAGCTGCCGTCTGCATTTAGCCGAAAGAGTCCACCACGTCCTTGCCCGCCGCCAATTTGTAAGTAACCGCCGATGAGGATTTTACCGTCGGACTGCAAAACCATTGTATTAACTTCTCCCACATCAACAAGGTTTGGAGCAAACGTATAGTCCAAACTGCCATCCGCATTAAGACGAACAAGTCGCGGGCGAAAAATTCCATTAAAGCTACGAAAATTTCCGGCAACTAAAATTTTCCCGTCGGGTTGCACGATTATTTCCGTTACATAGTTATAGTTGCTGAACCCGCTTCCCGAATTGAATGTCGTATCAAGGCTGCCGTCAGCATTGACTCGCACGATTGAAATGCGCGGCACGCCGTTGACGCGAATAAAATCTCCGGCAAAAACTACTTTGCCGTCCGGCTGCACTCCGATTGCCGTTATCGAAGCGGCAACTCCGAAAGTTGTCGTGAAAGAACTCTCGACGCTTCCGTCCTGATTGAGTCGCGCAAACCGGCTGACGTTCACGCCGTTTTCGAGGAACGAGCCGTATAAGACAATTCTGCCCGCCGAATCAAGCATCCAATTGTTGATTTGCGTGATATTTGTCGGCGAGGTGAATGAATTGTCCAGACTTCCGTCGGCATTTAAGCGATAAAAACGGTTCGCGGTGCTAACCAAAACTTTGCCGTCCGGTAAAATTTCGACTCGGTTAGGTTCACCGAGATTAGGACTGTTAAATGACAAATCCACGTTGCCGCCGGGAAGCAGTCGCGCAATGTTTTGGCGGCTGACTCCGTTGACGGTCACGAATCTGCCGACAATCACGATATTTCCGTCGGATTGAACGTCAAAATCATTAATAAAACTTCTCCTAGAATCGGGAGTTCCGATGGCGCCGACCAGAACAGGCGGTTCAAATGTCGAGTCAGGCGCTCCGTTCGCGTTGTAGCGCCGAAGCTCGCCGACGGAATTGCCGAAGCTCGTGGTGTTGGTGGCGACGAGAATCTTTCCGTCCGGCGCTACCGATATTTTTTTCGGAGCTGTCAGAACAAGCCCAAGCCGCCCGCTGCCCACGCCGACTCTTGTAAAAGTCGTGTCAAATGTTCCGTCCGAATTGAGCCGATAAAGATCAGCAAAAAAGAAACCGCCGATATAACCGCTGTGGGTGACCAAAATTTTTCCGTCCGGTTGAATCGTATTGACAAACGCGGAACCCATAACGGTAGCGATAGGCGAAGTAAAACTCGCGTCGCGGCTGCCGTCAGCGTTTAAGCGATACACAACGGGGATCAAATTGTTTGTCGAGCCGGACACAACGATTTTCCCGTCAGGCTGCAACAGGGCATTTGAAATGTTAAAATTGCAGGTCGCGCAATTAAACGTCGCGTCCAAACTGCCATCCGGGTTAAGCCGCGCGATTTGACTTCTGACCGCGCCGTTGACGACTTGAAAATTACCGAAAACGATAATTTTGTTGTCGGGCTGAAGTGTAAAATTCGCCGTCGAAGTCGAATTCTTTTCGGGAATCGCGTTGAAAGACAAATCAACACTGCTTGTTTGAGCTTTAACTGCTGAAATTGAAATAAATGCAATTAGAATCAATTGCATAAAAATAAAATGGCGTTTGAAAAATGTTTGGGATGTGTTCATTTTGGTATTCCCTTTTCGCGTTGCAAGTTGGAAGTCGTAAATTCGCTCTGTCAAAAGTTAAAGTTTTGAGCAGTAATAAGTTACTTGTATCTTAATTCAGATGTATTTTTTTGTAAAGAGATATATTTGCACGGAAAAACAAGCAAAATCCGCGCTCTTCTTGCTATCTTTTGCCAAGTTAGATAAATTAAATCCTACTAAATTTTTGGGTTCAATGTTCAATATTCAAAGCTATATACTTTATGGATTTTGAACTTGAAACACTGAACTTTGAACCCATACCAAAAAAGGAGATTTTGCCGAAAATGAAAGCATTTACAACCGAAAACATACGCAATCTGGCTGTCATTGGACACGGCGACGCGGGTAAAACCCAACTTGTCAGTTCGCTGCTGTATATCGCCGGAGCAACCCCGCGCTGGGGAAAAGTTACCGACGGAACGACCATAACTGATTACGATGAAGATTCAATTGAGCGAAAAGTTTCGCTCAACAACAATTTTGCCCATCTCGAATATAAAGACACGAAAATCAATCTGATTGACACGCCCGGCTATGCCGCCTTTGTGTCGCACGCCCGTCCCGCGCTGCGCGTTTCCGACTGCGCGTTGGTCGTCGTTGACGGCGTGAACGGCATCGAAGTGCAAACCGAAAAAACTTGGAATTACGCCAATGAATTTCTTTTGCCGCGTTTTATTGTCATCAATAAATTAGATAAGGAACGCGCCGATTTCGGAAACGCACTTGATAGCGCATCGACGAGTTTTGCGCGTTCAATCGTGCCTTTTACATTGCCAATCGGACAAGAAGCCGAATTTAAAGGTGTAGTTGATGTCGTCCATATGAAGGCTTACGAGTTTGACGAAAACGGCAAGGCAAAAGAAATTTCGATTCCCGAAAGCGGACGCGATTTGATTGATAAAACCCGCGAACGCATTGTCGAATTGGTTGCCGAATCAGATGACGAACTCCTTGAAAAATACTTTGAAAACGGCACATTGGATGAAGAAGATATTATTCCTAATCTCTCGAAAGCCATCGCCAAAAGCAAACTCTGTCCGGTTTATGCGGTTTCATCCGAAACTTTAGCCGGACTTTCTGTTTTGCTAGACCACATCGTCGAATTTGCGCCGAATCCTGCCGCGCACGAATCCGAATACGGTTTTAAAGATGCCGAAGAAACGATGCGCACGACGCGCAACTATTCAAACGACGAACCGTTTTCTGCCTTTGTTTTCCGCACGATTGCCGACCCGTTTGCAGGCAGAATCAACGTCATGAAAGTCATTTCGGGCAAAATATCAAGCGACGCAACCGTTTATAATTCACGGCGCGACACGATGGAACGGCTTGGCACGCTGCACGTTTTACAGGGAAAGAATTTAGATAAAGTTCCCGAAGCGACAACCGGCGACATTATCGCGGTGGTCAAATTAAAGGACACGCAAACCGGCGATACTTTGTGCGACAAAGCCAGTCCGATTGTTTATCCGAATGTCCAATATCCGGAAGCGGCGATTGCATTTGCGATTGAGCCGAAATCACGCGCCGATGAAGATAAAATCTCAACCGCGCTGCACAAAATTCTCGAAGAAGACCCAAGCCTTCATTTTGACCGCGACGCGCAAACCAAAGAATTTATTTTGTCAGGTTCGGGACAACTGCACATCGAAACCGTCGTGGATAAATTAAAAAACAAATACGGCGTTGAAGTCGCGCTCCACCCGCCGAAAGTTCCGTATAAAGAAACGATTACGGCGCAAGTCGAAGTTCAGGGACGACATAAAAAACAATCCGGCGGACGCGGGCAGTTCGGCGATTGCAAATGCGTTTTTGAACCGCTTGAACGAAGCGCAGGCTTTGAATTTGTTGACAAAATTTTTGGCGGCGCGATTCCGCAAAATTTCCGTCCGGCGATTGAAAAAGGCATTATCGAAGCCGCGCAAAACGGCGCAGTTGCCGGTTATCCGCTGGTAGATTTTAAGGTTACGCTGATTGACGGCAGTTATCACAATGTTGACTCCGACGAACATTCTTTTCGCGCGGCGGGCAGAAAAGCGTTCCGCAACGCGATGGAAAAAGCACATCCGACATTGCTCGAACCGATAATGGACATTGAAGTTTTTTGTCCGCAGGAAGTTTCCGGCGACATTATGGGCGACCTTAATTCGCGGCGCGGGCGCGTGCAGGGAATGGAGACGCGCGGCAAACAGCAGGTTATCAAAGCGCAAGTTCCTTTGTCGGAAATGCTCGATTATCAAGGACGTTTGAACTCAATGACGCAAGCACGCGGCTCGTATCATATGCAGTTTTCGCATTACGACCCGCTGCCGCAAAATTTAACCGGAAAAGTTATCGAACAAGCGCAAGCCGAAGGCAGAATCAGAGCGCACGACGAAGACGAATAAATTTTGAATTTTCTTTTGTGAAATTTTAAGAAAAACGGGACATTTGCAAATGTCCCGTTTTTCTTTAGAATAGTTAATTACTTTATCTATTTTCTACGAGTAATGTAATATGAACCTTTATGATTTAGAAGAAATCACCCTTAATGAAAGCGAAATTAACAGCAGTATTGATAAAAGAAATACGCTCTAATGACCTGACGGCAAAAGAATGGCTGCAAGAAACAAAAAGTTTTTTGTATCAGCGCGGTTTGGGCGCAAATAGTTCGGAAGCAAAATATGAAAAAATGCACCCCGCGCCGTTTTCATTTACCGATGTCAGCAAATTGCTTCGTTTTTTCACCAAACGCGGCAGCAAAGTCCTTGACCCGTTTTCGGGCGTTGGCTCGACTATCAAGGCAAGTCTAGAATTACAACGAGAAGGTTTTGGTGTGGAATTAGAACCGAAATGGTGTGAAATTTCTAAGCAAAGACTCTTGCAGGAATGTGATTATTCTATTGATGACGAGCATTTGATTTGCGGCGACAGTCGTAATTTAACGAATTATTTTGCTCCTGATTTTTTTGATTTTATCGTTACTTCCCCGCCGTATTGGAACATTTTGGAAAAGAAAGACCACAAGGCAAACCAAAGAGTGTTAAACGGAAACGCTACAAAATACAGTGAAAACATTGCCGATTTAGGAAACATTTCCGATTACCGACAGTTTTTAGACGAGCTTTCAAAAATCTTTCTTGATTGTCATAGCCTCTTAAAAGCGGGAAAATATATGTGTATAATCGTTAGCGATTTCAGACACAAATCGGAGTTTTACGCCTTTCACGCCGATTTGCTGAATAAATTAACTGATAAAACTTCAAGTCGCAGTTTTCAGTTGAAAGGAATTAAAGTTTTAATTCAAAATGCCAAAAAACTTTTTCCTTACGGTTATCCGTTTTCATATGTCGAAAACATTCATCACCAATATATTCTCGTTCTGCAAAAGCAAAAATGAAAGAGCTGAATAAAATTTATTTGCAAGACTGCATCGGTTTTATGCGAGAATTGAAAGCCGAATCAGTTGACCTCGTGATTGCCGACCCGCCTTATAATTTGAAAAAGAATTTCGAGAATCAAAGCGATTGCTGGAAAACGGTCGAAGATTGGCTTGATTGGAGCAAGCAGTGGATTGATGAAAGCGTTCGCGTTCTCAAACCGACCGGCTCGATTTTTATTTACGGAATTCATAACTACCTTTGTTATCTGCAATCGTATCTTTACAAGAAAAATTTGCGATACCGTCGGCAAATCATTTGGTATTACGAGAATGGTTTTTCCGGCTACAAAACGCTTAATGCTTTTTATGAGCCGATTCTTTGGTTTAGCAAAACCGATACTTTCACTTTTCACGAAATCCGCGAGCCGTATAAAAGCCAAAAGCGTCTGCAAAATAAAATCTTTAAAAACGGAAAAGAATGGAAACCGAATCCCGAAGGAAGATTGGCGGGCGATGTTTGGCAATTTCCCACGCTCGCCGGAAAACGATTTGAAAAAGAAAAGACAGCGCACCCGACACAAAAACTCGTTAATAATTTTCCCGAAATTGAAACGCCGAAATTACTGCTTGCATTGGAAGCTGAGAATGATTCGGATGAAGAGTTTGAGCGAATTTCAAATCTTGCTCAAAAAGATATTGAACAAATAATATCTGAAATTGGAACAACAGATTCGATGGCGGCAAACGCGGTGAAAATTCTTCCCGGAATTGCCGAACAATTAGGCGACATCGAAAGAATTAACAATCAAACATATCTAATTGGGCAAATCGTCATTACCGAAGATGAAATTACAACCGAAGAACAAGCCGAAATAATGAGAAAAGCAAAAACGCCTTTTTGGAAAACTTCTGTGGAAGAAATTGCTAAAGCTCCAAATCTTAAAAATATTTCTACAATTAGCATTGACCTTGCCGAAGCGGTCAAAATAAGGCAAAAACGACTTGCCAAACATCAAGAAATCGTTAGAGTTCTCGCAAAGTTAAACGAAGATTGCGGCTTTCAATTATTTGAAGGCAAATTCGATTGTCTAGCTATCATAGACAAAACTGCTTTGCTTTACGAAGTAAAAACGATTCTTGAAGATGCATCTGATACGGAAAAACAAACCGTGAAAGGTGTCGGACAATTAAAGTTTTACAAATTTTCGATTGTTCATAGGCAGATGGGATATTCAAACATCAAGGAAATTCTTGTGTTTTCTCAACGACCCGCAATGGAGATAATTGAATTTTGCTTATCGGAAGACATTTTAGTTATTTGGAAAGAAAACAATAATTTCAAAACTTTTAATACGCAAACCATAAATGAGGAATTATTTAATCCAATTGATTTATTATGAAATTCATCTTTAGCAGATTTGCTTTCCCTCTGGTGGCGTAAAGTTCGCTAAGGAATACTAAGGAAATATGAAAAAATCGGCATTGGCAATTCACGGCGGCGCAGGCACAATTTTGAAATCCTTAATGACCGATGAGTTGGAAAAAGAATATAGAAACGGTCTTGAAACGGCACTCAAAGCAGGTTGGAAAATTCTGCAAAACGGCGGAAATGCGCTTAACGCGGTTGAAGCATCTGTCATTGAACTCGAAAATAATCCACTTTTCAATGCGGGCAAAGGCGCGGTTTTCACGCACGACGAAAAAAATGAGATGGACGCTTGTATAATGGACGGCAAAACTCATAATTCGGGCGCGGTGGCTTTTGTCCGAAACGTCAAAAATCCGATAAAACTTGCGCGGCTTGTGATGGAGGAAACCGAACATTATTTTCTGGCGGGCATTGGCGCAAACGAATTCGCTAAGGAAATGAATGTCGAATTTGCACCCGACGAATACTTTTTCACCGATTTTCGTTACCAACAATTGCTTGAGGCGCGAGCCAAAGGCGTTGTCCAACTCGACCACGCTCCAACAGTTCAAAGTTCAAAGTTCAAAGTTCAAAGTCAATCGGAAATTCCAGATTCCAGATCCCAGATTCCAGCTCTTGAAATTGAAAATTCAAAGTCCAAAGCTCAGAGTTTAATCAATCCAAAATCCAAAATCCAAAATCCAAAATCCAAAATTGGCACGGCTGGCGCGGTGGCGTGTGATTCTTTCGGCAATCTTGCCGCCGCAACTTCGACGGGCGGAATGACCAACAAAAAATTCGGACGCATCGGCGACACACCGATTATCGGCGCGGGAACTTATGCCGACGATAAAACTTGCGCGGTTAGCGGCACCGGACACGGCGAATTTTTTATGCAGACAGTTGCGGCTTATGATGTAGCTTGCCGGATGAAATATAAAAATTTGAGTTTAGTCGAAGCGGCAAATGAAACTGTCGAATACTTGCGCGAAATCGGCGGCGAAGGCGGGTTGATTGCGGTGGACGCGTTGGGAAATGTCGCCTTACCATTCAACAGTGAGGGAATGTATCGCGGGTCTATTACGTCTGATGGAAAAACGATGATTGAGATTTATTAATCCTTCACCTTATGCAAAAGAGTAAAATTTAGCTAAAAGACTGGTAATTATTCATTGTTCATTCTCAATTGTTTATTATTATTCAGTAAAAAACGCTTTTCTTTGCGAAAAGGCAATCAATAATTGATAAAGAATAATGAACAATTCTCTTTCTCTCAATTCATTCCAAAGCATAAAAGAACCCGCCGCTACCGCAGGCGGTTCTGACAAGAATTGATCGGTTTTAAATCTCATTCACTTCAAAATATACTTTTATCGCGCTGTATTTCGCCGCATTGTTTAGAATGTCGAAAACTCTTTCGTAATTTTCTAAGCCTTCGACCTTGTGCGTCATCATCCGCGACAGCCAGCCTTGATACATCGCCTCGCTGAGTGCTAAATCCTTTACGCCGAGTTCAAAATGTTCGCGGTTGGCATTGACCGTGCCGAGCATTGCGCGGTTTCCCAAAACAAATTGCTGATTGATTTTGTCGGACGGAACTTGGTCGGTTTTGCGGTCACCGCCCGTAACAGACGACAAAATCAAAATGCCGTTTTGATTAAGTGATTGCATTGCGTCGAAAATTATCGGCGAATAACCCGTGCATTCAAAAATCAAATCGTATTCGCCGTATTTTTTCACGCTTTCCGTTACCGAAAGTTCAAGCGTCGAATCGTAAGTCGCACCGATGGCTTCGCACAATTCCGCGTTCAAATAACCTTTGCCTGTGTCTTTGCCGAAGCCGTGAACTTCGTAACCGCGCAAGCGCAACGCCAATGCCGTTAAAAGTCCGACGCTTCCCGTTCCTAAAACGGCGGCGGTTTTCGGTCGCCAAATTTTCAAGCGTTCCTGAATGTCCGACGCTTGCTTTAAACCCTTTTCGATTATCGAAAGCGGCTCGAGAAGAATAGCGATATTGGTAATCGCGGGCGGAATCTTGACGAGAAAATCCGCGCTTTCCGCGTAATATTCCGCCATATAACCGTGCAGACGCGAGATGCCGCGCTCAAAATATTTGTCGTCTGTCGTAAAATCCGGTGTGCTAATTTTGTCATAAAAACTGCGTCCCGGACGGCGCACGCTGGCAACAACAAAATCGCCCACGGCAAGTTCTTTGACATTTTCGCCGATTTGCACAACCCGCCCGAAATTTTCGTGTCCGAGAACAAGAAAATCAAAACCTTTAGGTGCGACTCCATATTCGCCGTTGTTGATTTCTCTATCTGTTCCGCACGCTCCGACGCGCAAAACTTCGACCAAAACTCCGCGCCCGTCTTTTATTTCAGTGAGTTTCGGCTTGTCCATTTTTATTAACCGAATTGAATTTGCCGTTTTTGGCGTTACTGCTATTGCTTTCATACTTTTTGCAAAACTAAAAAATTATTTTAACGCAAAGGCGCAGAGATGCTAAGCATTTCTTTATAAAATAATGACAATCTTTTCTTTTATAAACTATTCAAAAAAATCCGTATTCATTGCTCCTTTGCGTTAAATTTCTTACAAAATTCAATCCGCTACCTGCAATCTTTTCTTCGCTCTCTCAAGTGATTTTTGGTCGCCGAGAAGTGTCAAAATATCATTATGGCGAATGACGCTTGAACCATTCGGCGGAACAAGTTTGCCGTCGCGCCGCAGTGCAACAACCAGACAGCCGCGCAATTGGAGTTGTGCCAATGATGTACCGAGTTTTCGTTTGGAAGTAACGCGGACTTCGTCAATCACTTCATCTTCTTCGCCGCCGCCGCGTGCTGCCAGAAGTTTAAAAAGACTCGGACGCAAAACCATATTTTCCAAAATTGCCGCCGATGCGTGAACCGGACTCATCGTTTCGATTCCCGCTTCGGTGAAGGCTGAAAAATTCGAGGTTGTGTTGGCGCGGGCGACAATGCGTTTATCGCCGAAGTTTGAGCGCACGACTTGGCTGACTAAAAGATTGACTTTATCGCTCGGCGTAGCAACAATCACGCATTTTGCAGTGGGAACACCGGCTTTTTTTAATACGTCAACACTGGTCGCATCCGCGCAGTAGACATTTGCGCCCTTTAGTTTTTTCGCCTCGGCGCAGTTTTCTTCTTCCCAATCAATAATCGAAATAGTTTCGCCCGCTTCGATAAGTTTTGCGGCAAGCACCAGCCCCGTTTCGTCCGCTCCGACAATAATTGTGTGTTTTGGCATAACTCTAAAAAATTTCGCCAGCCATCCGGCGGCTGTTCCTTCAATCAAAACTGTTCCTAAAATAACAGCAAAAACTAATGAAACCAAGGTTTTGCCTTCCGTGTAACCGGAATCAATCAATTCCAACGAGAAAAATGTAGCGACCGAAGCCGCCACAACTCCGCGCGGACCAAGAAATGAAATAAAAAGTTTTTCGTTGCGCCGCAGTTCCGAGCCGTAAGTCGAGAGAAAAACGCGAATCGGACGCACGGCAAACATTAAAAGAAAAACAACTGCAACTCCGCCCCAACCGAGCGCGGTTAAATCCCGAAGACGCAAACTTGCCGCCAGAAGTATAAAAACGGCGGAAATCGCAATCGAAGCAAGGTCGCCTTTGAATTCTTCGACTTGTTCCTTATGCGGAATATCCAGCGAGCCGATGGCTACTCCGGCAATTGCCGCCGCCAAAACGCCCGATTCGTGAGCGAAAAGTTCGGCAGCCGTATAAGCGACAAGCGCCGCACCGAGAATAACCAGACGAGCATATTTTGATGGTAAAAAGTGAAAACGATTTGATATTAACCAGATAAATACGGCAACGGAAACGCCGGTTAAAGTTCCGGCTAAAACTGTTTCAATCGCATGTTTGGCGACAAAAGTCCATTCGCCTTCGCTAGTAATGGCGGTAAAAATTATTGCGGCTAAAATTACGCCCAAAGGGTCGGCAATGACCGATTCGCTTTCGAGAGTCGAGCGCACGCGGCGATTTACTTTAACTTTTTCTAAAATCGGCGTGATAACGGTCGGACCGGTAACTGAAACAATCGCTCCGAAAAGAATGCTGATTTCCCAAGATATTCCAAGCAGATAATGCGCTAAAACCGCCGCTAAAATTGTCGTAATCAAAAGTCCGACGCTAATCAGTCCTGTAACGGCGCGTGAAGTATGCCGTAAATCATAGACGTTTAAGAGCAATCCGCCTTCAAAAACGGCAATCGCCACCGCCATTCTAATAATCAGGCGAAAGCTGTCGCCCAGAATAGATGGCTGCACCAAGCCGATAATATCGGGTCCGAAAAGCAAACCGACCAAAAGAAGCGGTCCGATTGCCGGAAGCCGCATTTTTTCGGCGGCGATTTGCGCTGTTGTCCCGATCACCAGCACACACACCAGCGTTACCAACATCGCCAGAACAGGCGATAAATTATTTAAATATGATTCCAACATTTCGGATTACCTTTTTTGGAAAGCATAAAAAATTTTAATTTAATTAACCCAAGCTGCCGGTTATAAAACTTTAAGAATTTTTTGCCCGCGTTACTCTCGCTTTATTTTTTAGCGTATTTCGCGGACAATATCTTAAAAACTTTGATAACCGGCAGCTTGGGTTAATCAGGCAGTTTTCTCTCCGTTAAAAATTTGCACTTCGGGCAGTGATTTCCTTAAACGCAACAGGCTGATTTTCTTTTCGTCGGCGTTCAGAATTTCCACCTCCAGACCGCGAATATCCAATCTTTCGCCGATTTTTGGAACATAACCGGCTTCACTCGTAACAAGTCCGGCAATGGTCGTAAAATCATCGTCTTCGATTTCCATATCAAAAAGCCGTTCGACTTTGCCGATTTCGGTTGAACCGATAACATCGTAATAGCTTTTGTCTGTGCCTTCGATGATTTCTACAATCTCCTCTTCGATGTCTTCGTCTTCAATCTCGCCGACAATTTCCTCCAAAATATCTTCAACTGTTAAAAGTCCCGCCACACCGCCGTATTCGTCAACGACAATCGCAATTTGAACGTGGCTGAGCTGCATATTTTGAAGAAGTTCGGCGGCGGATTTGGTTTCGGGAACAAAAAAAGCAGGACGAAGAAGAGTTTCAATCGTTTGATTTTCATTACCTTCAGACCAAGCATTGAGCAAATCGCGGACATAAATCACGCCTTCAATGTTGTCAACCGTATCTCGATAAACCGGAAGGCGCGAGAATTTTTCTTCGATTATCAAATCACGCACGTCCTTGACGGTTGAGTCAATCGGCAAACCGCAAATTTCGGTGCGCGGTGTCATAATTTCGCCCGCCCGCGTTTCGCTGAATTCAAACATCGTTTCGATTAAAATGCGTTCTTTTTCTTCCAAAATGCCTTCGGCTTCGCCCATTTCGATGAGTGCCTGAATGTCTTCGGCATTATCTTCGCGCTCTTCCTCGACGGTTTGATTTGTAACAATCGTCGTTTCAACCTGTGAATTATCTTTTGTAAAAAAATGAAACGGGTCAGCCAAACCCGACAACAAACCGTAAAACGGGCGAATAATTGGAAGTAGAAAAAGCAATTTGGTTTCGGGATTTTTCCAGGTTAGAAAACGCGGAATTATTTGACGAAAAGTGATGGACGCGACCAAACCGATAAGTAAGGCAGTGGTCAAAACTTCCCAATACGGTGGATTAAAACTAATTGTAATAAGCGTTATCAGAACGGAAAAACTAATCAGCAAAATCTGAATCGCCGCCGACAGCGCAAACCGGAAGCGCGGGCGATTTTCTAAAATCTCGCGCAAAAATGCAGACGAACGCGACGCGGAATTTTCCTCCCAATCGGTTGAAGTGCGCCGCAGGCTAACGTCGCTCAGTTGCGAGAAAGCCATATCAATCGTTGCCAAAAACGTCAGGACAAGCAAAATCAAAATGGCGATGGCTATTTCAATTTCCATATTTGTTTAATGGTAAATGATAAATGGCAAATGGTAAATTGAGTTTTTATTTTAGAAGCTGCGCCGCTTGCTCATCAACCAACCAAAACAAATTTCCGCTGCGCGGTTTTACGGCTTGAGATGGAAATTTTTCGGGTTGAAATTCGCCTTCTAAAACCTGCTGTAAAGTTTCGGCTTTTGACGCGCCGCCGATTAAAAAAATGATGTTTAAAGAGTTATTAATGGTTGGAAAAGTAAAGGTCAAACGAGTTGTGTCTAGTTTTTCGACACGATTTGAAACGGCGATTTTTTCGGTTTCGCTTAAAGCAGTGGTGAAAGGAAAAAGCGAAGCCGTGTGTCCGTCATCGCCCATTCCGAGCAGAATCAAATCAAACCGCGGAAACTCGTTTTCTGTTAAATCGAAAAAATTCTTGATTGTCTGCGCGTAATTTTCGGCAATCTTTTCGGCGTTTGTCAGTTCAGTTTGCCAGCGAAAGATGTTTTCCGCCGGAATTTGCAGAGGTTTAAACAGATTCTCGTTTGCCGTTCGAAAATTACTTTCTTGATTTTCGGGCGAAACATTGCGCTCGTCGCCGAGAAAGAAAAAAACTTTCGTCCAGTCAATTTTATTTTTAAACTGCGTGGTTGTCAGAAGCCGGTAAAGCAATTTTGGCGTTGAACCGCCCGCCAGGGCGACGGCAAATCTGCCATTTTGTTCAATTGCCCGGTTTCCGATTGTGATAAATTTTTCGGCGGCAATCTGATTTAATTTATTTAAATCCGGAAATATCTTTATCATAAACTTGAGTTGTCAACTATACCAATTTTATTTTTATCATGCCCGCAAAATACGCAAACAAACCAAAAATTTTTCGCTTAAAACATTAACTTAACAACTCTCGAAAAAAATCCCTCGCTTTCTGATAGATTTTTGCATCTTCCGAAGCACGCGGACCTGCAACATTCAAATTTTTATAATCAGCCGAAGCAATCCATCGGCGAGTTTTTTCAGTTGCTTGGGCAATCGTCAAAACCGAAAGATCAAGATGCAAAAAGGGTTTTTGATATTTTTCCGCAAATTTCTTGGTTAAGTGTGAACCGCCGGTAAGTTCGCCGTGCGAAAGAATTAAAGTCGCGTCCGCCATTTTCACATTTAACTTGGTTCTTTCTGCCGGATTTTCCGTTTCGGTTTCGACCAGATTCTTATATTTTTCCGAAATTCTGCCATCTTCGGCGCGGCGATTTTTTGGAATAAAACCGCCGATTTCAATTTCGTTTTCCAACGCAAAATCAAATGCGGCGCGGTCAACGCCCGTTTGTCCGCCGGCTATGATTCTATTTATTTGCCGCGAATTCATTATTTCACCTTATAAATTGATGAAAAACAAAGCAAATTTTAATTACTCCTGTTGTGCTGAATTCCTCAGCGTTGCAATTTAATACACTAATTTTAATCAACCGCCTTATTTATTTAAAATAGTTCTGTTTTTTATTCAAAAAACGAGTTTTTTCTTCCGGCATAATTTTTGCACAGTGTGTTTTTATCTCAAAAATTTGTTTGATTTTCTTACAAATAATAATTATTGAGAATTGAAAATGGATTGACAAAACCGCTGGTGGTTGTTTCACAGAATTTACAAAGAAAATTACAGCCTGGCGGTTTCGGGTGAAAACTAGTCAAAGAATAAGAAAGGTAGTTTTATGCGAGATAAATTTTTTGATGGAAGAATAAAAACGCCTGACTGACCGATAAATTTTTGACGGCGAATAGATTAAAAAGTTAAAAACGAAGAAATTGTTTTTATGGTTGAAAGCAAAGTTTTCTTTCGCTAAGTAATTGAAAAATCAACTATTACAAATTGAAAGAAAATTTTTGCTTTTGTAGATAATAAAATTCGAAAAGGGGATTAAAGATATGACAGATTTTGAAAACAAAAAACAAGACAACAAAATAAACAGTACAACTGACAGAACGCAAAACGTTTCGCAAAGTGGGAAAACAGGCAGCCAGACTGCTCAACCGGACAGCGAACTTGCTAATAAAGTGGGCAATATAGTGCGCGGCGACACCGAAGCGGCGAAGGACATTTATAAACAAGCGAAAGAATCAACCAGTGAAGCTGCCAGCAAAGCCTATGGCACGGCGACCAAAAAAGCGGCATCGAAAATTGATGAGGAAAAAATTAATCTCGCTCAAAGTTTATCGAGCGTCGCCGACAATATTCGGCAAATGGGCGATAATTTGCGCGGCGCGGAACAAACGCACGGTGTCGCTGAAGTAACCGCCAATTACAGCAACACGGTAGCCGATAAAGTTGAACAATTTTCGGGTTATCTGGAGAAAAAGGATTTAGGTGAACTAATGAGCGATGTTGAAGATTTTGCTCAACGTAATCCGGCGTTATTTCTCGGCGGAGCATTTGCGCTCGGAATTTTGGCAGCACGATTTTTGAGAAGCGGCAATCCGAATCAAGCCTTGATGCGTCGCCCGCGTTATGAACGGGAAGACAGATTTCTGCCAAAACAAAACAGAGGCATTCATCTGCCGGAAAATTTTGACGAGAAAATGAAACCTGAGAGAAATCAAACAGACTTAAATACAGAGGCGACCGGAACTGACACTAAAACATCGGCGAGTTTCGCTTCACCGAATAAAGGAGTGTAAGTTATGGCACAACAAATAATCAAAGAAGAACGCTCTTTAGGAGATCTTTTTTCCGAGCTTGCCAACGAAACCGGCACTTTGGTCAGGCAGGAAGTTGCGTTAGCACAAGTCGAAATGACGCAAAAGGCTACAAAGGTTGGAAAAAATGTCGGGTATTTGATAGTGGGCGGTTCGGTTGCTTTTGCGGCTTTTCAGGCTTTCATTGCCGCGTTAATCATCGGTTTGTCGTATATGATTCCGGCGTGGACGGCGGCATTGCTCGTCGGAATCATCGTCGCTATCGCGGCAGTGATACTTATTATGTCGGCGTTAAATGCTTTGAAAAATACCGAGCTGGCACCGCGTCAAACGGTTGAAACGATAAAGGAGGATGCAAAATGGCTGAAAGACCAAGTGAGTTAAATGAAGAAACACCGGTAATTGTTGAAAAAACAACAAGCGTCGTGGTAGTAACCGAACCGCCGGAGAATGCTTATTTAAAGGACAGTTCGGATGAAAATTATTCAAGCGGCGGGGAATATTCAAATGATGTAGAAACAGACAAGGACGAAACTTCCGATGATACTGAGCACATAAAGGCAAATATCAAAGGAACACGCGCCGAAATGAGCGAAACGATTGATGCCATTCAAGAAAAGCTGAGTTTTTCAAACATCAGCGAACAAGTTAAAACAGAAGTTTCGGAATATGTCGGTGAAACATTTCAAACGGCAAAAAACACTGTTTATGATGCAACAATAGGAAAAATAGGAGATGTTATGAATTATGTAGATAAAGGAATAAATGAAGTGGCGGATACAAGGATAGTGCGAACCGTACGCCAGAACCCGTTAGCAATAGCTTTAATTGGATTGGGTACCGGAATACTTTTGATAAACGGTTATCAGAAAAAGCGACCGAATTATCGTTACAATGATGATTATGAACGCGACAATCGAAATTACAGGCGCGGATTTTCATCGAGAGCTACCTATGACGAACGGGATGAGGGGCGCGAGTTTTCATCAAGAGATAATAAATCAACGCTGGCGGCGGCACAGGATAAGGTGAGCGGCGCGGCGGGAGCAGTTTCCGATTCAGTTAGTGGCGCAGTCACCGCAGTTTCCAATACAGTCAGCGATGTTGCAAGTAAAACATATGATAAAGTTGGTTCGCAAGCCGCCGATCTTGCCGAAACGGCGCAGGACCAATACGATTATTATATGCAGGAAAATCCGTTAGCGGTTGGCGCGGTGGCAATGGCACTCGGCGCGGCGGTCGGTCTGGCGATTCCTTCGACGCAGGTTGAAAATCGCTGGATGGGTGAAACGCGGGAAAATTTGGTGCAAAAAGCTGAAGAAACTGCCCGCGACGCTGTTGGAAAAGTCCAGCAAGTCGCTGGGCAAGTTAAAGAAACCGTCAAAGAAGAAGCAAAAAATCAAGGCTTGACTTAAGCAGGCAAGTTAAAGTGAATAAAGGAAAAGCAGTGTCACCAAAAGTGAGCGACACTGCTTTTTTCTTTTTCATTAACCAATATTTCGCAGTTTTGCAGAACAATCAAAAATCTATTTTTTCGATTCTCTCCAAGCCATTCATATACGATTGGAAAATTTCGGGAATTAAAATCGAGCCGTCTTCTTGTTGATAATTTTCCAAAACCGCAATCCAAGTGCGCCCGACCGCTAAACCTGAACCGTTCAAAGTATGCACAAACTCCGGTTTTGTGCCGCCCGCGCGTCGGAAACGCAGATTCATACGCCGCGCCTGAAAATCACCGCAATTTGAACAAGAAGAAATTTCACGGTAAGTATTTTGTGACGGAATCCAAACTTCGATGTCGTAAGTTTTCTTCGCCCCGAATCCCAAATCGCCGGTTGACAAAATGACTGTGCGATACGGCAAACCGAGCAGCTGCAAAATTCTTTCGGCGTTTGCCGTCAGTCTTTCGTGTTCTTCTTCAGAACTTTCCGGCAAAGATAATTTCACCAATTCAACCTTTTCAAATTGATGCTGGCGAATCAAACCGCGCGTGTCTTTTCCATAACTTCCGGCTTCCGAGCGAAAACAAGGCGAATAAGCCGCGAAAGACTTCGGCAAATCGTTTGCTTCCAAAATTTCTCCGGCGTGATAATTCGTAACCGGAACTTCCGCCGTCGGAATCAAATAAAACCCGCGCTCGTCGGTTAGTTTAAACAAATCATCTTCAAACTTCGGCAATTGTCCTGTCCCATATAACGCATTTCCGTTAACAATAAACGGCGGCAGAGTTTCCGTATAACCGTGTTCGATGGTGTGAACGTCGAGCATAAAATTGACCAGAGCGCGTTCAAGCCGTGCGCCCGCGCCGTTTAGAATTGCAAAACGTGAACCAGCTATCTGCGTTGCGCGTTCCAGATCCAGAATGCCTAAACTTTCGCCCAAATCAACGTGGTCTTTCGGTTCAAAATCAAACTGTTTCGGCTCGCCCCATTTTCTGACTTCGACATTCGCGCTTTCGTCCGCACCGACAGGAACATCGCTCGCCGGAATATTCGGCAAACCTGAAAGAAGTTCGCGCATTTCGCTTTCGGCTTCGGCTCGCTGTTTTTCAAACGTGGTTTGTAAAATCTTTAATTCAGCAACTTTCGTTTTTAGTTCTTCGGCTTTCTCGCGCTGTCCGGCTTGCATCAACGCGCCGATTTCCCTGCTCGAAGCGTTGCGCCGCTGATTTATTTTATCGGCTTCACTAATCACGCGGCGGCGTTCCGCGTCTAATTCGACAAACTTATTCAGACTCGCCGTCGGAAAATTACGGTTTTCCAGAGCGGTTTTTACCGCTTCTAAATTTTCTCTGACAAAATTCAAATCCAACATAATCAATAATTAGTCTTACTCAAAAGTTTTATTTATATCAAACTTTGCGCCTTTGCGTCTTTGCGAGAAACTAAAACATTAAAAATCTCCCGCAAAGCCGCAAAGGCGCGAAGAAAAAATCCTTTACGATATGTTTTGTATTTATATTTTCAACAACTGTTTGGTTAAATTTTAACAAAGCTCGGCAATATACTCGCTTAAAACCTTCAACGCTTGCGCCAAATCTTTTTGTTTAACCAAAATATGGTCGCGCGAAAATGCCGAAAGCGCGACGATTGAAATTTCGGCTTCGGCTAAAATCCGCGAAATTTCCGCAAGAGATCCGACGACGTTAAAATCAAGTTCAACATCGAAGGACAAAAGCCGGAAATTTCCTTGCGTTTTCGCGTCCTGAATCGCGCGGCGGATTGTGCCGAAATCAATTTCGTCCAATAAAAGCGTCACTTCCCATTTGTCCGACAAAATCATAAACGGCGCGGACATTCGCGGCGAAAGTTCGGGATTTTCGAGCAGCTTCAGCCAATCTTCGCGGCGCAGAGAAACGAGATTGAATGTTTCGGGCGCGACTTCGACACGAATTTGACGGAAAAGTTCGAGAGATTTTTTGTTAACCATCTTTGAGTTTCGCCAATTTCTTTTCCAAACGCGCAATTAACTCATTAGCAGTCGGTAAAAACTCATTTTTAGCGACGTCAGAAAACCGCAGAGTATTTTTTGTATCAACTAACTCTAAGTTTAATATCTCGCTAAAAACTCTCCCGTTTTCAATTTTCAAAGGTTCATATTCGCCGTCTGCAAGCCGATAACCAAGCAGCGATGGCAAAGTTTTCGGATATTCAGGATTAAATATAAAATACTCTTTAACCCCAAGCGTTTCATAAAGTTCGCGTTTTTCGGTGCGGTCTTTTTTGAACGTGCTATGCGAAGCAATTTCGATAATTACCGATGGAATTTTTTCTTCCCAAAGTTTATAAGTTCGACGCTCGTCTTTATTAACACCAAAACAAACCATTACATCCGGCGCGACAACTTCCTCAGGCACACCTTCGACATAATAAAACATTATATTTCCCGTTACATAAACATCAGGTTGCTCGGTGAAATAACGCTTTAAAATATCAATCAACTCAACCATTAAATTTCTGTGCTTATCTGTTTCAGCCATCGGCTCTCCGTCAGCTTCGGGATAAAAAACTTCGTCGTCGGCAAAGCCAAAAGGTCTTTGCTTGATTTGCGTGTTTGTTCTTAAATTTCCGTTCATAAACTTAAACCTCAACAATCGTCGGCACAATCACCGGTTTTGTGCCGGTTTCCTTTTGGATAAATCTTTTCAGATGAACACGCAAACTCTCTTTCGCGCCGTTTTTATTGATAAATTCTTCGCGCTTCATGGCTGCAACTGCGTCAGCAATTGATTCTCGCGCGGTTTCCAGAAGCCCGTTAAGCGGATCAATTCCGGCAACGCCTTGGACGGTGATTTGCGGTTCTTGTTTTAACTGTTTGGTGTCTTTGTCAATTGTTACGACCAGCGAAATCATTCCGCTAAAGCCGAGTTTTTTGCGCTCGCGGACAATGTCATAATCAATTTCGTCAAGTGCGGCTTGGTCAATAAATGTTTTTTCGAGATCGCTGTGCGCCGAAATTCTCGCGCCGAATTCGTCAATCTCCAAAGTGTCGCCGTTTTCAATCAATATTACGTTTTCGTCCGAATAACCTTCGATATGATTTTTGATAAATTCCTTGTGGCGAAACAGCATCCAATACTCGCCGTGAATTGGCACGACATATTTTGGACGCGCCGTTTCGGTCATAATCCGAATGTCTTCCTGCGAAGCGTGTCCCGAAACGTGAATCAGACGGCGTTTTTCTTCGATAATGTTTGCGCCGCGTTTATAGAGATTACCGATAAGCTGCGAAATTGCTCTTTCGTTGCCCGGAATAATTCGCGCCGAAAGCAAAACCGTGTCGCCTTTTTCGATTTCCATTCCCTTGTAGCTGCCGTTTGCCAGATTTGCCAATGCCGCTCTTGATTCGCCTTGCGAACCCGTAACGAGATAGACGATTTCATCGTCAGGCAAACCGCGCGATTCGCCCAAAGCAACCAAAGTGTTGTACGGAATAACTAAAAGACCATGTTCGGCGGCGATTTCGACATTTTTCTCCATTGAACGTCCGAGAACGCAGACTTTTTTGTCAAAAGCCTTTGCCACATCAAAAGCGACTTGCAAACGGTGCATCGAAGAAGAAAATGTCGCCACGAAAATTCTGCCCGCCGCTTGCGCGAAAATCTCTTCAAACGCCGGAATAACTGCTTGTTCCGAAGGCGTTCTGCCCGCAACAGTTGCGTTTGTCGAATCGGAAAGTAAAACCAAAACGCCTTCATCACCGTATTTTGCCAAGGTTTTCAAATCGTAAGGTTTGCCGATTACAGGCTGGTCGTCAATCTTGTAATCACCCGTGTGAATCAGCGTTCCGATTGGCGTTTTTATCGCCAAAGAAAAACAATCAACCAAAGAATGCGAAGCGTGGATAAATTCTATTTTGAAACTGCCGATTTCCACCACGTCGTTTGCCTCAACGCGATGAAGCAAAACCGAATCAAGCAAATCGTGTTCTTCCAGACGCTTTTCCGCCAGAGCCAAAGTAAAACGCGAACCATAAACGGGCAGATTGAATTTTTTCAAAAAATAAGGCAGCGCGCCGATATGGTCTTCGTGTCCGTGCGTCAAAATCAGCGCGGTCAAATCGTCGCGGTATTCTTCTAAAAAATCAAAATTCGGAATCGAAATATCAACTCCGAAAGGCGTTTCTTCGGGAAAACCCATTCCCGCATCTACGACAATCATCTCGTCGCCGTAGCGAATGCCCATACAATTCATTCCAAATTCACCGATTCCGCCCAGCGGTATTATTTCAATTTTTTCCACAGTAACTTTCCTTTAATTAAAACAATCTTACATCAAATTTCTAAACTTTTAACTATACCACAATGGATTGCTTTTCTCTTTCTCAAACTTGGTTTTCCCATAACGGTTTGCTTAGTTCGTCGGTTTGAAAATGGTTCGGCTCAATGATTTTTACGGCGGAAAATTTCCGATTTCTTACTCGCTCGGAATTATTTTGGGAGTAATCGAAATCTCTCTCATCGCTTCGTTGATTTTTCCGCAAAAAAACACCTTGAAATTAAAACATAAACTAATCTGTCAGAGATTGGACGAGCCTTTTCCATTCATCAATCGATAAGGTTTCCGCCCGTCTGTCCGGTGAAATTTCAATTTGTTCGAGGATTTGGCTCATTTCTTGTTTTTCAAAATTACTAAATGAAAAATTTTTCAGATTATTTAGGATAGTTTTGCGCTTTTGCCGAAATCCCAAACTAATAATTTCTCGAAACAACTTTCCATTTTCAATACCGGTTTTATCTTTTATCCGCAACCGCACAACCGAACTCCAGACTTTCGGCGCGGGACGGAAAGCCGTCGGCGGAACGTCAAAAAGTTTTTCCGTTTCCAAATATGCTTCGACCAAAACGGTCAAAAAACCGCGTTCTTTGTTTCCCGCTTCGGCAGTTATCCGCTCGACAACTTCATGCTGAAACATCAAAACCATTTCGGAAAAAACTTTGCGTTGTTCGATAAGTTTTTGCAGAATCGCGGTTGAGATGTAATAAGGTAAGTTGGCGACAAGTTTTATTCGTTGTTCGTTGTTCGTTGTTCGTTGTTCGTTGTTTATTGCTTGAAAATTGATTTTAAGCGCGTCCTGTTCAATAAGTCTGAAATTCTCGTATTTACCAAGTTTATCTCGCAAAACCGCAATCATATCTCTTTCAAATTCAATCGCTAAAACATTTGCGCCTGATTTCACTAACTTTTCCGTCAACGCGCCGCGACCTGCGCCGATTTCGATAATTGTTTCGTCTTTGTTTGGATTGAGCGCGGAAATTATTTTGTTGATGTAATTTTGGTCAACGAGGAAATTTTGCCCGAAGGATTTTTTAGCGTAAATCGGTTTTCGGTCTTCGGATTTTGGTCTTAGTTTTTTTTCATCCTTCATCCTTTGTCCTTTATCCTCTTGAAGGATATCCTGTAATCTCCAGATCGTCGCCGTGATGCGTGATTTCAACATCCCGCAGACGCATTGCGCTTGAAAGCTGCTGTGCGCCGTGTCCGCCGATTGCCGTCGGCGCATCGCGCCCGCCGATGACGATTGGCGCGATGAAAAACGAGATTTTATCAATCATTTTCGCATCGTAAAACGAGCCGGAAACTTCCGCGCCGCCTTCGACCAAAACGCTCTGAATATCTTTTTTCGCAAGTTCCTGCAAAACGCCAAAGAGATTTCTGCCGCCTTCGGCAATCCGCACGATTTCCACGCCTTCGTCCTTCAGGAATTTAATTTTTTCGTCCATTTCGTTGTCGGTAAAAACAATTGTCGGAATGTCTTTTGCAGTCAAAACAAGCTGTGAGTTGAGCGAAATTCGCAGCGAATTGTCCAAAACAACTCGCACGAGTTTTTGGCGGCGTTTCTTTCCGCTCCTGTCGGTCAAACTCGGATTATCAACGACCACCGTATTTGCGCCGACTAAAATCGCGTCATATTCGTGGCGCAGTTCGTGAACTCTTTGGCGCGACTCTTCGCCGGTAATCCAGCGCGAATCGCCTGTTCTGGTGGCAATTCTTCCGTCCAAAGATGTCGCCATTTTTAAATGCACGAAAGGTCTTTTCATTTTGTGCCAGTGAATATATTTTTCGTTTTGTTTCTCGGCTTCTTCTCTTAAAATTCCCGTCATAACTTCCACTCCGTTTTGCCGTAAAAACTCAAAACCTTTGCCCGCAACCAGCAGATTCGGGTCTTCAATCGGTGAAACAACTCTTTTTATTCCGGCATTTATCAACGCATCCGTGCAAGGCGGCGTTCTGCCGTGATGCGCGTGCGGTTCGAGCGAAACATACGCCGTTGCGCCTTTTGCTTTCCCACGCGCCTGATTTAGCGCGAGAATTTCGGCGTGTGTTAATTTCTCATAAATATAACAACCTTCGCCGACGATTTCGCCGTTTTCCGCGACAATCACACAGCCGACCAGCGGACTTGGAGAAACTTGCCCGATACCGCAAGCCGCGAGTTCCAAAGCACGCCGCGTCATTTGCAAATCAATTTCTGAATTCGGCTGAATCAATTTCTATATTTTGATTAAGGTGTCGAGTTTTTCGACAATATCTTCGAGTGTTTCTTTCGGAATCCGGCAGATGTATTTGGCTTCTCTGTTTCGCCAATCGAAGTTCTTAATTTGGTCTGACAAAATCACGCCTTTGACTTTTAGATTCGCCGGAATTTTAACTTCAAAGCGGTAACTTTTACTTCTGCTCATAATCGGACAAAATATCGCCAAACCAACTTTTTCGTTATAGATTTCAGGCGAAAGAACCAATGCCGGTCTTCTGCCTGCTTGCTCGTGTCCGGTTTGCGGGTCAAAGTTTAACCAGACAATATCGCCGCGTTTTGGTATATAATTCATAAATTACCAAATCTCTTTTCCGATCGGCTTTCCAAAATCAATTTCACCGTGCAGATTTTCTTCCGTCACACCGTCAAGCAATTCTTCGAGCGTGTATTTCGGTTTTTTCTTTTCCGGTTCAACCACAATTTTGCCGTCAATTACCGATAACTCAATTATCGAATTTTGTTCAATTTCCGTCTGCACCGCAAACGGTTTCGGAATCCGAATCGCCAAACTATTGCCCCATTTTTGAATTTTACTTTTCATAATTGTATCTACAAAAAGATACAGTAAACAGTTTAATTAAACAAACTGTTCACATATTTTTCCGCATAGAAAACCATCAAATCGGCAGCTTTTATTTATTCCAATTCAAAACCTGCAAACCTGAAATTCGATTGAAATGTGATTCGTTATTCGTAACAACAGACAAGCTGTTTTCCAAAGCGGTGGCGGCAATTAAAATGTCTGCGTCACCAATCAATTGACCGCGTTTGTATAAATCGGCGTAGATTTCCGAAGCGCGATTGATAATTTCACTCGTTAGATTTATTTCTCGGCTTTGCAGGCAAATTAGTCCGAGGTTGGTTATTTGTCTTTGAGCATTTTTCACCATCAAACCGCGCAAAATCTCAAAGCGCGTGATAATCGAAAATGTAAAACCTTTATGGAATTTCAAATAGTCGCTTGCGTTCAACATTACTTTCGGCTGGTTACGCAGAAAAAATGAAATTGTGTCCGTATCCAACAAAAGCTCGTTCACGGCTTTCTGTCTCCGAAAAAGTTTGAACGGTCAAGCGCGATTTTTTCAATTTCGTCAATGTCTTCTTCCGAAAGACCTTCATAAAAGTTTTCTGCTAATTTCAAAATTGGGTTCACTCCTTCTATCTCAACAACAAGTTTCACCTTTTCACCTTCCGTAATTTCCTCTGAAACAGGATTTAGCGGCTTAAATATTCCGTTTTGATATATTGCTTCAATTGTTTGTGTCATTTGATAACCTCCTAATTAAATAGTCCGTTCACGTATTTCTCCGCGTCAAAAACCATCAAATCGTCAACCGTTTCGCCGATGCCGACGTAGCGGATCGGCAAACTTAACTCTTTGGCAATCGCCACGGCGATTCCGCCTTTTGCCGTGCCGTCGAGTTTGGTTAAAACGATTCCGGTAACGTCGGCGACTTTCAAAAATTGCCGCGCTTGTTCGAGTCCGTTTTGTCCGGTAACGGCATCAATGACGAGCAGCGTTTCGTGCGGCGCGTCCTGCACTTCGCGTCCGGCGATGCGTTTCATTTTTTCTAGTTCCGCCATTAAATTTGATTTGTTATGCAAGCGTCCGGCTGTGTCAACAATCAAAACGTCGGCGTTTCGCGCTTTTGCCGATTTCAAAGCGTCAAACAAAACCGCCGCCGGGTCAGTTCCTTGTTTTTGTTGAATCAGCGGAACTCCAGCGCGTTGTGACCAAATTTCCAATTGCTCGGAAGCGGCGGCGCGAAACGTATCTGCCGCGCAAATCAAAATCTCGTTGCCTTCCATTTTTATTCTTTGGGCGAGTTTGCCGATAGTCGTTGTTTTCCCGACACCGTTCACGCCGACGACCATCAAAACATACGGTTTTATCGAATCGGAAATGCTTGTTTCCGAAGCTACGCCTTTGTTTTCCGACGAATGCAGAATGTCCAAAAGTTCCTTTTTCATCGCCGCTTTTAACGCTTGTAAATCGTTTATTTCCTGTCTTGACACGCCGCGCCGCACCGCGTCCAAAACCTGCAAAGTCGTCGCCACGCCGATGTCGGTGGAAATTAGCATTTCTTCGAGTTCGTCGAGAAATGCTTCGTCAATCTGCTTGCGGTTTTCAAAAATTGTGTCGAGTTTGTTGTTTATCGAATGCCGCGTCTTCTCAATTGCCTTGGTAAATCTAACGCCGATTTCGCGCTCAACCGCTTCTTCCTGCGCTTTTAGTTCCTCTATTGACTTGTCCAAGCCAAGCACCGAGGTTGAAAATTTATCTTCGTCTTTTTTTCTTCGCCAAAAAAATGCCATAAATAATTACTTTCTATAAAAAAATCCTGCTGTTTCGACTTTTGGCTGACGGCGTAAAAGCGGAGTCCAACCGAAATCATCAACATCGAAATCCCAATCCAGATAAACACCCAAACAATCGCGGGAAGTCCGGTAGCGGCTGCCATATTCGTTGCGTCCGTCTGCATATCCGAACCGACCAGCGGCGCGTTGATAAAGAAAAGTGTTTTCAAATCCGAAAAAGCGTTTAAGATACATTGAACGGCGAGAAAACTCATCGTGAACTGCGCGAGTTTCGGGCTGGCGAATTTAGCAATCGCCAACAATCCGGCGGTTAATAATAAGCCTGAAATTACGGTAAAGGCAACACTTCCGAAACCGACTTGAGCCGAAAAGATATTCCAGAGCGGGGCGAGAAATCCGAAAAATAAAGTCATTACGCCGACAAAAATCGCCGAACCAACCAAAACAATCCGCGCCGAATAAGCGCGTCGAACCAAAACCAAAAGCAGAACTCCGAAAGCGGTTGTACCGAGATAGCCCGCACTGGAAATCAAAAGTGCGGAAAACCAATTTGAAGGCAGAGAATAAACCATTCCGCTTCCGTCAGTTGAAACCGTCAGGCTCTGCACCGAACTTCCGGTCAGCAAAGAGGCAAGCGCGTGGCTTCCTTCGTGAATAAACGTAACGAAAAGCCGAATCGGATAAACCAGATACTCGGCGTATGGAATAAACCACAAGGCAATTGTAATAACAGTTGCAATCAACAAAAGAATTAATTGCGGTTTAGCATCTTCGGCAACTTTGTATTTCATCTTTCCAATAAACTCCTTATAAATTTCTAAAACACTCTACGTTTTATTTTACACTAAAGTTCTAAGATTGTCCTTTGTCCGTTGTTCGTTGTCCGTTGATTTTGTTCGAGCATCAGAAATTTCGTTAATCAAATCAAAGGGCAAAGGGCAACGGACAAAGGACAAATTCTGACTTTCCGCCTGTTTTTAATTCTAACTGAATTTCCGTGATTTGAATATCCCTTTGCGCCGCTTTGCACATATCGTAAATTGTCAAGGCAGCGACGGAAACCGCCGTCAATGCTTCCATTTCTACGCCGGTTTGGGCGTTTGTTTTGGCTTCCGCTTCCAAAAATACGCCGAAATCCTTTATCTCGGCGGTAATTTCAACCCTTGATAAATTTATCTGATGACACAGCGGAATCAAATTTGAAGTTTGTTTTGCCGCCATAATTCCCGCGATTCGCGCTACTTCCAAAGGATTTCCTTTCGGATTCTTATTTGACTGCAAAATTTCTAATGTTTTCTGATTTAACAAAACTTTCGCCGAAGCGACGGCGCGGCGCGATGTGGTTGATTTTTCACTCACGTCAACCATTTTAATTTTCCCTTGTTCGTCAAAATGTGAAAGTTTTTTCAATCCGCGCTCCTTCTTCCGGCAAAAATTTATAACAACTTATCACAAAAAAATTTGTTCGGACAAGCTGAAGTTAATTGACGGACAAATTTCAGTA
>MWVY01000037.1_pt1 | contig 28124 bp, 31 predicted proteins | sample 1047251 | NCBI WGS metagenome assembly MWVY01 (sample SAMN06349983, study PRJNA376086) | soil metagenome | isolation source: MS7-5 sample Antarctic (ecotone) soil | place: Antarctica | collected 2015-01-13
TCCTCCTGCCATTTGCAGTGGCTCATCATATACCGGAATATTTACTGAACCGCCAAACATTAAATGCTCAAACAGGTGAGCAAACCCGGTGCGATCCGGATCTTCATCTTTAGCACCAACATCATACATAACATTTACCACAGCCATAGGTGTGGAAGTATCGGTATGCACAATAACTCTTAGACCATTGTCTAAAACAAAACGTTCGAAATTTACCATAAGGCTGTAAAAATATTGAAACCGAAGATGTGAAGTTGTTAAGTTTAATTGAGGATGTTGATGACTTTATACTCAAATTCAAATAACTGGCCGTTACGTTGTATTATGAGTTTAACTTTTTTTCCAGGTGTTTGCATCGCTAATTTAAAAGCCTGTAGATTTTGCTCAAAATTTTTATTGACTGCAATTACAACATCACCTTCTTTTAAACCTGCGGCTTCTGCAGGGGAGCCAATAGCTACATCTCCAATAATAATTCTGCCATCAACTAAATACAATTCCACACCACTATAGGAATAGTCAAATGGCTCATTAAAATGTTTATTTGGCAAAAGGTGTATGTCGCGTTTATCATAATTTAAAATCACATTAAAACGCCTTAAAATGTCATTTCCAATTAAACCACCCAGGTATGGGTATGATGTAATATTGTATGTATCTTCAAATATATATATCGGTACATTTCGAAAACGATATGGTCCCAGGCGGAATTCTTTAATCACTGTCATTTCCATATCGATTTTACCACCTAATCCTTCAGCTTCCTTTACGTATCTTTTTCTTTTCTTATCAAGAAACATACTGTCTTCTATGAAATCAGTAGTAAGCATCAAATTTAACCCTGCCCCCATATCATATAAAAATCGAGTATTGATGGTTCTTGCATCACGCACTCGTGAAAAATGCACCGGTAATGTTGATATCAATGGCTTAAGCAAATAACCTCCTTTTGGATATTTCAATGAACCTTTCGTCCAGAATTCAATTCTGGAGCTATCATAATTAAGTTTAATGATGTAACGGCTTAAAACAGAATAACCGATGATGCCATCAATCGGCTCACCGTAAACACTTGTTAAGATATGGTAATCATTAATGTGAAAGTTCAGACTGTCAATAATAAGACTGGGAAAATGAAGCCGTTGATTATATAAGAAACTTACTTTTTTTATTCCTGCAATTCCACGTATCGTTCTGTCAGATGGCTCAGGTTTTAATTTAAAATATTCTGCTGATGAAGAATCTAAAGATATTCCACCACTTCCTGTATCCAGTATAAAATTTAAGGTATCAGGAAACGAACCAAACTGTGCTTGCAGCAATACTACTCCACCTGTTAACTGCTTAAAAGGAAAACCTGTAATAAATGTTGAAGGTGTTACAAACTCTTCCTGTGCAAATGAAAAAGTGTGCAATAGAAATAAAGAATATAATAAGGTTAATTTCCGAAGTACAATCATTTCTACTATTAAGGACAGATTTTACCAAGGTAATGTTGCAATAGCATAGCAAATGCTAAAATAGCTTAACAATTTGCTTTCTTGCTGCCATTGATCACAATAACAGCAGGTTACAATGTAATTTTGCAGGATGACGCTTTCTGAACTGTATTCAAAGGCTTTACGACAGCAATTTTTATCAATTGAAGAAGGTATTTACTTGTTTGAAAAAGCACCACTTACAGATCTAATGGCAGTAGCAGATAAGCTGCGGATAAAACAAGTTCCTCATGGAAAAGTTACATGGCAAATAGACCGGAATGTAAACACAACAAATGTTTGTATTGCCAATTGCAAATTCTGTAATTTTTATCGAATTCCCGGGCATCCGGAAGCTTATATAACTGAGATGCCCACTTATAGAAAAAAAATTAGAGAAACAATTAAATATGGCGGGGATCAGCTGCTTCTGCAGGGTGGACATCACCCAGAACTTGGATTAGATTTTTATACAAATACATTTAGGAGAATTAAGCAGGAATTTCCAGAAATCAAATTACATGCGTTGGGTCCACCAGAAGTAGCTCACATCTGTAAGTTGGAAAAGAAAAGTCATTTTGAAGTATTGAAAGCATTAAAAGAAGCAGGTATGGATTCTTTACCTGGTGCTGGTGCAGAAATATTGGTTGATAGGGTGAGAAGACTAATATCAAAAGGTAAATGTGGAGCCGATGAGTGGCTGGCTATTATGCATGAGGCACATAAATTAAATATCACAACATCAGCTACTATGATGTTCGGTCATGTTGAAACAGTTCAGGAAAGAATGGAACATCTTGTAAAAATTCGTGAAGTGCAGGCAAAAAAACCTGATAATGCTAAGGGATTTCTTGCGTTTATTCCATGGACCTTTCAGGATGTTGATACACTTCTAACAAAAATAAGAGGTGTACATAATCTTACAACACCCGAGGAATATATTCGCATGATTGCCATTTGCAGAATTATGTTACCTAACATTAAAAATATACAGGCTTCATGGTTAACTGTTGGTAAAGAAACTGCACAAATTTGTTTACATGCCGGTGCAAATGATTTTGGTTCTATAATGATTGAAGAAAATGTTGTTAGCGCAGCAGGTGCACCACACCGGTTTACATATAAAACAATACAAGATGCCATTTATGAAGCAGGATTTGAACCACAGTTGAGGAATCAACAATATGAATGGAGGAAAATTCCTGATATGATTGAAGAACAGGTTGTGAGCTATTAAAACCTGCTAAGGTGGTTGATAAATATCACCTCATTTGTTGCACAATATTATTTACTTTGCTAAGTTCTAAAACTAACTAACTAAAATTATAGGCATGCAGCTTCAGTCTGTTCCCGTCTTTGATGAAATTGATCCAAAGACTTTTAGAGAGGAGTTTTATATTCCACAGAAACCAGTAGTTATTAAGAATCTTGCAAAGACCTGGCCTGCTTACACAAAATGGAATTGGGAATATTTTAAAGAACTGGTTGGACACAAGAAAGTGGGGTTGTATAATAATCTGAAGAGTGATGCCCATACCCCTGTTAACACAGCTGATGATTATAAAAGCTTTGGAGAGTATGTGGATATGATTAGCCAGGGACCAGCAGGTTGGCGGATATTTCTTTTTAATATATTTGACCATGCACCACAACTAATTAATGATTTTACCTATCCTGAACACTTGTTTACCGGCTTTGCAAAAAAGTACCCGATGTTGTTTGTTGGAGGCGCAGGCTCTATAACTCATCTTCATTTTGATATTGACCTTTCTAACATTATACATACACAATTTGTAGGTAAAAAACGTGTATTGTTATTCCCATATGAGGAACAACATAAATTGTACAGAAGACCTTTTGAGGTTTTAAGCCTTGCTGATTTTTCTCACTATTATAAACAAAACGGCACTCCGGATTATGAAAAGTTTCCGGCTATTCGGTTAGCAAAAGGTTATGATCTGATTCTTGATCGTGGAGATACTTTATTTATGCCCGGAGGTTACTGGCATCATATGGAATACATAGACAGCGGTTTTGCTATGAGCCTTAGGGCTTTACAGCCTTCCATAACAGGAAAAGTAAAAGGTGTTTGGAATCTCTTCGGAATGAGAGGCATTGATACGGTAATGAAAAAAACTTCCCCTGAATGGTGGTACGAAAGCAAAAAGAAAAAAATATTTGAGAATGCTAAAAAAGAGTTGCAATTAGCAACTCAGTGATTTTGCTTGTAGATGCTAATTCATTAATCTACACAATATCCCAAACCTCATTTCCTCTCAGCAATTTACCAAGGTCTGCAGGTTTCTTTGCCTTAGCCTCTTCAATTTGCATTTGCATCATGTCCTCGTACGTAGGTCTTATTGCCTGGTAAAAAACACCAAATGGTCTTGGTAAATGATGTTCTGCTTTTGGATCATCGAACATGCGTGTCAATATCTGCGCTTTGTAGATATCAGCTTCATTATGAACCCAAAGATCGTTTATGCTATAGCCATTATTGAGATCCACAACAACCGGATTAAATCCATCAAGCCTGATTCCTTTATCACGATTAGCTCCAAAAACTAAGGGTTGGCCATGCTCAAGGAAAATAGCTTCATCTGCTTTACTGCTTTTTTCAGTGAATACCTCAAAGGCACCATCATTGAATATGTTACAGTTCTGATATATTTCTAGGAAAGATGCTCCATGGTGTTGGTGTGTTCTAATTAACAGGTTTTGTAAATGCTTAGGATCACGATCCATACTTCTTGCAACAAAAGTTGCATCAGCACCTAATGCTAAAGCTAATGGGTTAAATGGATGATCAATACTGCCATGCGGTGTTGATTTTGTTACCTTATTTTCCTCGGAAGTTGGTGAATATTGTCCTTTAGTTAAACCATAAATCTGGTTATTGAACAATAAAATATTTACATCAAAATTGCGGCGAAGCAGGTGGATCATGTGGTTGCCACCAATGCTTAAACCATCACCATCCCCAGTTACAATCCAAACACTTAAATCCGGTCGAGTAGCTTTGAGTCCACTGGCGACAGCAGTAGCTCTTCCATGAATAGAATGCATACCATATACATTCATGTAGTAAGGGAAACGGGAAGAGCAGCCGATTCCCGATACAATTGCTATATTTTCCCGTGGAATACCCAATGTTGGCATTACCTTCTGGACCTGGGCTAAAATTGAATAATCACCACAGCCGGGACACCACCGAACTTCCTGGTCGGTAGCAAAATCTTTAGCTGTGAGAAGTGGTGGGTTTGTAGTTGTGGTTTCCATACTTGTTATAAATTTTCAATGTTCAATGATCAATGCTCAATGTTTATTTTCCTTGATACAATCTTATTTTTAGTTGCTGTTTCAATGCTCTTTGCAATGATGGCAATCAGTTCCTCTGTTTCCTTGAAGATTGGTTCCAGTTTTTCTACTGGGTTTATCAATTGTTTTCGGATAATAATCTTTAAAGCAACTCGGCACTCTTTTAATTCCTTTAGAACAATACCAAGTTTGTGAATAAAATCATTACGTGACTCTGCTGCTTGCACTTCGCCATAGTTAAAGGTAGGTGAATGACAAGATCTTATTAATTGTGCAGCTATATAATTTCCTGCCCTAGAATTAGGCAGAGCCTCTACCACATCAATCATTCTACAAGTATATTCCACCAGGCGATCCTCTAGATCATATTTTGATGTTTCCATAAAGCAATTTTGATCATTGAACTTTGATCATTGAGCATTCCCTTGCAACTCCTCCCAGTATTCAGCCGCTCTTCTTGTATGTGGCACTACAATGGTGCCGCCAACAATATTGGCAACTGCAAAAATCTCATACATCTGTTCTGTAGTAACACCTAGTTCATGATTTTTTCCTAAGTGATATTTAATGCAGTCATCGCACCGAAGAACCATACTTGCTACGAGTCCCAACATTTCTTTTGTTTTTTTATCTAATGCACCGTCTTCATAAGTATTTGTGTCAAGGTTCCAGAGGCGTTTCATCACTAAATTATTCTTACTTAATATCACTTCATTCATCCTGGTTCTGTAATCATTGAACTCGTTTACTAATGTTGACATGCCTATTTATAATTTAAGCTCAAAATTATTGCTCCGACTTTACCTAATGTTGTTTAAACAGTTATTTTTTCAATAAATTCATCCATTAATATTAATATCTATGAAGATTTTTTGTTTTGCCCTGGCGTTATTTATCAGCACTATTGCAATGTCTTTTGTTGTTTCTGAAACAAAACCCCGTTTCAAGAATTTAAAAGTTTTGCCAAAGAATACCACTAAAGAACAGATGGATAGTGTTATGAAATCGTTCACAGTTGCTTTAGGTGTTAAATGTAACTTCTGCCATGAATTTAACCAGGAACAAAAAGCTATGGACTTTGCTTCTGATGGAAATCACCATAAAAAAATTGCGAGGGATATGATAAAGATGACGCAGAAAATAAATAGGAAGTTTTTTGATGTAGATGATTCCAAAAGCTTAACTACGTCTTTAGAAGTAACGTGTTATACATGTCATAATGGGAAAACGGATCCAAGAAAAGGCCCGGAGGTTGCTCAAAGGCAGGGAAATGCGTCTGAAAATAAAAATCGCTAAAAAATAAATACCTGTTATGCAATTTGATTTTGGCATGATCGGAATTGGTGTAATGGGTAGCAACTTGCTGTTAAACCTGGCAGATAGTGGTTTTGCAGTTACAGGGTACGATCTTAAACCTGAACGAGCAAAAGCACTTGAGGAAGCTGCTAAAGAAGGTACAGTTGTTAAAGGTGTAAATAACCTTTCGGAAATGGTACGTTCTTTAAAAAAGCCAAGGAAGATCATGATGCTTGTGCCGGCAGGTAAACCGGTTGATGACGTAATTGGTAATTTATTACCTGATCTTGAAACAGGTGATATAGTAATTGATGGAGGAAATTCTTTTTATAAGGATACTTTAAAGAGAGTTGAGTATTTACATGCTAAAGGGATTCACTTTTTTGGAATGGGTGTTTCGGGTGGTGAACTTGGTGCCCGTCTTGGCCCTAGCATGATGCCTGGAGGTGACAAAGAAGCTTACCAATACCTAAAACCATTGCTGGAGTCTATTGCTGCTAAAGCTGATGGAGAACCATGTGTAGCCTATATGGGAAATGGTGCTGCAGGGCATTTTGTAAAAATGGTGCACAATGGTATCGAGTATGCAATGATGCAGATGATTGCTGAAGCATATGATTTGATGCATCGTGGTGCCGGTTTTACTTATCCTGAATTAAATAAGGTCTTTATTGCATGGAATGAAGGAATGCTGCAATCATTTTTAGTAAAAATAACAGCAGATATTTTTAGAACCGGCGATGCCGACACACCTGGCGATGAGGATTTTCTGATTGACAAGATCTTAGATCAGGCAGGTGCAAAAGGCACCGGTAAGTGGACGTCCCAGGAAGCAATGGATTTGCCTGTGCCTATTCCATCTATTGATGCGGCAGTTGGAGCTAGAACATTATCTGTTTATAAAGAACAAAGAGTACAGGCAGCAAAGATTTACAAAACTGAAGTAACCCCGGTTAATCTTCCAAAAGAGGTGTTAGTAAATGAATTGGAGGATGCATTGTTTTTTTCTTTTATTATGGCATATGCCCAGGGGTTAAGTATGCTTGCAAAAGCTTCTGTTGAACTAAAGATGGAAATTCCTTTATTAAATGTTGTAAAAGTCTGGAGGGCAGGTTGCATTATTCGTTCTGCTATGCTGGGTGATTTTTATCAAGCATTTCAAAGAAACAATCAATTAGAAAACCTTTTGCTAGATATTAAAATTGCTGAGCTACTAAAGGGTAAGCTTTCATCTATTACCAACATCATTAAAATTGCTGTTGATTCTGGTGTTGCAATACCTGCAATGATGAGTGCGCTTGGTTATTTTCAGTCATATACCTCTGAGCGTATGTCTACATACCTTATACAGGCTCAACGCGATTACTTTGGAGCACATACTTATAAAAGAATTGATAAGGAAGGTGTGTTTCATACAGAGTGGCATGTTGAGGGGAGTGAATAACAGATAATACTTTCACAGAGTCTATTACTATTAATAAATAAGCAGAATCACCCATTTATATCAATTCTAAATGTCAATCGAACACCAACCAACTATAATCTTCATCTTCGGAGGCAGTGGCGATCTCACTTACCGCAAGCTTATACCTGCCTTATATAATTTATATATAGATGAATATCTGCCGGACAACTTTCACATTTTTGGAGTAGGAAGAAATCCATTTACCAATACATCATATAAGACTCATTTAAAAAAAGGTGTTCTGGAGTTTTCGCGCCGTAAAACAGAAATAAAAAATAAGTGGGCAGAATTTGCACAACATGTTGAATATGCAAAGCTTGATCTTGTACAGGATAAAACATATAAATCCATTAACTCTAAAATTGAAAAGCTGGAGAATCAATGGGGTTTAGAAGCTAATGTGATGTTCTATTTGTCTGTTGCGCCTCAGCTTGCTCCTGTGATTTCTGAAAAATTATATGCTGCTAAACTTACTAAAAACAGTAAGCGTAGTCGAATAGTTTTTGAAAAACCTTTTGGTCATGATTTACAAAGTGCAAGCAAATTGAACGACCAGCTTTGTGGAATGTTCAAAGAAGAACAGATTTACCGCATAGATCATTACCTGGGAAAAGAACCCGTACAAAACATTCTTGCTTTACGATTTGCCAATGCACTTTTTGAACCCATCTGGAATAATAACTATATCGATCATGTACAGATAACTGCTGCTGAACCCGGTAATGTAGGGAGCCGCGGAGGTTATTATGAAGGTTCCGGGGCTTTGAGAGATATGGTTCAAAATCATATCTTACAATTATTGTGCATGGTAGCAATGGAAGCACCTGTATCTTTTGCAGCTGACGAAATCAGGAATAAGAAAGTAGATGTGCTGAATGCTATCAGAAGATTTGATAGAGAAAATATTAATCATTATGCTGTTCGTGGGCAGTATAGTTCAGGATGGATTAATGGAAAACAACTTAAAAGCTACCGCGAAGAAAAAGGGGTTGATCGAAATTCATCCATTGAAACTTTTGCAGCTGTTAAATTCTTTGTTGACAATTGGCGCTGGAAAGATGTACCCTTTTACGTGCGAACAGGTAAAGCCCTAAGCGAAAAAGAAACTCATATAACCATACAGTTCAAACCTGCTCCGGATTATGCATTTCCTGATGAAGCAGGTAAAACATGGAAACCGAACAGGCTGACAATAAGTATTCAACCAACCATGGACATCAGGCTTCGTTTCCAGGCAAAATCGCCTGGTCCTCAAATGTTATTACAACCCGTAGATATGGTTTTTAGTTATGCCGGCGAGGACGATCACCCCGAAGCTTACGAAACTCTTTTACAGGATGTCATAGAAGGTAATCAAACTCTTTTTATGCGTGGCGACCAGGTTGAAGCAGCATGGGAAATAATAACACCTATATTAGATACATGGCAGCGAACTCATGCAGTTGATTTTCCTAATTATGCTCCAGGCACATGGGGTCCTGAAGATGCGGAAGCTTTAATTGCAACAGGTGGGCATCATTGGATTACCTTGCCAGATAATCATCAGGTAAAAAAATAAGTAAATATTACTTGAGACTTATTGAGAACAAAATTGTATAGCAGCAATTTGGTTATACACGATTAATAATTCAGGCACACTTTTTTATATTTTATATTCATCCATAAAAAATAAATTATTAAAACATGCGGTGGCAAGGGCGAAGACAAAGTACTAATGTTGATGATCGGCGGGGTATGTCCGGTGGACAAATAGCTGTAGGTGGTGGGGTAATAGGAGTTATTGCTCTTTTATTAAATTTTTTATTAGGTGGCGAAATCGATCCATCGCAAATACAATTACCAGGAGGACAGGGAAGAGAACTTTCCGCACAAGAACAAGCAGCGGATGATCAAAGAGCAGAATTTGTAAAAGTTGTTTTAGCAGAAACAGAAAATGTTTGGAATAAATTATTTCAACAAACAGGCAAGAGGTACCAGGAGCCTACGCTGGTATTATTTAGAGATGCAGTTCAATCAGGCTGTGGTTCTGCCAGTTCACAATCAGGACCCTTTTATTGTCCGGCAGATCAAAAGTTATATATAGATCTATCTTTTTATGAAGAGTTGCAAAATAGGTTTAATGCACCCGGTGATTTTGCTATGGCGTATGTAGTGGCGCATGAAGTTGGACATCATGTACAAACGTTGCTCGGCATATCACAACAAATAGGTCGTTTGCGCGGCCAGGTAAGTAAAGAAGAATATAATCAATACTCTGTACGTATGGAGTTACAGGCTGATTTTCTTGCAGGAGTATGGGCACATCATACCCAAAGAATGGAAAACATTTTAGAACCGAATGATATAGCTGAAGCATTAAATGCAGCTAATGCAATAGGTGACGATCGGCTTCAACGGCAATCACAAGGGTATGTTGTACCAGAATCATTTACCCATGGCACTTCTGCGCAACGTATGTACTGGTTTAAGAAAGGATGGGAAACCGGTGATTTAAATCAGGGAGATACATTCAGTGCCACCCGTATGGAGTAATTAATTTCTAACTAATGTATCCTTTGGCTGTATTGTTTTACCAGCCGAATCAAGTGCGATAGAAGAAGAAACACCTTTATTGTGGTCATCTGTGTCTACAGCAGCAGGAAGTACAATAACATCTGTATCGTGCAGCGAAGAACTTTCATCTGCATTATTATTACAGCTATATAAAATAAAAATCAGAATAACTGCTATTACATTGTTTTTATTTCCTTGAATTATACTTGTAATCATCAGTAAGAATTCTAATATAAAGTTCAATCTTTATTCATCATTCTACTCCACAATTCCGGAATGCGTTTTATCCATACTAACTCTTTCATTTTCGCTGAAGCTTCCTGAGTGGGAGATCCAAAAAATTTTTTTCCCGGTTCAAGATTGCCAGGCACTCCACTTTGGGCGTAAACTTCTGCACCCTTTCCAATCTTCAATGTTTTATTAACACCAACCTGCCCCCACAGTATTACATTATCTTCAACTACAACTGCCCCTGCAAGTGCTACCTGTGCAGCAAACAGACAGTTTTTTCCAATCCGTGAATCGTGACCAATATGCACCATATTATCTGTTTTAGTTCCCATACCAATTATTGTATCACCGGTTACACCCCGGTCTATTGTGCAATTAGCACCAATCTCAACATCATTCTCAATAACAACTCTTCCGCAACTGATCATCTTTTTAAAATGAACTTTCCTATTAGTCTTTTTATTATAATAAAATGCATCACTTCCAATTGTTGTACCTGATTGAATAATTACATTATCACCAATTACGCAATGATTCATTATTACAACATTCGGCCACAACACACAATTTTTACCGATTCTTACATTATCATCTATATATACTCCGGGCATTATAACTGTGCCTTCACCAATAGTTGCTGTGTTGCTTATTTGTTGGAGTGATGGAGCAAAAGGCCTGTAGTGCTCAACTATTTTTAAGTAAGCTTCAAATGGTTCTTGTACCAGGAGTAAAGTTTTATGAGAAGGAAATTCAGTGACCTGGTTGATGATGATTATTGAAGAAGGTGAATGAATGCATTTATTGTAATATTTCGGGTGATCAACGAAAACAATATCGCCTTCTTTCATCTGGTGTATCTCATTGATGCCAATAGCAACATTATCTTTATTTCCAATGATCTCCGCTCCAATTAATTCAGCAATACGGGTAACATGTTCCGGTTGTTCAAAATGCATAAAAGAGATTTAGACTTTTAAAGATTGTTTTAATTCAGACAACCAACTACACTAAGTTGAAAGTACAATAATTACAACATGATGAAGAAATTTATGACAAGCGTGCTACGAAAATTAACTGCTCACTATGTATTAGATTCCGCAAGTATCATTCAATGAATTCGAATTGTATAATCATTCATTACGCTTATACACACGCACTAAAAAAAATGTGTATAAAAAACTATTTAAAAATTTTTACATACTAAAAAAATATTTCTAATATTGTGATAGGAAATTTTTATTTCCTGTACTTACTAACCCATCTATATATTAGCTCTGCAGAAATGCAGGGCTTTTTATTTGCATTGGATCATACCTGCTTCTTATGTTCTTAGTTTAATTCAGATAACTTTACCGCGATTAAATTTCAATAATGATTAAATCAATGACCGGCTTCGGTAGGGCAGAACAATCAGTGGGGAATAAAACTTTTCTAATTGATATAAAATCACTCAACGGAAAACAATTTGATCTGCAACTAAAAATGCCGGCATTTCTTAAACCACTAGAATTTGAAATCAGAAAAATTCTATCTGAAAAACTTTATCGGGGAGCAATAGATTGTACAATAAGTTTGAGAGAAACAGGTAATGCAAAGCCTGTTACCATCAATACTGATCTTGCTAAATCTTATTATCAACCTTTGGCTTCATTAGCAGAAGAGTTAGATCTGAAAGATTATGATATGCTGAGTATTCTTATAAAACTTCCGGAGGTAATAATTCCATCAACAGAAACATTAAATGAAACTGAATGGCATCAATTTCAAAGTGGATTAGAAGCTGCAATAAATGACCTGAATTATCATCGCGGAGATGAAGGAAAATCACTAGAAAAAGATCTGCAGTTGCGAATAACAAATATTTTAAACCAGCAGGAAGAAGTAACCAGGTTAGAACCGCTTCGACAGCAAAGAATACGGGAGGGAATTAAACGTTTGTTGGAAGAAAATGTTGGAAAAGAAAACTACGATAATAACAGGCTAGAGCAGGAGCTTATTTATTACATTGAAAAAATAGATATAAGTGAAGAGCAGGTTAGATTGAAAAATCATTGCCAATACTTTGGATCTATTCTAAACGACAATGATGAATCCAAAGGCAAAAAACTTTCATTTGTTTTACAGGAAATCGGAAGAGAAATTAACACCACCGGCGCTAAAGCATATGATGCAGAAATTCAAAGGTGTGTAGTGTTAATGAAAGATGAATTAGAGAAAGCCAAAGAACAGGTATTGAATGTTCTTTAAATAACATAGTTTTCCTGGTACAAAGTACCATTTAGAAATTAAAACAGTTGATGATTAGAAAACGATTTTCACCGATAATTTCAGCTACTATTATTTTACTTTTTATTTGTTGTTTAATTTTTCTGAGTTGCACTACTATTGATTTATACGAAAGAGTAGTTACCATACCAAATCACAATTGGCAAAGAAGCTTTAAACCAGGTTTTAAGTTTACTATAAGAGATACTACCATTCCTTACCAGGTATTTCTTATACTCAGACATAATGAAAAGTACAATTACAACAACCTATGGATTAATTTATATACAGTTGTACCTGGAAGTAAAACAGCAACACGATCGCAGTATGAACTTCCTTTGGCAACAAATGAAAAAGGCTGGCTTGCAACTGCAATGGATGATATCTACGAACATCGTATTGCTTTAACTCCACTTAACCAAAAATTATACTTTAGAAAAGCAGGTGAGTATATATTCACTATTGAACACATAATGAGGGAAGATCCACTTGAAAATGTTATGAACGTAGGCTTAAGAATTGAAAAGAAAGCTGATTAGCTATGGCTGACCAGAGCATAAATAAATTACGACAGGCCACCATTTTCTTTTGGTTTTTCCTGATATATATAGTAGCAGCTTTGGTGTGGTGGTATCTTTCATTAGAACAACAAAACCGCGAAATTTATAATTTAAAAAAAACTCAGATTAGTGCATTACAAAGTAACAATAGTAATGTTTACTATAATAATGCGTTAGATAAGATTAAAGAAGAAAGAAGACGTAATACTATCAAATACGTTGGCGAAGGAGTAATTTTTCTTTTATTTATTCTTGTTGGAGCAGCTTATATCTACCGGGCTGTACGCAGGCAATTTCAATTACAACAGCAGCAACAGAATTTTATGATGGCAGTAACGCATGAGCTAAAAACTCCGATTTCTGTTGCACGTCTTAACCTGGAAACTTTACAAAGACATCAGCTTGATCGTGAAAGACAGCAAAGCCTAGTGAATGTGAGCTTACAGGAAACATTACGGCTAGATACATTAATCAATAATATTTTAATTTCATCTCAATTAGAGGGAGATGCCTACCAAACATCAAAAGAACAATTATCCTTTTCCGATCTTACAGAAGATTCAATTCATCAGTTCCGTGAAAGATATAGCTTCAGGGAAGTAATATCCGAAATACAACCAGGCATTGTTATTAATGGAGACGCTCTATTATTAAAATTATTAATTAGTAATTTATTAGAAAATGCTAATAAATACTCGGATAAGAAATTACCGATTATCTGCAAATTAAAAACAGAAGAAAATGAAATTATTCTACAGGTTACTGATCATGGTGTAGGTATTCCAGAATCGGAAATGAAGAATATATTTAAAAAGTTTTACCGGATTGGAAATGAGCAAACCAGGAAAACGAAAGGTACAGGATTAGGTTTATATATCTGTGAAAGGATTGCCACAGCACATAATGCAGATATTCGGGTGACAAATAATCGTTTACAAGGCAGTATTTTTACCGTTAGCTTTTCCGTAAAAAACAATGACTAAAAAACCCTCTATTTTACTTGTTGAGGATGAAGAAAACCTTCATGAAACCTTGAAATTAAATCTTGAACTTGAAGGTTACGAGGTTACATCTGCTTTTGATGGATCCTCAGCTCTTAAAGCTGTTAAGAATGAATATTTTGATCTGATTATTCTTGATATTATGCTTCCTGAGATTGATGGAATTACAGTTACACAGGATATAAGATTAACGCATAACGAAGTTCCCATTCTTATTTTAAGTGCAAAGAACAGTAGTAGTGATAGAGTATTAGGATTAAAAAAAGGTGCCGACGATTACCTTACAAAACCATTTAACCTGGAAGAGTTATTATTAAGAGTGCAGAAGCTTATTTATAAAAGTGAAAAGTTACAACAAAAGGATACTGTCGGCGACACCTATACATTCGGAGGTAATAATATAAACTTTAAAGCACAGGAAGCAATTACTTCGAAAGGCGAAAAAGTTTTGTTGAGCAAAAAAGAATCAATGCTGTTAAAGCTGTTGATAGAAAACAAGAATGAAGTTGTACCCCGGGAGAAGATACTGCAATCTGTTTGGGGTTATAACGTATATCCAACTACACGTACAATTGATAATTTTATTTTAGGATTTCGGAAGTATTTTGAAGAAGACAGCCGCAATCCTCAATTCTTTCATTCCGTAAGAGGTGTAGGATATAAGTATACGGCTCCGACTACCAATGGCTAAAAAGAACAGACCGAGTAAGTGAATGATAGTAATTCAAGAGAGTTTGCTTTTTAGATTTCAGGTTTGTAACAAAATATAAACAGCCATTCTCCCTCTAAATAACTACCTTTATTTGTAATCATTTGAGTTCCTGCCGGTCTGTACCAGTTTTATTTCTCACCAATTACACCGGCTCTTTCTTCAAATCTTATTTAAAATTCAAATCAGTTAATATGAACATTTGTATTGCTAATCTAAGCAGCACGGTTAAAGACGAGGAACTAAAACAACTTTTTTCAGGATATGGTGAAGTGAAGTCAGCAGAGGTTATGATGGATGTTTTTACAGGAGAATCAAGAGGATTTGGCTATGTAGAAATGGAAGATGAATCAGCGGCTCAAAAAGCTGTTACTGAATTAAGTGGTTCAGAATTTCAAAGCCAAAAAATTTCAGTAAAAGAAGCGCAGCCAAAAGAAAATCATAAAGGCTCTTATAAAGTTGGTTCTGGTCCTGTAAATGCTTACCGTTTCAGAAAAAACTAATTTTTACAACTTATTGTTTTTAGTGTTGTTTTTAGCTTGAACATCTTATATCCTTTTAGAAAGCGTACCTGATGCGGCAATATGGTAAATGCTGATTTACCATTTCTACCATTTTATCTACAAGTTCTTTTTAAGTCCTCGTTTATACCTAACGTTTTTACCACCCGTTTGGCTAAATTTAGTCTCCTGCAGTTCGGGTGTCCACAGAACCTCTTCAGTTTTGGGGTGCCAGCTCATATTTACATCATGCAATTGCTCATTGTGTGTTAGAAAGATAATCTCCGCAACTAAATCTTTTTTGGTGTTTTCATTGAGTTTATCGTTTAATTCTTCAAAAAGCGGCAGCCAGTCTTCTGTCCAGCCGTCGTAGTATATTACAGGTGCAAAGTTTAAATTAACTTCATAACCCGCATCTGCAAAATCATTCATTACATCAATCCGGTCACTAATAGGACTGGTGCGTACATCTACAAGCTTGCTCATTTTGTACGGCATCAAACTAAAACGGATGCGTTTTTCAACTGTGGATCATATGTAAGCATTTCCCTGTTCACGAACTTAGTAGCAAAGGTAAGTTTACCATTAGGAATGTTTTTAAACAGGTCCATTAAATCTTTTACATTATCACAAATAGCAGCATCGGCGGAGCAATCTCCATTTTCACCAATCTCATAAACCCAATGTTTATCATCAATATGATCTGGCTGCATAAACATTCCCTGTTTAGCTGCATGGCGTACTATGTATTTACATATTTGTTCAATATTTACAAAAATGGATATAGGATTTGCATACCCTTTCCTCCTGGGTACATAGCAGTATGAGCATGACATGGTACAGCCATTTGAATGCGATGGTGCAACAAAATGGGAACTACGTGTATTTGGTCTGCACGTGAGTGATTTTTTGATACCCAGGATGAGATCATTTCTTTTGATCTTTATCCAATCTTCGACAGAGCCGTGGAAGCCATGTAATTCGGGTATTATCCAGTGAGAGGGTATTTCAATTAGCTCTGCATCAGGATAATTATCTAAAATTTCCTGCCCGCGGATATAATTCTTTACTTCCGGCTCATAATATATCTTCTTTATTTCTAAAAGGTCATCAATTGTTTTATTATGGAGCATGAGACGAAGTTTACCGCATATATACGAGAAACATAAAAATTACAATCTAGCATTTACCTACATATTTAGCAGCAATTCTTATATAGGAATAAAAACCGACCTTTGCGGCAACTACAAATAAGAAATATTATGGGCGAAACTTTCGGGAAAAAAGAAAAACAAAAGAAAAAGCTTAAACAGCGGCAGGAGAAGGCAGAAAAGATGGAAGAGCGAAAAGCCAATGCTAAGAAAGGAAAATCCCTTGATGAAATGATGGCTTATCTTGATGAAAATGGGAACCTGACATCAACACCTCAAGACCCTAAAATGAAGAAAGTTTTTAACCAGGAAGACATACAAATTGGTGTTCCAAAGCAGGAAGATATGCCACCAGAAGAACCAAGAACCGGAGTAGTTACGTTCTTTAACGAGGCTAAAGGTTTTGGTTTTATAAGAGACCTAAAGACTCAGGAAAGTGTTTTTATACATGTAAATCAATTAACTGAACCCATTAATGAGAGCGATAAAGTAATCTTTGAAGTTGAAATGGGACCAAAAGGGCTGAATGCTGTTAATGTGAAGAAGGGTGGATAAGAATTGTTTAAAAATAAATTTGCTTCGAATATGGATGTTATTCAGTTGTTGTTAAAAGAAATGGAGCAGGAAGCGCAAATAACCCGAAAAATGCTGGAGCGTGTGCCTGATGATAAGTGGGACTGGAAGCCACATGAAAAGAGCATGTCCATGAAAAATCTTACAGTGCATATTGCCGAGCTACCCGGCTGGGTGAGTATGGGTTTGGCTACCAGTGAATTGGATTTTGCTATAATGGATTATAAACCAACTGAAGTGAACAGTACATCTGAGTTATTGCAGGTATTTGAAAAATCATTAGAAAAGGGAAAGACTGCTTTACAGAACGCAAAAGAAGAAGACCTGCTACCTACATGGACCATGCGTAGCGGAGACAAAATTCATAATGTGATGACGAAGTATGAAGTTATACGCCATTCCTTTAACCAAACAATACACCATCGTGCTCAATTAGGTGTTTACCTGCGCCTGTTGAATATACCTATACCCGGAACATACGGTCCAAGTGCAGATGAAACCGATTTTTAATTAGATCATCTTTATTTAACTTTTTAAACTGCTTACGGAGTTCAATTTAAAAAAGGCTCATTTGTTCCGCATGATTAGTACCTTAATACTAATACATCATGGATCCTGAATTAAAAAAATACTTTATTAAAATACTAAACTCGTTTGTCTTTGGCTTTCTTTGGATATTCACTATTGCAACCGCCGGACTGTATTATAAATTAGGCCATCTATACGAAGGCATCAGGTGGTATAACCTTTTGTTTTATGCAATTTTTATATTCAGTTTTTTCCTGTTGATGTGGTATTATTATCGGTCATGGAAGAACGGTTGAAGAGGTCAAAAAGACAAAAGAGTCATATTGGTCACTACCTTTTAATCTAACTGCTGTGGTCAGAAATTAACACCCATCTCCTGTTCATTTTTTTGAATATCAAAGTGAAATGTCCTGACAGATCACCAATAGTTCGTTGCAACATCCATTTACCTATTACATGATAATATTTACGGGAGAGCTTTTGCATTTTGATTATATCGAATGACAGCTTACCCATAGCAGCAGCATCAGGATAATTTTTCTTATAGTTATTCAATGTTTGCTGCCAGCCACGTGTAACGCCACTTTTACCGATAAACATTAATGAATCGCTTTGCCAATATGGCTGCATGAACGCCTCTACATCACCGCTGTTCCAGGCTGCAATTTGTGTATTCAAGATTTCGCGAATTGCAGTTTCATCCTTTTCTGAGCGGGACTGTGAAAAGACTGATGCACTAATTACCAGATACAAAGGCAGAAATATTCTTTTCATAAGTGAGGTTTAACATTCAGTGAACTGAGGTAATATAATTACAGGTTGCAACTTAAGTAACTTTGCCTGATGTCGCGGAAAACTGTCTTTTACATTGTATTTTTTTCAGTTTTGGTTATTGTATTTTTCGTGGTGCTCTCCTATGCCATACCGGGTTTTACGAAGCCAAAAGTGCGTCCAATAAGCTCAGTTAAACCATTTTCATTTATAACGCAGGATGGGAAACAGTTCACTGAAAAAGACCTGGAAGGAAAAGTAGCTGTTATTGAATTCTTTTTTACTACCTGTAGAGGCATTTGTCCAAGAATGAACAAAAATCTTCGTGTTGTGTATAACCAGTTTAAGAATGAACCTGATTTCCTGATAGTATCACACACTTCGGATCCTGAAGTTGATACACCCGAAAAGCTTAAGCGTTTTGCTGATTCAATGCAGGTAGATACTAATAAATGGATCTTTTTAACCGGCCGAAAAGACAGTCTGTATGATATGGCAAGATTTAGCTATAAGGTTGACGATCCTGCTAATAACCTCCAAAGTGCTGAAGATGATTTTTTACACACCCAGTTTATGGCACTGGTAAATAAAGATGGTGAGGTGATTAAGATTTATGACGGGTTAAAACCCTCAGAAATGAAACAGCTTTCTTCTGAGACAAGAAAACTTTTAAAGAATTAGGTGATGAACACAATTAAAACTTATAACCATAATAGCAAACTGAGAAGTATTTTCAGAAGGAAACAACTAAGCTTCACCGAAAGCAGAGCAAAAATTCTATCGCAATTTCTAAACAGCAATGATGCTTTAACCCACAGTGATATTGAAAGGAATGCATGCGGAAAATTTGATAGGGTAACTGTTTATAGAACGCTTCAAACTTTTGTTGAAAAAGGAATTATACATTCTATTCCTTCTGCAGATAATACCATACGATATGCATTATGTAAAGACTGCACCGAAGATCATCACCATGATGATCATGTGCATTTTATTTGCAGTAATTGCAACACCACCATTTGCCTTGATGACGTTGTTTCTCCAAAAATAAATTTACCTGCAGGTTATGTAGCTGATGATGTGCAGGTGGTAATTAACGGTATGTGCAAGAATTGTAGTTCCTGAAGAGCTTGTCATTCCGAACGCAGTAAGGAATCTGATTCTATGGTTTTTCTCTGTCATTCCGAACGAAGTGAGGAATTTTGTTTTCTCGTTTGTAAAAGTATCAATTTGAGCAATCAGATGCTTCCTTCGTCAGCATGACAAGAATCTATAGATGCATTGAATTCAATTAATTTCACCAGGTAACAAAGGGTTACTCAAATGTCAGATAAAACTTTCTACGTCTATATACTTACGAATCAGTTAAGAACAGTTCTATACACTGGCATAACAAACAACCTGGAACAAAGAATTATAGAGCATTGGACAGCTAGAGGTATAAACAGATCGTTCACCTCTAAATATCATGTGTATTATTTATTATTTTATGAGTCTTACAAATATGTAAATGATGCAATTGCGAGAGAAAAAGAAATCAAGGGCTGGAGCAGAAGTAAGAAAATGCAATTAATTAATGCATTTAATCCGCAACTTACATTTTTGAACGGGGAATTATTTAGCAACTGGCCACCTGAAGAAATTACAACTCGTATGTAAGAAATATTACTCAAACTAAGTGAGGAATCTGCTTCTATGATTTTCTCTGTCATTCCGAAAAATGAGGAATCTGATTTCTCGTTTGTACAAACTATCAATTTGATCAATCAGATGCTTCCTTTGTCAGCATGACAAGTAATTTTTTTTTCATTCCGAACGTAACGTGGAATCTGATTGTTCGATTGTAGAGAACTTCTATTTGAACAAATCAGATGCTGGCCGTCCGGTAATGCGGGCTTCTCTAAATATTAGGTAGCTCCGGTTCAACAACATCCAGCTTGTTGTCTTTTACATACTTATCCCTAACTTCTGTGTATTCTTCGTGTAGAGCAGTTAATTCTTTTAGTGAATCGTCAGCATGTCCATAAATATCTGGTAAACGTTTATCCAGGAATGTATCGCCAAGATTTATATTTTCTGCTTCAATTTGTCCAATTTTCTTTAATACTGATGTTTGGCTATTGGTAAGATCTTCCAACTCACGAAGAATCTTATCCATCATAGCTAACTTTTCTCTTTTATCCATTATAAAAATTTATTGGTAAGTTACAATAGTTGTACCGCACTTATGATGCTGGAAACATCATAAGGTTTGAACTATGTAATTATGGCCGATATCAAAAACACAAAAGATCACTTTTGTTATTGACACAACGTCCCTCCTTCACTGAATGCCAGTAACAAGAAAACATTGCTGGGAAGTTAGAGTTCATAATACCAGCATCTGTTAGTGTCGCTTCTGCTGCAGTTAGATTCAATATTTCCCCTGTTAACACCACTAAATCTGTATGTAGTTCCTCAACAAATGATTTGATGTTTTCAGAATCAGTGGTAGCGTCTTGCATCATTTATCATTACGTTGAGTTTTTTAGTTTAAATTGATGCAAGTTCGTTAGAGGCTGTAAGGCTCTCCGGAGAGCTTTATCTGAAACAAAACTTACAGACTTAAAATACAACCATTTTAACTACTTTGTAATCAAACGTGAAGATTACGCCACCATACACGGTTGAACAGCGATTGCTCAGTACTATGCTTCATAGGCCTTCGCTTATAAAAGATGTTTTATGGAATATGTATTTCACCGAAGATCCGGCACATCACGAAATTGCTGCTGCAGTGGAGATGATATATATACGAAGCTCATCAAATAGACCAATAGATGCCATAAACGATTTACATGACCATGTAAGTTCTACCATATATGAGTATGTAAAAGAACTGTATTGGAAAGTCCCCCCCGTACCGGATATATATCAACTCATTCTGCCTAAAAAATTAGAGGAAGAAGCAATTGAACTACTGAAATATTTTTATCAGGTGGTAGTAGATGAGGAAAGGGAGGGAAAAGAGCAGATAGAAATTATTACTGAATGGTTGGAGTATTTTGTAAAAAGAATAAATCAGATACGACCTATACCGTATACACAGTACGAGACAAAACATACGCTGAGAAAGTTAATCTGTGAATGGGAACAGAGGAAAAGAGGAACTTGTAACATTTTCACCGGGTTTGCTGGATTCGATAAACAACTTCAGAGCGGCTTAGAAAGAGGAAACTTGTATGTACTATCCGGCGATGCAACAGTTTGCACTGAAACTTTGCTTCGAATGGTGAATAATATTACCGAAGAACACAGAATTCTTTATTGTAGCTTCCGAAATACTTACGAGGAGTTGGTGAGAGAGTTAATGCTTTTGTACTCCAATCTAACGCTGGATACATTCAAACCGCATTTATATGAGGTCCCCTTCAGGAATAAAATTGCTGATAAGGCTGAACAATTGTTTAACAATCTTGTGATTTACCAAACAGCCCTGCCAACACTGCAGGAATTAAAAGAAACAATACATTATTATAAAGCGAATGAAAAATTTAGTTTTACGTTAATGATTATTGATGATATTTTGTCTCTTACCGAAGGTGAAACTAATTCACCTGAACAAATTGTGGAAGAGCTTAACGAAATTGCGAAAGAGTTGTATTTAATAGTGTTTATCAATGTGCCATCGACAATAAGCGATGATGAATTATCGAATTCACCGAAACAGCTAAATTTTAAGAATAATATCTTTTCTATTGCAGATGTTGTAATGATGTTAGAAAAACAGAATTCTGAGACAGGGGAAGCTATAATTAAGGCTCAGGTAGTGAAAAGCGGAACAGAGACTTTGGAAGATTTTATGATATGAAAGAGTAACAGAATGGTAGTGCAGGACAGTAAAGCAGACAGTTAAGAAAATGACGTGGGGACACGAATCAAGGCGGTGGGGTTTCTGGTTTAAACTATATTTATCTCAGAATGATACGACAAACACATGTCATGCTTTTCCTATGTATTTGCCTGTTGGCATCGTGTAGAGAATGGATTGAATTTGATATCAAAAGATATATTTGGGGAATTATTATTACAGTAGGAATAGGTATAATTGGAATAATAATTTTCTTATTGTCAAATAAGAAAAGATGATCGTTTAAGTATATTATAGATGCTTTTGAAGCAGAACATCTATCTACACATAACTAACAAATATTTTAATAGCTACCTGATGTAGAATGTAACCATCCGGTATCAACACCAACAACGGCGTAAACAAATAGTTATCAACAGGTTTAGATGATTGATAAAAGCGATATACATAATAACGAAGCGCAAAAGAAAATGTCAGTATTCCTGCATCTCAGGGATATAATCGGTACGGAACCCCATTGGCAATTTCCATTAAATAAAGAAAGGCTGGATGAATTGCTTCACAGTGATTTTTCCAAAGGAGAAGAAAATGATTTTAAAGCTGTTTTTTGGTTTGCAATTGAAAAGATGAAGAAGAACGGCGTACAATTTATTCTCCGGGTGGCTCTTATGGCAGGCAATTTATTTATTGGTTTAACTCTCATTTTTGGGAAGAAGATTTTAAACAGCCAGCTTTTGAAAAAGAAGAATCTTTATTTAAAGAAGCATTGATGCTGGTAAAAAAATATTGTAAAATTCCAGTGACTTTACCCGAACGATTAATATCAGATCCAAAATCAAATGAGCTTTTAGTTTTAGGCGGGAATGCTTTGGGTAATATGGGAAGAGAATTTTTATTCTCGCTTCACCCCATTAATCTGCTTGCGTTTAAGAAGTTTGTTTAAAGTAAGACCTGGTAGTATTTGGAAAAGATAGATTTGGAGGAGTTTTTAAGGAAGTGGTTCGTGAGGATAGAACCAAGGGTATGGATGATTTATTGAAAAAAGAAAAGATCAAGTAGTAAAGGCGGATTGGATTGTACTAATAACAATACAAAATGTATAATATTGGGCGTCATGCCGTGCCTCTAATCTCAATTTTTGATACGGATAGCTATATTTAATAAACAATTATGGCAAAGGAATAATATGGATCAAGTTATACCGGGTGGAATACTATCAGTGAAACATACATGGCCAGAGAAAAAGGCTTATTATAATCAAGATGCCTTTCTTACAATCACTCAAGAGCCATCGGAGGTCTCATATTATTTCTGGGCACAGCAATTTTGGTTCGAGAATGGCGATGGTGGATATTTAGGCATTCAGACACGAGGTCAGTTAAATGAACGAGAATCAAAAATTGGAATATTTTCGATTTGGAAAGCACTAGATTCAAAGAAGTCGAATATAGAAAATAGTTGGGCTGGATCTTTTGGACATGAAGGCACTGGGTTCAGTTGCAAAATTCCCTTTGATTGGAGATCAGGCATTCAGTATCGCCTTAGATTATCGAAAATGTCTGCCTACAACAATTCTGACAGTTCAAATTGGTGGAGCGCCTTTATACAAGAAGAATGTATTGGTCAAATCCAGATACCTGATAAATGGGGCGGGCTCGGATCTGGTGACAATTTCTTTGTTGAATACTTTTTGCCGGTGCAAAACTGTGATAAAATCCCATACGCAAAAGCAACATTGCATAAACCTACCAGAAACATCGGTGAAGTACTTCCGATAGGTTTACCGGAGTTCGAAGCATATGGTGTTTGTGCTTCAAGTGGAACTGCATCGAATCAAGCAGATGCCTCCATTATCTTAGAAACCGGATATCAGAAACTTCAAGCATGACCGCTCAACATGGCTCCTATGTAAAGCGGTTCTTTAAGATTTTGATATGAAAACAAATTGTTATTTTGGGTGGGAGAAAAAATAATCTCTCAAAAAAATTGCTTGCAGCGTTGGCTTGTGCGTTTTTTAAGAGTGTATTTTCTGTGCGTTGGCTTTTAATTCAGTTTTAATAAAACTTGATTTTTTATTTTTTCAAAATACTCTGCTTCCTTTTCTGTTGGTGGTGGTTTTTCGGGGTGTGCTGGGTCTCTTCTTAAAACATTTAATTTATCACACCAACTTAAATCTTCTCCTGGGATTTTAAAAATTGGAATCAATTCAGTATTTGTTTCAATGATTCTTTTATAATCAGCAAAATCAAAATATGCCTCCTTTGGCAAAATAGTCCCTTCTGAAATCCATTTTAAACTGACAGATTCCATTACAGATTTTGGAATGTAATCTCTAATGAACCATTCACCTTTGCTATTGGCTTTAGCTTTTGCTTCTAAATGCTTAACGATATATTTATTTACATTCTGCGAAAGTTCTGTGTTGGCATGGTAAACTCTTGTTCTCCTTTTCTCCTCCTCGTTTTCTGTTGATTTTAATTCTTCAAGTTTTCCAAACTGATTAAGAAAGATTGGTGTGAATTGAGAATTACGATACCATAAAATAGGACAAGATTTACTTGGGCAAATCGAACCGAACAATACAAGGAAAGAAGAATCACGATTCACCATTGGAAATTTTTTTCGCACTTCTGCAAACGCGAAATTTGATTCATCGGCATTTTCAAATAACTCTGTCCCCTGAATAAAAGGTTTTATTTTAGTTTCCTCTACCTCTTTGTAAATAATCAATTTGAAATTTGGAAGTGTAGAAGTTGCCTTTACAAGATTTGTTTTCGCTTTGGTAGTAATAAGTAATGTCACCAACCTTATGGAAATATTTTTCTGCTTTATTTCATCAGTGATGAAAGCCATCAATTCGGAAATAAGATTTGTTGTTTCATCTATGACTGGTTCAATGATTATAATTTCATCAGCATTGTTTCGCTTCCATGCTTCACTTTCAGTTTTAATATTCTTAACCGTCTTTGTGGTCCTAATTAGATTTAAAACTTTGAAGCTGTCTGTAATCAAATGGTTTTCGTGAATTGTAGAATCGAAACAATATAATTCTATGCCTTCTCTGTAAGGTGTTCGGATATTTGATTTCAGTTCTAATGCATGCTTAGAAAAAATATTTTTATGTTCTTTCCGAAAGAAGTCGTTCACTTCTTCTTTTGAAATGTAAAAAATAGAATCCAACAGTTTGAAAACTTTTCTTTGTTGTATTGAACTTCCAAACTGTTTGAAATAATCTTTCAATTTTTCAATGGTTATATTTCTGCCTTGATATTCTAAAGTTTCACTTAGTCGGAGAAGTTCTTCGTCTTTGAGAGAAAACTCTTGCTCTAATTCTATTTCTCTGTGAAGGGCTTCTAAATCTGCAACTCCTTCAATCATTAAAGTTTTCCCTGGTCCACATAACCAACTTTCAAATAGTGATGGTTTAATACGAAGGCTGTTATTTTTTTCGCTAAATATTTTTCGGTTAAAAAATTCTGTGATTGTATTTTCTACTTCATACCTTTCAATTGAATATTCTTCTGGATACTTAAATTTTTGTAGTATGTCGGATTTTGTCGGGTAATGATTTGCATCTGGTTTTGAATTTATACTGTAGCTAACTAAAATCCTTCTTCTGATATCAGTTGTTCTGTCTTTCCTTGCATCACTCTCCTCTGCTAATCCATCTCCCCAAAAATGTTCAAAGTGTGATTTCTGTGAGGACTTTACAATTAAATCAATAGCATCATTTATTAAATGAATGTCAATAAATGAATCTCGGTTTTTGTAAGCAATCTTAAATGCTTCTTTGCAAATTAGATTTGTGAAGTAAGGATTGCCATTTGTTACCTCAAAAATTCTATCTATCGCTTCTTCTGAAAAGGAGATATGAGGGCTAACTGGTCCCAACACAATATTTTTAAAAGATGAATACTGCGTCTCCTTTTTAAAAGTGTCAACTTCTCTTTCAAGATAGCTGTTGTAATTCATTCCTTGTCTGTCCAAAAGTTGCATGTTTTCAGAGCCAACTAAAATAAATCCAATGTATTTATATTCATTGAGTGCTTTGCCAATGCTACCCGAAAACCCTTCACCTAAATCGCTTGCTTTAAAAAAATCCTCATTGATTCTATCAAACTCATCAATGATGAAAATAAATTTCAAGTCGCTTGATATTGAATGCAATTTTGAAATAAATTTTTCAAGAGGATAAAACGAACCTGAAAAAATTGGAATCGGAATATTTTTCAATTGGTCACGAAGGTTCGGGGATTTGATTTTATTTTCTATTTCAGTTAGTATTTCAGAGCAGATACTCTCTCCCAAATCATTCAGTGTTCTGATAGGGTCGGGGTTCCTTAAACCTAAAATACTTCTGTAAATAATAAGGACTTGTTCAGATTTATTAAAAATAGATTTTAATGTTTTTACGATTGAAGATTTACCAACTCGTTTTTGTCCCCAAATTTTATATGATTCAATGTTGTGGCTTTGAATGTTTAGCTGCAACTCTTCAAGAATTTCATCCCGACCATAGAGTTTACTTTTCTCTTCAATAATTTGAATTGAGTAGGGGCTTTGTTTGCTTAATGTCTCCCAAGGAACATTTACATCTTGAAGTTCAAATTTGATTAAACACTCTTTCTCTTTTTTATCTGAAGTTTCTTTCCAGTGAATAATGATTTTCAATTCTGCTGTAAAATTTTCTGATGAAAATATTTTTGTTTGAATGGCAACTTCTCTTAGCTCTCCCGATTTGAGCAAGCCAACTTTGTATTCTGGAAAATTGAATGAATCAGATAAGGAAGCAATTTTTACATCTTTTGCTAATCCTTCTCCTGTGTTCTTGATATTTAAAAAAATATCTTGAGTTGGTCTTTCCGTATTCTGAAAATTGTATCTCTTAGAAGTCGCTTCCGCTAAAAGTAATGCTGACTTCGCAACGGCTACATCACAGGCTTTTTTGAATAAGGAGTAAAGATAATTTGCAATGTCAAGAAAATATATTTTGTCTCCGTCTGTGCTTTGTTCAAGTGTAGAAATGTGTTCAAGGTAAATTTCTTTGCATGATTCAAAGAGCAAATACTTTGCTTCATTCTCGGTTTTTAAAAATGCTTCATTAATGGGTTTGATAAGATTCTCTACTGCTACTCGGCTGAATATGTTCGTTTTTAAGTTAGGAGAAATCAGATATTGAAACGCTGCACTGGAAATTATTTTACCGTATGTCATTAAAAATCTGTGAGAATTTCTGTCATATAGACCCGCCTTAAGTTCTTGAACAATTGCAGTTAATTCATCCTCTTTCTCTTTTTTAGCTCGGATTATTGCATCAATTATTTCTCCAGGAAATGCAAGGTGATATTTTGGAAAGTCAAGTTCTTTGATAAGTTTTGATGATATGAAAAGTTCTTTGATAAAGTCAGTCAGTTCATGACTGAATTCTGATTTTTTAATTTCGTCAAAACTTTTTACTTGCAGCAATTCAACTAAGGAGCATAACGCCTTTTTGGAATCAATGGATTTTAGTTCTTCAACAACTGTACAATCGAGTGTGGTCTTAAAATATTGTAGAATGAATTTGTCAATGTTTTCAGGTTGTGGGATTTGTTTTTCAACAACTTCTATGTTAGCAAGGGGTTTAATTGGGATTATATCTGGAACATTTGGAATTTTTGTTTCTTCTATATCATTATATTTTGGATTTCTCCTGCAAAGAAGCTTAATTTGAAATTTTGGGATTTCAATTTCATCTCCATCAGCAATTTTCCATGTGGGGATATGAGTTTCTTCTGAATTTAGAAAAACCCCTTCGTCATAAATATATTTTTTGACAAAGGCTTTAGAAAGCTCGTTTGTTCTTTTTCCATTAAACTCCAACCCTGCCTTAATG
>MWVY01000038.1_pt1 | contig 27630 bp, 22 predicted proteins | sample 1047251 | NCBI WGS metagenome assembly MWVY01 (sample SAMN06349983, study PRJNA376086) | soil metagenome | isolation source: MS7-5 sample Antarctic (ecotone) soil | place: Antarctica | collected 2015-01-13
GCGTTTCGATTTTCGGAGGCGCAAGCGGCAGATGTTCACGCAAAGCATTTTCGATATTTTGGCGATGTGTTTCGACGTATTGCCACAATTCAGACTTTTGAATTTTCTCTTTGATCATTTTTTAGTGATTCTCGATAGAATTTATTTGCTCTTTCGGCTAAATCATCGGAAACAGTAACGCGAAATGGGTGTTTTGCTACATAATTCGGAACTTTGACAATTTTCGCGCCAAGTTTTTCCAGATTTTCCGCAATTTTTTCATCGGAAAATTCCTCTAAATTAAATTTATCAGTTGCTCTTTTGAAAGCACCGCGCAGACGGTCAAGCGGAAGTTCACGGGCAGCTAAGGTCAAACCACGCGATTGAAAATCGCCTAAAGCATAAAGCAAGACCTTTTCAGTTTCGGCTTTTTTAGTGTTTTCTTCAAACAAAGTTGGCTGAATCATTGGCGTTTCTCTTTGATTTGAAATTTAACTTGGTAATTTTAACATAGCCAAACAAAAATTTTGTTGTAAAATTGCAAATGCTTATGAATAAAAAGAATTTTCGTGTCGGGTTGGGCGTTGCGGGCGGAATTGCGGCTTATAAAGCGATTGAAGTTTTGCGGCTTTTGCAAAAATCGGATTGTGAAGTTCGCGTGGCGATGACCAAACACGCAACCGAATTTGTTCAGCCTCTGACGTTTCGCGCTTTGACCGAAAGTTATGTTTTGGTTGACGATTACGCGACGGAAAATCCCGACCCGATTGCCCATATAAATTTCTCGCAAACGATTGATTTGCTTTTAATTGTTCCCGCAACTGCAAACATAATTGCTAAATTTGCCAACGGCATTGCCGACGATTTTCTTTCTTCGACTTTTCTTGCATCAACCGCGCCGGTTCTGATTGCGCCCGCGATGAACACGACAATGTGGGAAAATCCGGCGACGCAGCGCAACATCGAACAGTTGAAAAAGGACGGCGTTTATTTTGTTGAACCGATTGCGGGCGAGTTAGCTTGTAAAACCGTCGGCACGGGAAAACTTGAAGATGTCGAAAATATCGTCGCGCAAGCGTTAAAAGTCATGAGTCTTGAGTCTGAAGTCTTGAGTCTAAATAATGAACAACTGACTCCAGACTCAAGACTTCAGACTCAAGACTTAAAAGACGAAAGTCTTTTGATAACCGTCGGCGGAACACGCGAAGCGATTGACCCCGTAAGGTTTATTTCAAATCATTCGTCGGGCAAAATGGGTTTTGCAGTTGCGGAAGCGGCGCAAATGCGCGGCGCGAGCGTTACGGTTGTTGCGGGCGTTACAAGCGTTGAACCGCCGGAAAATGTGAAAGCTATTCGTACAATTTCGGCGGAAGAAATGTATCAGGCAGTGATGAAAGAATTGCCGAATGCGACAGTTTTTATCGGCGCGGCGGCGGTTGCCGATTATCGCCCTAAAACTGCTGCGGCTGAAAAAATCAAGAAAGCAAATCAAAATTTTCTGGCTTTGGAACTTGAAAAAACGCCCGATATTTTGTTGAACGTTTCAAAAAATCGGCACGAAAAACTTTTAGTTGTCGGTTTTGCGGCGGAAACAAACAATGTCGCAGATTATGCAAAATCAAAAATGGAAAAGAAAAATCTCGATTTAGTTGTCGCCAATGACATTACAAAAAAAGGCGCGGGATTTAACACCGACACCAATATTGCGACAATTTTAATAAAAAACAGCCGTGAAAAAATCGAACTTCCGCTCATGTCAAAACGCGCGATGGCGGATAAAATTTTGGATGAAATCGTGAAGTTGAGAAGAAAATAATTAAAAGTTATTTTTAATGTTCTTAAAATTTGCTTCTATTTATTTAGGACTTTCTTAAGATGTCAGGAGCAAAACTCTAAACTCTAAATGTATAGATAAATTAGAACGCCGCAGCTGTTCACTATTGGCTATTGACTGTTCACTGTTTTTCAAAGATATTCTGGTAAAGATATTCTGGTAAAGACAGCCAATAGTTAATAGTGAACAGCGAACAATTGGTTATCGCTATTTATCCAACTCAATTTTCAATACATCTAAATTCTAAACTAATTTCTGTCATTGCAAAGCAGTTAAAAATTTATAGTTTAGAGTTTGGCTACCGAATTCTCGACTTTTGAGAAAGTCCTGTTATTAAATTTGTGTTTTGAAACAACCGAATAAATCGAACCTGACGATTGAAGTTTGCTCTCGTAAATGATAATTTCACTCGCTTCAAATTCGATGGTTTCAAACATATTATTCAAATGTTTTTCAACTAAGTCCTTTGATTTGTTTGGTTCGCGCAGCCGCGCAATTGTCAGATGCGGCTTGAAGTTTCGCTTTTCCGGCGCAAAGCCGAGTTTTTCACACGCGCTTTCTAATTGCTCGTTTATTTTCGCCAAACTTCCCCTTTCATCTTTTAAAGCGAGCCATAAAATACGCGGCTTGGACATCGAAGGAAAAATGCCTGTTTCCAAAATGCGTAACTTAAAACTCGGATTTTCACGCGCAATTTTCTCAATTGCCTGCGACAATTCGGCAGTTTTTGATTCTTCGGTATCGCCCAGAAATTTTAATGTCAGATGAAGTTTTTCCGTCTTTGCCCAACCAACGCGCAATTTTGGAAATTCGCGCCGCAAAGTTTCGATATAACTTGAAACTTTGCGTTTAGCTTCAACGGAAATATCAATCGCCGTAAAAATCCGCTTCATAAAATGTATCAAACTCTCCTTTGCGCCTTTGCAACTTTGCGGGAAACTTTGTCTATTGTTAAACTTTCAAGGCTATGAGATTTGTTAAAATTCTTTTCGTTATCTTTCTTCTTTTAATAATCGCCGTTGTTGGTTCGTCCTTTTGGATTTACAGTTCGCTGAACAAACCGCAACAGCACGACAAAGCCAACACATACATTCAAATTCCGAAAGGTTCAACGCCAAATGAAATTATAGACAAACTTGCTGCTGAAGGCATTTTATCAAATAAACTGCCGACACAAATTTATGTGCGGACTTTTGGCGACGCAACTGCCTTAAAAGCAGGCGAATATCAGTTTAATTCGCCAATTACGCCGATGCAGGTGTTAAAGGAACTCGAAAAAGGCGAAGAGCGAACAACGAAACTGACAATTCCCGAAGGTTTTACGCGCTTCGATATTGCCAAGCGCATCGTCGAAAAATTTCCACAAAATCCGCCGATGGATGACAAAGCTATTCTTGCTTTAATGGACGATGTGAGTTTAATAAAGGATTTTGACCCGACGGCGAAAAATCTCGAAGGCTATTTGTATCCAAGCACTTACAGTTTTCCGCGCGATGCCGAACCGGAGGAAATAATTAAACGAATGGTCGAGCAGTTTTTCAAAGAGTGGAAACCCGAATGGACGGAACGCGCACGGCAGATGGGAAAAACTCCGCACGAAATTGTAACGCTTGCTTCGCTCATCGAAACCGAATCAGGCGTTGAAGCGGAACGCCCAATTGTCGCTTCGGTGATTTACAATCGCTTGAGCAAAAACATTCCGCTCGGCATTGACCAAACGGCGGTTTATGTCGCCAAAATGCAAAACCGTTGGGACGGTACAATAAATAAAAGCGACGTCGAAGTTGATTCGCCGTATAACACGCGGCGTTACGGCGGAATTCCGCCCGGACCGATTTCTTCCGTTTCCGAAAGCGCAATCCGCGCCGCGCTTAATCCGGCAAACACCGATTATATTTATTACGTCCGCAACGTCGAGAAAAACGACGGTTCGCACAATTTTTATTCGTCCGCCGCCGATTTTGAACGCGGAAAAGCCGATTATCAAAGATGGCTCGAGCAGCAGCGACAAGAGAAAAAAGCGGAAGAAGGAAATAATTGACGTAGTTACATTTTGTAATTACACTTGTTATGAGATTTGAATGGGACGAAAATAAACGCCGAATAAATTTGCAAAGACACGGCATTGATTTTGCTGATGTTTGGCGAATTTTTGAAAATCAAGTTTTTACAATTATTGATGACCGTTTTGATTATGGCGAAATACGGTATTTATCTTTGGGTTTATTATTTGGTGAAGTCATAGCAGTTTCGTATAGTGAAACAAACGAAATTATCAGAATAATTTCTGCACGAAAAGCTGAAAAATATGAGCAAGAAACATACTTTAGAGAAATTCGGGACTGATGCTGAAAGATTGCGGAATATGAAAGACGAAGACATTGATTTCTCCGATATTCCGAAAACAACGCCGGAAATGTGGAAAAGCAGCATCCTGCGAAAAAATTTCAAACCGATTCCGCGAAAAAATCAAGAAAACTTTCCGATTGACAAAGATATTATCGAATTTTTCAAAGCACAAAGTTTTAATTATCCCGCCGCAATTAATCAACTTCTGCGAGATTATATGGAAGCGCACGAAAATAAATAACATCACGCAGTTTTGTCATTGAAAAATTTCAAGCCAAAGCTTAAATGAAAATTTATGCAAGCAAATAAAAACGCTTTGCCGTAAATACTTTCAAAGGGCATCTTCACTCCATTGCCTTTGCCGCAAATTCAATATAAAACAATAGACAATGCTCGTTTTGCTTCATTTGTTTGCGCTGTTTTTGCTGGTTTTGCTCGGATTTTATGTATTCGTGGCAAATCCGCGAAACCGCGCTCATCAGACTTTTGCCGCATTTATTGCGTTTCTCGCGTTTTGGACGGTCAAAGATTTAATCTTCTGGAACTTTCACGACGCGAGTGCAAGTTCCGGCTGGTGGGCTTCGGTGAGTTTTATCATCGCGCTTTTGATGCAGTGTGCATTGGCGATTTTTGCGTGGGTTTTCCCTGAAAATTCGCGCACGCCGAGAAAACGCGCCGCCGTTCTTTTTGCGCCGAGTCTGGTTTTAATTCCCGCCGCGCTTTTCGGGCTGTTGTGGCGTAAAGTCGGTTTTCAAAACGGAAATTTCGTCATTGACCTTGCGCCGTTGGCTTATGCTTTTGTCGTTTATGTTTATTTGGTTTTCGGTTACGGCGCGATTGTTTTGTTTCGCAAATACCAAAAATATCACGGCACGCAGAAAGGTCAACAAGTCGGCGCGATTCTCTGGGCGGTAATTATCACGGGAATTTTGAAAACGCTGGCAAATATCGTTTTGCCTTTTTTCGGCAATTACGAACTGCTTCCGTTCAGCACAATTTTTGTTTTGCCCGGCGTTTTAATTTATACGTATGCGATTTCAAATTTCAAACTTTTTTCACTACAAACTGCGCTCGACCAATTCCGCCTGTTTCCGATTGCTTATAAAATCGCGTTGAGCATTGCTTCGGTGGCAATTCTCAGCTTTATTATTTTTCAAATTCCGATTGTCTGGTGGGCATTTCAAGACGGAAATAATTTTGAAGCGTGGCGCAAATATCTGGTTTTCAGTATAATTTCCGCGCTTGTGCCGAATCTTCTTCTGGTTCTGCTGATTGTGCGAACAATCTCGCGTCCGTTGCAACGAATTACTTTGGCGGCAGTGCAGGTTACGGAAGGCGAATACGGAACGGAAGTTGATTTGCGGAAAAGCAACGATGAAATTGGTTTGCTTGCCGAATCGTTCAATGAAATGAGTAGGAAAATGGCAACTGACATTGAGCAACTACGTCAACTCAACGAACAACTTCTCCGCACCGAAAAACTTGCGGCGATGGGAACTCTTGCCGCCGGAGTCGCGCACGAAGTTAATAATCCGCTGGCTTCGATTTCTTCGCTGATTCAAATGATGCAGGCAAAACAAAATTTGGACGAAGAAACAAAAGAAAAACTAAAATTAATTTCGACGCAAATCCAGCGAATAATACAAGTTACACGAGATATGATGGATTTTGCGCGGGTGCGTCCCGCCGCGAAAAGTTTGATTGATATTAACGAGATTATTGAACTGAGTCTGCGTCTGGCAGGTTTTGATAAGTCTTTTCAAAAATTGAGTTTGAAGAAAGTTTTAGTAAATAATCTACCGAAAATTTTAGCCGACACCGACCAATTGCAGCAAGTTTTTTTGAACCTCTTGCTCAATGCGCGTGATGCGATGCCGGACGGCGGCGAACTTTTTATTCAGACATCACAAATAAACAGCGATATTCAAATTGATATTGCCGACAGCGGTTTCGGGATTGAAGCAAAGGATTTGAAAAAGATATTTGACCCGTTTTTTACGACGAAACAAACCGGCAAAGGCACGGGTTTGGGTTTGGCGGTTTGTTACGGCATCATTACGGCACATGGCGGAAAGATTGAAGTTTCTCCAAACGACGGCAACGGAACGTTGTTTAAGATTTATTTGCCGACAAACGAGAAAGCGGCAGTTAATTAATAACTGCCGCATCAAAACAATCAAATATTACAATTTCGATTTGAAAATTCAACCAACTTAAAATTCTTATCGTTGTCTGACAGAAAATCTTTTACCGTTTCTGGCGCGGTAATATTTTCTACCGTTTCGGGTATAAAGATAAGTTGCGTCCGCGCCCAAGAATCGCGCCCACCGCCGTGCTGCCGCCAATGATTGCGATATTTGTTGCCAAACCGCGATGTTTTTTCCTTTTTCTGCGTGTTTGCGCCATCGAATCCGGCGCAAAGGTTGTCAACATAGATATAAGAGCGATTGTTAATGCTAAAATTTTTCTCATAATTATTTCTCCGTTTAATTCAAAATTTGATATTGGTTTGGTAATCAAGGACTGTGCCATTAGTTTTTGAAATCTTATTTTTTTTTACCTGAAGCCGCGATTTCAAATGATGTTTAAGACAATTGTTTGATTTCATATATTTATAAAATTAATCCTTTTTACACTATATTAGGGCTTTATATCTTGACAGATGCACCATTTCGTTGCACTTTATCAATACACTTCTTTTTATTCTTTTTAGAGGAAACCAAATGAAAAAATCCGTTTTTAGCTTTCTTATTTTACTTCTACTTGTTTGTTCAATTTACGGACAAGAGAAACCGGTTGCTTTTATCAACGCCAGGATTATTCCGATTGTCGGGCAGCCGATTGAACAAGGAATTTTGCTTGTGCAGAACGGAAAAATAACGGCAGTCGGCGATGCGCGAGCAGTTCGGCTTTCTTCCGATATTGTAACAATTAACGTAAAAGGCAAAGTAATTATGCCCGGTTTGGTTGATTCGCACAGTCATATCGGTGAACCGGCGGGCGCGGATGGCTCAAGTCCGATTCAACCGGACATTCGTATTTTGGATTCGGTCAACGCGCGGGCTTCGAGTATCCAACGCGCACAAGCGGGCGGAATTACGACGGCAAACGTAATGCCCGGCTCAGGACATCTCGACAGCGGACAGACGCTTTATTTAAAACTCCGCGACGATGCCAAGACGATTGACGATTTGCTGATTTACGACAAAGACGGCAATTATATGGGCGGAATTAAGTTTGCCAACGGCACAAATAGTATGCGCGGAAGCGGCGGTTTTCCGGGAACACGCGCCAAATCAGCCGCGCTTGTGCGCGAGCAATTTACCAAAGCGCAGGATTACCGCGAAAAAATCCGTAAAGCCGGAAACGATAAATCGAAACTTCCGCCGCGTGATTTGGCAATGGAAACACTTGCCGAAGTCCTTGACGGGAAAAGAGTTGTGCATTTCCACACGCATCGACACGATGACATTATGACTGCGCTCAGATTACAAAAGGAATTTGGTTTTCGGCTCGTGCTTCAGCACGTTTCGGAAGGTTGGAAGGTTGCCGACGAAATTGCAAAAGCAAAAGTTCCGGCTTCGATTATTATGATTGATTCGCCGGGCGGAAAACTTGAAGCAGTTGATTTGAAATACGAAAACGGCGCAATTTTGGACAAGGCAGGCGCGTTGGTCGGTTTTCACACCGACGATTACATCACCGATTCGCGTTTATTTATGCGTTCCGCCGCGCTTGCGGTTCGTGCGGGAATGCCACGCACCAAGGCTTTATACAGTTTGACGATGGCGAATGCGATGATGCTTGATTTAGATAAAAGAATCGGCTCGCTGGAAGTCGGCAAAGATGCTGATTTTATTGTTTTAAGCGGCGACCCGTTGAGCGTCTATACGCACGTTTTGCAGACTTGGGTTGACGGCAAAAAGGTTTTTGACCGGGCAGACCCGAAAGATTATCTGATTGCCGTCGGCGGTTACGGCGCGACTGACGATAAATTGATTCATATTGATTGTTTTGATGAAGATTTGGAGGACAAAAATAGTGAAAAATGAAAAACGAAAAACGAAAAATTTGCTGTTCACATTCCTGATACTATTCGCTTTCCACTTTCCACTTTTCACTGCTCAAGCGCAAATCGCCGTCAAAGGTGAAACCGTCTGGACAATGGCGGGTGAACCGATAACAAATGGCGTTATTCTTATTAAAAACGGCAAAATCGAAGCAGTCGGCGCGGCTTCGAAAATCAAAATTCCAAACAATTACAAAATAATTTCCGCCAAAGTCGTTACGCCCGGATTGATTGACGCGCACAGCGTTATCGGATTGTCAGGTTATATGAATCAACCGCACGACCAGATGCAGCGCGACAGTTCATCGCCGATGCAGCCCGAACTTCGTGCGATTGATGCCTATAACACCGAAGAAAAACTTATCGAATGGGTGAGAAGTTTCGGTGTAACGACAATTCACACCGGACACGGACCGGGCGCGTTGATTTCCGGTCAAACAATGATTGCCAAAACTTTTGGCAAGGAAGTTGAAGATGTAACAATTGTGCCGACAGCGATGATTGCCGTAACTTTGGGCGAAAGCGCACTCGAAAGCGGCGGAAAATCGCCCGGCACCCGCGCTAAACAAGCCGCGATGCTTCGTGCCGAATTAATCAAAGCGTCAGAAGCCATCCGCAAAAAAGACGATTCGTCCAAAACGCAAACAGTTGTCAGCCAAACCGTCGGCGATAATCAACCGAATAATAACGACAACAGCCCGACGACGAGCAATCCGAATTCAATTTTGGAAAATCCGCCGACGCAAAATAATCAAAATCTCAACAATCAAGCTGCCGTTTCAATGCAATCGTCAACTGATTTGCGCTCCGACATAATGCAAAAAGTCATCCGGCGCGAAATCCCGCTTCTCATTACGGCGCAACGCTCTCAGGATATTATGACCGCAATTAGAATTGCCAAAGAATTCAACATCAAAATCGTCTTAGACGGTGCGGCGGAATCTTTTATGATAATTGACAAAATTAAGGCTTCCGGCTTTCCGGTAATCGTTCATCCGACGATGTTTCGGGCAGGCGGCGAAACCGAAAGCTTGAGTATGGAAACTGCTTCCAAACTCAAAGCGGCAGGAATTCCCTTTGCGCTGCAAAGCGGATTTGAAGGTTATGTGCCAAAAACCCGTGTCGTATTGTTTGAAGCGGCACTCGCGGCAGCAAACGGTCTGTCCAGACGCGATGCGCTGGCGACAATCACGATTGACGCGGCAAAAATTATTGGTTTAAGTAATCGTATCGGCTCGCTCGAAAAAAATAAAGATGCTGACATTGCAATGTATGACGGCGACCCATTTGAATATACGACACATTGCGTCGGCACGATTATTAACGGGCAAGTTGTCAGTGAAATTATCCGTTAAAAAATCAGATTTTAAAGTTTGACAGATTTTAATAAAGATATGATTGCAACAATTTTTCTTTCCTTTTTCTTTTTATTTCAAACCCAAAGTGTTTTGGAAACACCGACACCAACACCGACTCCGGTTTCGGTAATGCGCCCGCAAACTTCGCCGACTCCGCCGGTTACGCCGACACCTTATCCGCCGGTTACGGTGAGCGTCGGTGCAACGCCAAAACCGACACCGATGCCGGTTGATGAACCGCCAGTTGTTACCAGACATTCAATTCGCGTCGGCAATTTGCAGTTGAATTATATGGTTACAACCGGATTTATGCCGATAAAAAATAAAGAAGGCGAAACGGAAGCCAAAATTTTCTTTATGGCTGAACGTTGTTTAAGATTTATTTGCCGACAAACGAGAAAGCGGCAGTTAATTAATAACTGCCGCATCAAAACAATCAAATATTACAATTTCGATTTGAAAATTCAACCAACTTAAAATTCTTATCGTTGTCTGACAGAAAATCTTTTACCGTTTCTGGCGCGGTAATATTTTCTACCGTTTCGGGTATAAAGATAAGTTGCGTCCGCGCCCAAGAATCGCGCCCACCGCCGTGCTGCCGCCAATGATTGCGATATTTGTTGCCAAACCGCGATGTTTTTTCCTTTTTCTGCGTGTTTGCGCCATCGAATCCGGCGCAAAGGTTGTCAACATAGATATAAGAGCGATTGTTAATGCTAAAATTTTTCTCATAATTATTTCTCCGTTTAATTCAAAATTTGATATTGGTTTGGTAATCAAGGACTGTGCCATTAGTTTTTGAAATCTTATTTTTTTTTACCTGAAGCCGCGATTTCAAATGATGTTTAAGACAATTGTTTGATTTCATATATTTATAAAATTAATCCTTTTTACACTATATTAGGGCTTTATATCTTGACAGATGCACCATTTCGTTGCACTTTATCAATACACTTCTTTTTATTCTTTTTAGAGGAAACCAAATGAAAAAATCCGTTTTTAGCTTTCTTATTTTACTTCTACTTGTTTGTTCAATTTACGGACAAGAGAAACCGGTTGCTTTTATCAACGCCAGGATTATTCCGATTGTCGGGCAGCCGATTGAACAAGGAATTTTGCTTGTGCAGAACGGAAAAATAACGGCAGTCGGCGATGCGCGAGCAGTTCGGCTTTCTTCCGATATTGTAACAATTAACGTAAAAGGCAAAGTAATTATGCCCGGTTTGGTTGATTCGCACAGTCATATCGGTGAACCGGCGGGCGCGGATGGCTCAAGTCCGATTCAACCGGACATTCGTATTTTGGATTCGGTCAACGCGCGGGCTTCGAGTATCCAACGCGCACAAGCGGGCGGAATTACGACGGCAAACGTAATGCCCGGCTCAGGACATCTCGACAGCGGACAGACGCTTTATTTAAAACTCCGCGACGATGCCAAGACGATTGACGATTTGCTGATTTACGACAAAGACGGCAATTATATGGGCGGAATTAAGTTTGCCAACGGCACAAATAGTATGCGCGGAAGCGGCGGTTTTCCGGGAACACGCGCCAAATCAGCCGCGCTTGTGCGCGAGCAATTTACCAAAGCGCAGGATTACCGCGAAAAAATCCGTAAAGCCGGAAACGATAAATCGAAACTTCCGCCGCGTGATTTGGCAATGGAAACACTTGCCGAAGTCCTTGACGGGAAAAGAGTTGTGCATTTCCACACGCATCGACACGATGACATTATGACTGCGCTCAGATTACAAAAGGAATTTGGTTTTCGGCTCGTGCTTCAGCACGTTTCGGAAGGTTGGAAGGTTGCCGACGAAATTGCAAAAGCAAAAGTTCCGGCTTCGATTATTATGATTGATTCGCCGGGCGGAAAACTTGAAGCAGTTGATTTGAAATACGAAAACGGCGCAATTTTGGACAAGGCAGGCGCGTTGGTCGGTTTTCACACCGACGATTACATCACCGATTCGCGTTTATTTATGCGTTCCGCCGCGCTTGCGGTTCGTGCGGGAATGCCACGCACCAAGGCTTTATACAGTTTGACGATGGCGAATGCGATGATGCTTGATTTAGATAAAAGAATCGGCTCGCTGGAAGTCGGCAAAGATGCTGATTTTATTGTTTTAAGCGGCGACCCGTTGAGCGTCTATACGCACGTTTTGCAGACTTGGGTTGACGGCAAAAAGGTTTTTGACCGGGCAGACCCGAAAGATTATCTGATTGCCGTCGGCGGTTACGGCGCGACTGACGATAAATTGATTCATATTGATTGTTTTGATGAAGATTTGGAGGACAAAAATAGTGAAAAATGAAAAACGAAAAACGAAAAATTTGCTGTTCACATTCCTGATACTATTCGCTTTCCACTTTCCACTTTTCACTGCTCAAGCGCAAATCGCCGTCAAAGGTGAAACCGTCTGGACAATGGCGGGTGAACCGATAACAAATGGCGTTATTCTTATTAAAAACGGCAAAATCGAAGCAGTCGGCGCGGCTTCGAAAATCAAAATTCCAAACAATTACAAAATAATTTCCGCCAAAGTCGTTACGCCCGGATTGATTGACGCGCACAGCGTTATCGGATTGTCAGGTTATATGAATCAACCGCACGACCAGATGCAGCGCGACAGTTCATCGCCGATGCAGCCCGAACTTCGTGCGATTGATGCCTATAACACCGAAGAAAAACTTATCGAATGGGTGAGAAGTTTCGGTGTAACGACAATTCACACCGGACACGGACCGGGCGCGTTGATTTCCGGTCAAACAATGATTGCCAAAACTTTTGGCAAGGAAGTTGAAGATGTAACAATTGTGCCGACAGCGATGATTGCCGTAACTTTGGGCGAAAGCGCACTCGAAAGCGGCGGAAAATCGCCCGGCACCCGCGCTAAACAAGCCGCGATGCTTCGTGCCGAATTAATCAAAGCGTCAGAAGCCATCCGCAAAAAAGACGATTCGTCCAAAACGCAAACAGTTGTCAGCCAAACCGTCGGCGATAATCAACCGAATAATAACGACAACAGCCCGACGACGAGCAATCCGAATTCAATTTTGGAAAATCCGCCGACGCAAAATAATCAAAATCTCAACAATCAAGCTGCCGTTTCAATGCAATCGTCAACTGATTTGCGCTCCGACATAATGCAAAAAGTCATCCGGCGCGAAATCCCGCTTCTCATTACGGCGCAACGCTCTCAGGATATTATGACCGCAATTAGAATTGCCAAAGAATTCAACATCAAAATCGTCTTAGACGGTGCGGCGGAATCTTTTATGATAATTGACAAAATTAAGGCTTCCGGCTTTCCGGTAATCGTTCATCCGACGATGTTTCGGGCAGGCGGCGAAACCGAAAGCTTGAGTATGGAAACTGCTTCCAAACTCAAAGCGGCAGGAATTCCCTTTGCGCTGCAAAGCGGATTTGAAGGTTATGTGCCAAAAACCCGTGTCGTATTGTTTGAAGCGGCACTCGCGGCAGCAAACGGTCTGTCCAGACGCGATGCGCTGGCGACAATCACGATTGACGCGGCAAAAATTATTGGTTTAAGTAATCGTATCGGCTCGCTCGAAAAAAATAAAGATGCTGACATTGCAATGTATGACGGCGACCCATTTGAATATACGACACATTGCGTCGGCACGATTATTAACGGGCAAGTTGTCAGTGAAATTATCCGTTAAAAAATCAGATTTTAAAGTTTGACAGATTTTAATAAAGATATGATTGCAACAATTTTTCTTTCCTTTTTCTTTTTATTTCAAACCCAAAGTGTTTTGGAAACACCGACACCAACACCGACTCCGGTTTCGGTAATGCGCCCGCAAACTTCGCCGACTCCGCCGGTTACGCCGACACCTTATCCGCCGGTTACGGTGAGCGTCGGTGCAACGCCAAAACCGACACCGATGCCGGTTGATGAACCGCCAGTTGTTACCAGACATTCAATTCGCGTCGGCAATTTGCAGTTGAATTATATGGTTACAACCGGATTTATGCCGATAAAAAATAAAGAAGGCGAAACGGAAGCCAAAATTTTCTTTATGGCTTACACGGCGGATAAAGCGCGTGAACCTTCAAAACGTCCGCTGATGTTTTCTTTTAACGGCGGACCCGGTTCGGCTTCGGTTTGGCTGCATCTCGGCGCGTTAGGTCCGAAAAGAGTAAAAATGCTCGACGACGGATTGATGCCGCCGCCGCCGTATCAATTGGTTGACAATGAGCAAACTTGGCTGACGGAAACGGATTTGGTTTTTATTGACCCGATTGGAACGGGTTACAGCCGCGCCGTTGACCCGAAAAAAGCCGACAAATTCTTTAGCGTGAACGGCGACATCGAAGCGGTTGGCGAATTTATCCGAATGTATCTGACGCGCTATGAGCGTTGGAGTTCGCCGCTTTTCTTGGTCGGCGAAAGCTACGGCACAACTCGCGCTTCGGGTTTATCAAATCATCTTTTTGAAAAAGGCATCGGTTTGAACGGAATTTTACTTGTTTCTTCCGTGCTGAATTTTCAAACAATCCGCTTTGCCGACGGCAACGATATGCCGTATCCGCTGATTTTGCCTTCATATACCGCGACGGCTTGGTATCACAAGCGTTTGCCGCCGCAGTTGCAGCAAAAACCTTTGCGCGATGTGTTAAGCGAAGTCGAAAATTGGGCAACCAATGAATATATGTCCGCGTTGATGAAATCCGACCGGATGACCGCGACGGAAAAGCAGAGTATTATCGAAAAATTCAGTTTCTATACAGGTTTGAGTCCGAAATTTATCGAACAAAATAATCTGCGTGTTGATTTGGGTTCATTCAATAAAGAATTACTGCGCGACCAAAACCGCACGACCGGCAGATTGGACAGCCGTTTTATCGGCATTGACAAAATGGCGGCGGGCGAAAATCCCGATTTTGACCCTAGTATGTCGGCGATTCGTCCGCCTTATACCTCTGCATTTAACGATTATGTCGGGCGTGATTTGAATTTCAAAACCGACCTTGAGTATTACATCTTGGGCGGCGGCATCGGCAATTGGAATTGGAATGTCAACAACGGTTATGCGAACACGGCTGTGCCTTTGAAAACCGCGATGGCGAAAAATCCCTTTATGAAAATCTTTGTCGCAGCGGGTTATTACGATATGGCAACGCCTTTTTTTGCGATGGAATACACGCTGGCGGCGATGAATCTCGAACCGACTTTACGCCGTAATATCTCGGTTTCATATTACGAAGCCGGACATATGATGTATATCGAGAAAAATTCTCTGCGGAAATTGAAAGAAGACGCGGCGGCGTTTATCCAAAAGTCCATCCAGAAGTAATTTATGTAGGACTTTCTCATTTTTTGCCGCAAGCCCGCACGAAGCGTCGAGGGCGAAAATTACACTCGACGCTTCGTGTGTGTTCCCGCATTTTGAGAAAGTCCTATTATAATTGGAATTGTCGAATTTGGAATTTTCGCAGATAATAGCTTTGGTTAAAATTACTTCCGACGAGATTTTAATATGAGCGAAAAAACACCGCGACGAGACCCTTACCGTTTAGTTGGTGAGATTTTCAATGACCGTTATACGATGGATGAATTTATCGTTTTAGGAAGTTTCGGAGCGGTTTATCGAGCCACCGACCAAAAACTCGGCAGAATCGTCGCCGTCAAAATTCTCAAACCCGATTTAAAGGAAGACGTGGCAGAAGAAGCGCGTGAACTTTTTCAGCGCGAAGCACGAGCGGCGGGCGCGTTAAATCATCCGCATATTGTTTCCGTAACCGATGTTGGCGAAGATTTCGGCATTGCTTATCTGGTAATGGAATGGCTGGAAGGTCGCACGCTTGAACAAGAATTACGCCAATATCAACAAATATCTTTGTCCGATACAAAAGTTATTCTGGAGCAGATAACGGGTGCTTTAAACCTCGCTCACGTGCAGAACATTGTTCACCGCGACATCAAACCGTCAAACATACATCTCGGCAAATCTGATGAAATTTTCGTCAAAGTCCTGGATTTCGGCATTGCGAAAGTTACAACTTCGGCAGCCAACGCCGTTGCCAGCCGCATTGCCGGAACTTTCGCCTATATGCCGCCCGAACAGATTGAAGGCAAAATTATTGATGCCCGCACGGACATTTACGCGCTCGGAATTTTGCTTTTTCAAATGCTGAGCGGCAAACTGCCGTTTGAAAAGAAATCCGAAGAATATCTGATTCAGCAGCAAATTACGGCAAAACCGCCGCGTTTGACGGATTTTTCTCCTGAATTTAATCCAGCAGTGGCAGACGTTATTGAACGCGCACTGGCAAAAAATCCGGCTGACCGTCAGCAATCCGTCATCGAGCTTTACGAATCTTTCATCAGTGCGACTCAAACCGAAAACACAGTGGAAGGTTTGTCCGGCGAAATTTTTTTAGACGAAGAAGAAATTATTCTGAAACAAGCCGAAAATAATAACTCTCACAAAGAAGAAATATCCGTCATAGTTGAAGATACAAATCCCGAACCGAGATCTGATGAAAAACAACAAGCGTCGGCTTTGGAAGCAAATTTATCGAATTCGCCCGCCAACTTTGAAATCGAAGTTTCGGAAAATAAAGCCGACGAATTTTTGCCGAAAAGCATAATACCGATTACAGATATTGCAAATTCCGTGCAATTTGATTCAAAACCCGTAAAAATATGGCGGTTTATAAATAAATATCAAGTTCCGGTAATTGGTGTTTTGTTAATTCTTCTGATTTTAGTCGGCTGGTTTGCCGTTTCCTCTTACAAAAATTACCAATCCAACAAATTTACCGAACATCTGCTGCAAGGCGCAAATTTTCTCGACAAAAAGCAATATGATGCGACTTTGAACGAATTTGACCAAGCCGTCAATATAAATTCGGATTCGGCGGAAGCATTTAAAGGACGCGCCGACGCATATCATTTTAAAGGCGAGAGCGAAAAAGCGGTTGCCGATTATACCGAAGCAATAAATTTGGGATTAAAAGACGCGGAGATTTATCGCCGTCGCGGTTACAACCAAAAAGCCGTATTGAATTTTGACAAAGCAATTGCCGATTACAGCGAAGCGATAGAAATAAACCCGAATGACAGCGCATCTTACAGCGGACGCTGTCAAACGTATCTTGAAAACCGACAATTTGATATTGCAATGATTGATTGCAACCGGGCAATCGAATTAAGTCCTGACAATGCAAATTCATATATAAGTCGCGGTAACCTATATCTTTCTAAAAATGAAAATAATCTCGCCATCGCCGATTTCAACCAAGCCTTAAAATTGCAAAGCGATAATGCAGCCGCATTTTTAGGTCGCGGCAATGCTAATTACAACAAAGGAGATTACGGCAAAGCACTCGTTGATTTTTCGGATGTAATCCGGCTTGAATCGCAAAATCCTGCCGCTTACAGCCTGCGCGGACTACTTTATCAAAAAAAACAAAACTATGACAAAGCCATCGCGGATTTTACCGAAGCAATTCGCTTAAATCCCGAATTTCCTTTGCTCTACGCCAGTCGCGGCAAATCGTTTTTGATGAAAAAAGAATATGACGAGGCGATTGACGATTATACAAATGCCATTAAGTTCAATAACGGCGGCAAAGCGGCTGATTTTTATTTTGAGCGCGGCATCGCTTATTATGAAAAAAAGGAATATGATAAAGCAATCAATGATTGGACGGAAGTAATCAATTTAGACCCGAAAAGTTACGGTGCATATCAAAATCGCGGCGCGGCGTATGAGAAACAAGGCAAACGACAATTAGCCGAAGCCGATTTCAGAAAGGAACGCGAACTCAGAAGCGAAAAATAAATTTCTAAAATGTTTCAAGTTGTCAGCCCGAAACAGAAAAATCAAAAATTAACGGAAATTAAACGTGCTTACGATTACTGCGAAAGCATAACGAAGGAACACGCCAAAAGTTTTTATTTCGCCGCCAAATTTCTGCCCAAAAACAAGCAAAAACCGATTTATGCACTTTACGCTTTTTGTCGTCAGATTGACGATGAAGTTGACGAAGCGGAAATTTCAAGCGGCAAAGAAGCAATCAAAGCCGTTGAGAATTGGAAGCGAAAGTTAGGTGAGATTTTTTTTAACGCAAAGACGAATCAATTACGAATTACGAATTACGAATTACGAGAAAAAAGTAACTCACAACTCACAACTCACAACTCACAACTTATTTTAACGGCGTGGCAGGATTTATTGAAAACCTACAATATCAGACAAGAATCAGCTTTGGATTTAATGAAAGGCGTTCTTCAGGACACGCACATCAACCGCTATGAAACTTTTGACGAACTTTATATTTATTGCTATCGCGTCGCTTCAACCGTCGGTTTGATGTCGTCGGAAATTTTCGGATATTCAGACAAAAAAACTTTGAAATATGCCGAATCACTCGGAATTGCGATGCAGTTGACGAACATTTTGCGTGATGTCAAAGAAGATGCCGCGATGAATAGAATTTATCTGCCGCAGGAAGATTTACAAAAGTTCAGTGTTTCCGAAAAACAGATTTTCGCTGGTGAACTTAATAAAAACTTTGTCGAATTGATGAAATTTGAAATAGAAAGAGCAAGAAATTATTATGCCGAAGCCGAAAAAGGTATTTCCCTGCTCGAAAAAGACACGCGCTTTACGATTTTACTTGCCGCGCGGCTTTACGCGAAAATCTTGGACGAAATCAAGAAACAAAATTATAATGTTTTTACCAAACGCGCCCATACATCCAAACGGCAGAAAATTTTTTCCGTCCCCAAAATTTGGCTCGAAGCAAGAAAAATCTAGTCTTTCAACTTCTAAGAAGCTGTTTGAAAAGTAAAAAATTCATCCGCAAAAGGTAAAAAGTAATAAGAAAATTTCACACTTTCTTACTTTTTGCGTTTTTACTTTTTACTTTTTACTTTTATTGGTTTTTGCTATTTGTGATAATCTGTTTTCAACTTTTCAATTTTTTCCCGGAGTAACAAAATGAAAAAAATTCAATCATTTCTTTTAATCGTCGTCCTTTTATTTTTGCCGGTGATGACTTTCGCACAAAAAGGAAGTTTTCCCGAAATCAAACAACTGCAATCGCCGCAAAATCCGCGTCTTGGTTTTGTCATTCACGGCGGCGCGGGCGTGATTCGGCGCGGTGATTTGTCGCCCGAAAAGGAAAAAGCCTATCGCGCCAAACTCGAAGAAGCTCTTTTAGCAGGTTATAGAGCATTGCAAAACGGCAAAACTTCATTGGACGCAGTGCAGACGGCAATCAATATCTTGGAAGATTCGCCGCTTTTCAACGCCGGAAAAGGCGCGGTTTTTACCGCCGACGGCAAAAACGAACTCGACGCTTCGATTATGGACGGCAAAACTTTGATGGCGGGCGCGGTTGCCGGACTTCATCACATCAAAAATCCGATAACACTGGCGCGTGCCGTAATGGAAAAATCGCCGCACGTGATGATGGTCGGCGACGGCGCAGAAAAATTTGCCAAAGAACAGAATATTGAACTCGTGGACGAAAAGTATTTTTTCACTCAGCCGCGTTGGGATTCTTTGCAAAAAATTCTCAAAGAAGAAAAAGAGAAATCAAAAGAGGTCCAAAGTCCAAAGCCCAAAGTCCAAAATCTAAATAACGAAAGCCGGTTGCTTGAGATGATGACCGAAACTCAGAAACTTGCCGAAAATAAATTTGGCACAGTCGGCGCGGTTGCGCTTGATAAAGACGGAAATTTAGCGGCGGGAACTTCGACCGGCGGAATGACAAATAAAAAATTTGGGCGCGTCGGCGATGCTCCCGTTATTGGCGCAGGAACTTATGCCGACAATAAAACCTGCGCCACTAGCGCAACCGGTTGGGGCGAGTATTTTATCCGTTTAGGTGTAGCGCGGGACATTTCTGCGTTAATGGAATATCGCGCTTTGCCGATTCAGCAAGCGGTTGATATGGAAATGAATAAAGTTAAAACACTCGGCGGCGACGGCGGCGTTATCGCCATTGACAGATTCGGCAATATCGGCATTTCGTTTAATTCCGAAGGAATGTATCGCGCTTATATCAACAGCGAAGGCAAGCCGGTTGTTGAAATTTATAAAAATTAACGATTCTTTAATAGCAAGAATTTTACAGGGATGACAAGAATGAACAGGGTATTAAAAAAGATTTATCCCTGTCCATTTTGTATTCTTGCAAATTTTTTCTTCTATTTCAATTTCCTGAAATTTGAGCTAAAGGCTTCGCGTCAACGGAACTATAAAAACCGGACAAAGGGTTCCTTGAATCACGCGCTCTGTAACGCTTCCGATAACTATCTTTTGCCTATCTAAACCGCCGCGCCCGTGCGAAGCCATCATAATCAAATCAACTTTTTTCTCTTCACTCAATGCCAAAATACTTCGTGCCGGTCCCGAACCCGTTACCAAAGTTATAATATCAAATCCTTCTTCTTTCAAAGTGGCAGCAATGTCATCGAGATAATGTTTGATTTTTTCGCTGTAAGTTTCCGATTCCGAGCCTTCTGGCACGGAAAACAATAAAACGCGGCTGTCAAAGTGCTGAGCAAAGGCGCGAATATAAGGCAGAACGGCTTCCGCCGCTTCCGAACCGTCAAGCGCAACTAAAATGCGCTTAAACATGGAACGCCGACTACGCCAATCGTTGGTTGGGCGAATCAGCAGAACCGGTATCAGCGTTTTGGCAATCACCTTTTGCGCGATGCTGCCCGATAAAAGCTGATTGACTTCAAATTTTCCGCGCGTACTCATCACGATTAAATCAGCGTTCGATTCAGAAGCAAATTGATCAATTTCGGCGGCGGTTTCGCCTTTGCGAAGGTGAAAATCCGCTTGCAGTCTGTCGGCTGTGAGCAGCGACGAAACCATTTGCAGATATTCAGCTTGTTCTTCACCCATGTTTTTACCGTTTTGTTTCTCTTTATTTTGAACGGCGATAAATTCGATTTTGGCATCGTAAGAACGGGCAAATGCGCGTACCGTCGGCAAAACCTGCTCGGCAAGGCTCGAACCGTCAAGCGGAACGATAACTTTCTTAAATAAAATTTGTTTGGTGTCGGTCGTTTGCAAAACCGCCGGCAGATAAATTTGTTCGGAAATTATCGAACCGAGCCGGTCTTCAACCGAAGACGGCGCGCCAAGGCGGTTGCGGTAATAATTAAAAAGGAGATAAAGTGCCGGAACCATCAGAAAATAAGACCACGCGCCTTCAAAAAACCGCTCGTAAAAAATTATAATTGTTGCGCCCGAAGTTAGAAAAGACGCGATTGCCGTTCCGCTTAAAGTGGCAAGTTTTAAACCCGTAAATTTTTGCCGCAACTCACGCAATAGACGTTTGAACGCCGCCCAGCCCGTCATACTCAGCAAGATAAACACGCCCGCCGCGTATAATGCCAAATAAGTTTCTTCACTTGTGCCGAACAAAAGAAAACAAAGCACGATGGCAATTGTCATCATCCAGACCGGCTTTCCGGCAACGTCGTATTTATTGCGCTGTCCGAGATCGGCGGCAACGTAATGACGATACCGCAAACCAAGAGCTAAATTTTGAATTCCCTGTGCAGCCGCCGCGCACGCCGACAGCAAAACGGCAACACCAATAATTGTTCCGCCGTATGAAGCCCATGCCGGAAGCAGTTTGTCCATCGTTTGCGTAAAAACGGAAACATGCTCGTTGGTCGGGTCTGAAAGGGCGAAAATCGCGGGACCGACAATCAGCATCGTGATTGAGGTCGTTCCCATAATAATTAGCAGACTGCCAAAGGCTTTACGGCTTCTTTCCGCCCGCGTTCCGTCATAAGCGGCAACTAGATTGGCAAAAATTTCGATGCCCGTCATTAACGCCAAAATTCGCGCATAACCACCGAAAGTAAAATTCAGATAAGCGGGATGAAAGGCTTGCAGATTAAAATCCGGCAGATGAAAACCCGTCTTCCAAATCGTGGCGAAAACCATAATCCACAGCAAAGCCAAAATCGCCGCCGTTGCCGGACCAAAGGCACGCGCCGCCATTTTTGGACCGCGATTGACGAGCCAAGCCGTGACAAAACTCAATGCGACGGCAAGAAACGTGCGGTAAGTAAAACCCAAAATCGCATTATTCAAAGTCGGAAAGCGGTCGGCGATAAACGTTACGAGTGCCGCCATACTGACAAGAAAAGTCAGCGTGTATTCAATAACGGTAACTCCGGCGTTGATTTTCACCGCCCAACTGCCGAATTCTTCTTCCGCCAGACCGCTCCCGCCGCTTCCGTCCGTAACCCAAGTCATCACTCGGCGATACATCGCCGAAACCATTACGACGGTAAAAACCGCCAGCCAAACGGTTGCGCCGAATGTAACCTGCGCGACACCGGCAACAACAATAAGTTTCAAAAAAGGTCCAAAAACATAAAGCGGAGAAGTCGCCGGGTCGCCGCCGCCCGCCAGTGCGCCCTCAAAAGAATTCGATAATTTACGGGAAATTATTCCAGCCATGTGAAATTAAAAATGCCGTTATTTCACCTTGACTTTAAATACAAGGCGAATTTTCGACAAAAATTGATTTTATCATAAAATCGCTTTGTCCCCTAGTATTGTGTTGTTTGAAGTTTGAGGAACTAAAATTGATCTAAAGCGAATTAAGATTGGATTTACGGGCGCGTTTTGAGTTCCTACTTTAGTTGGCTTTGGCTAAAGAATGAGCTAACTCTTAGTTGGAACTCAAAACTTTTCTAGACACTTAATCTAAAACCCCTTTAATAAAAAATCTACAACCATTATAAATATGGCGGATTATAGAGTTTGGTAATTTAAGCATCTTGTGTTCGGCTTTTCAGATAGCTTAATGTTTCTATATCTTCAGCTGCAAGCCGCAAATTCGGATTCCAACGCCTCACCGGCGAATCGTCTTTAACCGTTTGCAAAATTTCCTGAATGTTTTTATTTAAGACCGGATGGACGAGATGCGGAGCAATTTCCGCCAGCGGAACTAAAACAAATCGCCGCTCGTGCAGTCGCGGGTGCGGCAGCGTCAAAAATTCCGTATCATATTGAATTTCTCCGTAAAACAACAAATCAATATCAACCGTGCGCGGTTTTTTCATATTTTTATCGCGTCGTCCAAGCAGATATTCAATCCGCAGCATCCGCGCCATCATTTGCGAAGGCGAAATGCTGGTCAGGTGAATTTCCGCCACCATATTCAGATAAGGCGCGTGATTTTCTACGCCGACGGGTTTGGTTTCGTAAATGGCGGAAAGTTTGCAGACGACAAAACTCGCTTCCATTAATCCGCGCACGGCAAGCAAAAGATTGCCCGCCCGATCGCCTAAGTTTGAGCCGAGACCGACGTAAGCTGTAATGACTTCCGTTTTCACTTTGTTATTTTTTCACTGAAATTAAAAGAACCCCAAAAGTTTGCGAAAATTTCGGTGCTGTGCCAATTTATTTTCTTATTCTACACTATCTTTTACTTTTCCGTTTTGAAATGTTTCAATAGAATTGATTGAAAATTCCAGTAATGCGTCTTTAAAAAAACGCATTCGGGCGGACGAGAGCGTGTTCCGTCTTGACAAAAATAACACGCCGAAACGAATGCCGCGTAGAAAATTTCGTAACAGCCAACGGTTTGAATCGTTAAACGAGCGTTCTTTCCAAGAATATATTTCAAATCAACCCGCGCCGCAGACTTCGCGGAGCGAACTCTTACGCTTAATTCGCGGTGGCGAAGACACTTACCTCGAACTCAAAGTAAAACTCTCAAATCCGGATAAAATTGCTAAAGGAATTGTCGCGCTTGCCAATACCGATGGCGGCACGATGATTTTCGGCGTGAGCGACCAATTGCGCGTCGAAGGCGTTAGAAACGCCGAAGGCGTGCAGGAAGAACTGGCGCGAATCTGCCGCGAAGAGATTTTTCCGCCGGTTTTGCCGCTTCTCGATTGTATTTCCTTTGACAACGGCAGGCGCATTGTCGCGCTTGACATCGAAGGCAAACGCCGTCCGTATCGCACGCGCGACGGCAGATTTTATCTGCGTTTCGGCGCGGAAAAGCGCGAAGTTGCCCGCGAAGAATTAGCCGTTTGGCTCGACGAAATTCGCCCGCTCGTCTATGAAAATATTCCTTTGCCGAACGTCGGCGAAAACGATTTTGACGACACGATTTTGTGGAGTTTTGCGGGCGCGTTTGACGACGATTTTTTGAACAACGATTTGTATCAGACAAGCACTTTCTTAAAAAAAGATTTACTTTTGGCAATCGGCAATGCGGACGATTTTATGCCGACGGTTGCCGCCGTTCTGCTGTTCGGAAAAAACGAAAAGGTTGCTGAAATTCTGCCGCACACAAGCGTTACGCTTGCGCGTTATTCGGGAGAGAATGGCAATGCACAGGTTATCGAAAAAATTGTTTTAAGCGGAAATCTTTTGTCGCTTTACGAATCTTCACAGCGTTTTATCCAGCGTTACTGCGACTTGTTGCGGGAAAAACCAAAAAAAGCCGGAAATAAAAATGCGCCGATCCAAGCGCGTAGCAGTTATCATCTTTATTCTGTGCGCGAAGCGGTGGCAAATGCGCTGATTCACCGCGATTTAGCTTTGCGCGATATTCCGACTCGTATTTTGATTTACGACAACGCCATCGAAATTATCAATCCGCGTCGCACCAACGGTTTTGTGCCGCCCGCTTCCAGAGCAATTCGCTACGGCATTACGCAGCGTTTGAATCCGCAAATCGCTTCAATTTTTACCAAACGCGAATACGGAACAAATGTGCCGCGCGGCGGTTTGCCGATGCTGCTTCGCCAATCACGCCTTTTTTCGGGACAAAAAGTTGAAGTTTATACAACGAATGATGAATTTAAGTTGAAAATTTACGGCGCATAAAATAAAAAAGACAAGTTTTGCGCCTGTCTTTTTGATCATTAAGTTTCATCGTCAAATTATTTTTTCTCTTTTGGAGTGGAATAATACGGACGATGCTGAACCACGTATTGTTTATCTTCAGGAATACCGTCGCCGTTGACATCTACCTTAACTTCAAGTTTGTATTTTTTCCCTGCTTCCTGATTTTCGCCCGCATCGTAACCAATGCTGTATTGATTTCGCATAAAAGTATTGATTGACTGCAGCACACTCGGCAGTTCGCTTTCAAAAGTTACCGGATAATAAAATCCGCCGGATTCTTTGGCAAAAGTATTCAGCGTATTTTTGGCTTGCAGAAAAGTCAGCCGTCCGGGAAAACCGGTTATCGAATCGGTTGCACCGAGCCGGTCTTCATAAAGTTTAAGAAACATTTCGCCTGTGCCGATGATATAAATCGGAATTCCGGTCTTTTGGATAATTTTACGTATTTCGTCATAATTTATCCGGCTCATACTGTCAATTCCGGTTGAAACCAGAATTATGGCGCGGCGTTTTGAATTGACGCTGACCATTCCGCCATATTCCATCTTTTCTTCTTTCGTATTTTCCAAAACAACCGAATCGGCTTTGCCGCCGACCAGCGATAATTTCAAAGCATCAAACAAATTGCTGTCGGTAAAAGCCGGACTGTTTCTGAGCAAAAGATTAATTACATCGTTAATGCGGCGCGGGTCGTTAGTAAAATCCGTAAGCGGCGTTGGGCGAATATCAAAAGCAATAACTGAGGCGTAATCATTGGGCGGCTTTATAAATTTGGAAAGAAAATAAGCCACGGGACGAACCATTTCCATTTTTCCCGGTTCAAAGCCGCCGCGATTTCCGGCAGAACCTAAAGCTGCCGCCAATTTGCTGTAATCAACTACAAGTGTAACGGTAATCGGTGCTTCGGGCGTAGCAAAATTCGAAATTTCCTGCTTAATTCCATTTTCAAAAACGGTAAAGTTTTCCTTTTTCAAACCCGTTATAATTTGTCCGGTTTTTTTGTTATAAACTACCGTGTCAACATTAACGATATTGGTTTTGATTTTTACAACCTCGTCATCAACGACGGCGTTCTTTTCTTCTTCTTCAAGCCGACGGCGTTCCTCTTCCTTTTTAAGTTCTTCTTCGGTTTTCGGCACGGGACGCTGATTTTTCTTCCCCGCGCCGACCGGCGTTGACGGTTTTTGCTGACGCGATTGTGCGAATGTTACCGCATTAAACGCTAAGAAAAATGCGGTTAGCACCACGAATAATCTAGAAAAACTGCATAAAGAAAAGGTCTGCATAAATTTTACCTCAGCTAAAATCTTTTTCTCTTTAGATACCAATTGTTGTCTTTTAGTTGGAAGAAATCAATTGAAACTTTCCGACTAACCGAAAAAAGCCATACATAGAAAAAAAGCGGTTGGCAAAAAAGTCGCAGGCAGTATCTTTCCGCCGATTCCGCTATTAAATAATACCTGAATTTTACAAGTTAATTACTTGTTTCCGGGTCAATTTCAATTTTCACGTCAAACGCGCCGGAATTATCATTCAGATTTCCTTCATTAACGCCCAAAAACAATGCGCCGTCGCGGGTGGCGACAAATTCCAGCGAATCGCCGATGAAGATAAAATCGTTATTGTCGTCGCCGATAACGGCAATCAAACCGCCGGTCGGCTCGTCTTTTTTCAGTTTGCCGCTGTCGGACAGCGATGCAATACCGCCCGGAGATGTAAAACGTCCGTTGCCTAAAGACACGCGACCGCTGCCGGTAATTTTAATTTTCTGCCCTTTGCGAGCTACCCAACCAGAATTTGTCCAGCCATTTGAAGTGTTGTCTGCCAGAACTTTGACGTTTAACGTAATGGGCGCAGGAGTTATCGCAGAGGTATTGACGGGCGGCGTGGCTTTTGGCGAAGGAGTCGGCGTATTATCAGGATTTTTGTTTTGTCCGACGGTGATAATAGTGTCGTTCCCGATTTTGGTTTTATCGGAGCTGCCCGAAGACGTTTGATTTAATGTTCCGACATTTGCCGTCGGTATCGAATCCGCATCAAAAGTAATTGATTCTACTTCGTCGGCGGAATAACTCATCTGGCGTTGGCGCGTGCCGTCATCAAAAAGAACAGTGAATTTTCCACCGTTGAAACTAATAATTTTGCCTTTGATAACTCTGCCGTCTTTCAGCCGAATAGTGTCGCCAAAAGCCAGCACAGACATAGACAAGACTATACAAAAAAGAAATACGATTTGAACAAACTTGGATTTAAACAACATATTGCCTCCACAGACTTTTTGAAATTTTGCGATTTTCACAATCTATTACCAGCTCTGTTAAAAATATTTTTATCAAAGAATCACTTTTAAAAAGCAGGTTCTTCAGCTAAAAGACAGATGCTCAATTTATTTAATAAGATTGCAGAAATTTACAAGAAATAATTATGAACTTTATATTATGCACAACTATACACAAACTTTTTGCGGTTGTGAAATAAAATTTTTGCTTAGAGGAAAACACCGCGTTAAACCGTGCCGAGTTCTCTTAAATAATTAAAACTAAAGATGCCCGTATCGTGTCCGTCGCTAAAACTGAAATTGAGCGCGTAACGTCCGACGATACCGACATTTTTAAATACCAAATCGGCGGCGACGCTTTCGTCCTTTAAAACTTTTTCGCCAGTCCACTCATTGACACAACTCGCGCACGGACACGCGCGTCTCAATTGCGCGGCGTTGTATTTTGTTTCTTTGCCGTCCGACCAAGTTATTGAAATTTCGGAATCGTTTTCTTCGACGATTTGTGTCGGTTCAATCATTTCGATTTCAAATTTTCTTCCACATCATTTGCCGTTATATCATAATGCGAAGCGTGATAAACAGGTTTTCCGTCTTTTATCACAATCGCTTGCGGCGATTCGTGGCGAATGTCCGTTTTTTCGGCAAGCGCGTTGGAAACGTTCCGCGCATTTTGCATAATAATCAAATTTATATCGGCATCGGCGTTGGCGATTTCCTGATAAACACCCGCACTTATCGGACAGGTCAAACTGTGTTTGAAAAGCGCAACCGGCTCTTTGTTTGATTGCTCAAAGAGTTGGTCTAATTTTTCGGTTGAGTTAATCTCGTTAAATCTTGCCTTCATTTTTATATTTTTACCTTTTTTACCCTAATG
>MWVY01000039.1_pt1 | contig 27499 bp, 33 predicted proteins | sample 1047251 | NCBI WGS metagenome assembly MWVY01 (sample SAMN06349983, study PRJNA376086) | soil metagenome | isolation source: MS7-5 sample Antarctic (ecotone) soil | place: Antarctica | collected 2015-01-13
TGTATGACGCAATCGGCGGTCTGTTATGTTTAATCGGAGTCGGAATTATTATGTATGCGCCGCGTTAGAGTTAATCAAGAAACGTCTAACGGCTGAGATGACGTGGGGCGAAACCTAATACGCGCAAGTAAAGGGTAACGGACAACGCCGAATGAAAGTCGCTGTTTCGCCCCCACGTCCATTGAATTGTTGGACGGCGCGGTTAGGGAAAACCACGCTCGATAAATCCACGCATTTGCACTAACGATGTTGCCGTCCGTATAGCAAAAGGAACTATTCTTTCAGGATGTCCTTTTTCTGATTTTTAAAAATCTTAATTTTCCATTGCTAAAACTTCGGAAACCGTCTTAAACTCAAAACCTTTTTCACGCAAACCTCTGATAATCGGGCGCACGGATTTCATTGACTCAGCGCGGCTATTATACATTATATGAAGCAAAATAATTGAACCGTTTTTCGTCTTGTCGAGCGTGTGGTTGATTAAGTCTTCGGATTTTTCAACGTAAGTTTCCGGCTCGACATCCCAAGTTATTGTTTTGCGATTATTTTTTGACAAGTAAAAGGGGAGCGTAAACAATTTTGTTGAATACGGCGGGCGAAATGTGATTTCATTCGTCCAACCCGCTTTTTTTATCAGTTCGTCCGTCCTTACAATTTCGCTTTTTACATAAGAAGGCGAAACAAGAAGCATTTTTTTATGATCGAAAGTGTGATTGCCGATTTCGTGACCTTCAGCGATAATTTTTTCGAGTTCGCCCGGATTTTTTTCGATTTCCGCGCCAGTTACGTAAAATGTTACCTTCACATTTTCTTCGCGCAAAATCTGCAAAATCTCATCAGTTTTCTGGCGGCTTGGACCGTCATCGAAAGTTAATGCGATGATTTTTTGCGAAGTTTCGACACGCGGCACAATTTCGCCGAAAAATTGAAACGTGCGCGATTTACTCACCTGAAAAAGTAAGAAAGAAACGGTTATGAAAACGACCAGAAAAATTAAAAATCCGACGAGAAGTTTTTTCATTTTCTCATTAAATGTAGATTTTAACCAAATATGAACGGGACCCTTGGTTTCAGCGAAGCCGTCCAACGGTTGAGTTGACGTGGGGCGAAACCGAATTCACGCAACATCAGGGAAACAAAGAAAGATTTTAAAGAGAAGCTGTTTCCGCCTCGCGTCCAATGATTTGTTGGGCGGCGGCTCTTTATTTCGACACCGCCGATGGATTCTTAGCATTTATTGAGTGGAAACCAAAAACACGTCCCACGCCCAGCGTCCAAGTTGTGCGTCTTGCGCGTCTTTGACTTTCGCCCGATACTTAAATCGATTGCCGTATTGGTCAACTCGCCTTGATTCCCGATAATCAAGTTCCATCTTCCTCAATCCTAAACTTGGAAGTGGCGACAACTCATTTGATTCCGAGATGCCGTTGTGATTCGTGTCTTGCCACAATCGTAAATCGTTGAATACCGCGTCCTGACCCGTTATCTTGCCATCATTGTTGCCGCCGTTTTCTGCTTTGTCAAATTCCGCTAAAGCTAGAAAACCGTTTCTGCTGTCAGAAGCCGGCTGGAACGTAAAATTACCAAATAACTCTTTGCCGTTATCAATCAGACCATTTCCGTTTCTATCTAAGGCAAGCCAAGCATCGTCAGACCCTGCGGCAGTCCAAGATAATTGTTCTTTATCACGACCGCAATCAAGGTCGAACCTCACTCCATCAGCGTTACTTGTCAGATTAAAACCATTGCCTAATGTATCTATGACAATCGGCGACGGATTGCAAGAGATACACCCGGCATCTCGATAATCAATATCAAAGTCGTCATCATTATCTACACCGTCAGTACAAAGGTCGCATTCAAATCCGCCTCCAATGTGGACACCTCCTTCATATGGTTCTGGTGTCGGGTCGGGCGGTGGCGTTGGAGTCGGAGTCGGCGTTGGAGTTGGTGTCGGATTACATGCACATGCTAACGAGTTATAGCCGGCTGAACATGCATTCTGAAACTCCACACTTTTTTGACAAATTCCGTTAACGTCAACAAGTCCCTCCACGCAGCCCCAATCATAGGCTCGGTTACCGCAGGTTTGTGGCTGACCACATGAACGGTACGAAAGAAATGCATCGTACGTACCACCTGGACACGTCGAACATGAGGCTAGACTTCCCACGGGGGGAGTGCACATAACAGGTCGGTTTGGCTCAATGTAACCATATTGTCCATTCGAAGAAAATGCGATTACCGTTTCATCATCAGGCTGCTCACAATCGTCGACATCAGCCGGGTCGACGCAGCCGCTCTGACATGGTATGCGGGCTTCACCGCCATAATAACCGCACGTTGGGGATGTTGGTGGAGTTGCCGGCGACGCAACAAAAAAATTCCGGCAGCGGCTCGGAATTGAAAACGGCATGTAGCCGCCAAGAAAATTGAATAAGTGTATGGGAACAAAAGCGGACATCAAGATTGACGAGGACATGTGGTTTTTCATTCGACCCTGAGTTACAGAGCGCCATATTTTGGGATTTAATGGATCTTGCCTCAGCTCGATTCCGAGGTTCCAACCTGTCCCATCATCAAAATGAACCACTCGAATGTCCGTTCTTATTTGTTCGATGTCTTCAGCATCATACTTTTTAAGATAATCCTCTAGTTTTGTACGCATTACATCACTCATCTTTAATTTAACCACATCACCCGGCTTTAGTAATTCGAGCGGGCTACTCAAATCCTTGTTAGCGGTCGCTGCGCTCGCTACTCTGTTTCCGTTTCCGAAAAAAATAGGAACTATCATGCCATTGAGCTCCATTTTGCCCGATTTAGGAATATCGAGATGTAGATTGATGTAAGTAACGTTTTTATTCGAGACATTCTTCACATCTAAGCTAAGCTCGCTTAGCCAATTATTACCCGCCATGATTCCGTGTCTATTTCGATGTGAACGGTCAAACGTCTTATTCCCAACGTGGCGGCTCACGACAACGACAGGAGAATTCTCCTGTTCCGCTTCTTGAATGATCCGAAGTTTCTCTTGGGCATCGGCAACTGACGCAAAATGACAAAGCAGGAATCCGATAAAGAGGCTCAAACCTAAAAGTCTATTCATTATTTTCTCCTTTCTGCTCTCAAGGGAGAGCGGGAATGTCCTTTGACAGAAGGGATTGGTCATTCTTGGAAGAGCGATACAACCCGCGAAATCTGCTACAGCAAGAAACATAATCTTACTAACTGATGGCATCGCAGTTTACTCTATAAATCCTCGAACGTTAAATCGAAATGCAAGTGAAAGATGCTTGAATTAAGCGGTTTGCCTATCGGCGCATCTGGTTCAACCGATAGCCGCCCAACGGCTGAGTTGACGCGGGGCGAAACCGATTACGCGCTACTCCGAGTAAAACAAAGCAAGTTTTAAAAGAGAAGCTGTTTCGCCCTCGCGTCCAACGATTTGTTCGGCATTACCTGATTATCAAGGTGTCTTTCTAAAGGTTTCTTGTTTTTAAGCAAGAATTACAGGTAACCCAGTTTCCCCTTGCAACCATTTATCTAATCCATTCAGCGAACTTCCTTTTCCGCGTAACAAAATTTTGCAATCACCGAAAGTTGGGTTATTAAGCAATTTAAATCGCTTAATAACCTTATTAACTTCCGTAGCAAGACTATTTAGATAGCCTGATATTGCATTTCTAATCTGACCGTCTGTAACCGTAACTTCCTGAATCTTAATATTGGAATCTATTACTCTTGACCGAACCTTTATCTCCGAAACTGTTTGCTGCTCTACAGCAGATCCAATTTCCGTCCTGATGCCTTGAGCGGTTCTGAAACCAATCTGTAAATTAAGTTCTCTGGCAAAAAAACTAATTATCAATTTATCCATTTCTAATGTTCCTTCCAAATGGTCTGCGGAATGCAAATATTTTTGCCCACTTACAACACTAATTTTTGTGAGGTTTTCTTGGATATAGATAATCAGATAATTTCCTTCCGTATCTATTAACATATTTATTTCCCTACTTAATTATAATCACAAGTTCCGGTATTCGGTGGTATCCCAGTACAGACTTTAGCTCTGTTAAGGCAAGTGCCTCTCACATAAAGAGTTCGACATTGAATTGTACCTGAGCAAACCGCATTAGCATTATATCTTTCAACAGTAAAGTATGACAGACCACATATACCCAGACCAAACGGACAGTAATTATCATATTCACAATAACCGTATCCGAATCTTCCACCGGTAGGAATATCACCAATAAGTACGTAAACTTCCCTTTTGATGCTAACAGGTAACGAAGCATTAGTAGAGCCAAAATTTGCTTCTGGACAATACGAAGAATGCTCGGAATTTATCGTGTATGTTCCGACTTCATTCTCGTTCCATAATAATTCAACTTCTGCACGAGCAGTAAAAGGTTGCTTGTAATAACCCCACCATTCAGAATCATAAGCGGTGGTTTGTTGACCGCTCGGACTCGTTAAAGTTGTAACGACAGAGGCTTCGTGATATGGCTCAAAATACTCGATATGAGTAACGCCAGAACCTACGATATATGGTCCATCTATTTCTTCACCCTCAAAGTATACTTGTTCAGAAACACCGGAATCATCTGCCCAAGTGTCGGTGTAACAGGCTACGGCATAAGTGCGCTCTTGCAACAGAAAAAGGCAAGCAAACATTACTGTAACAAAAACACTAAATGCGACGATTTTAGAATTGCTTCGTTTTTTGCGAATATTTAGTTTTTCAAAAGTAATCATTGGCTACCTCCTGTTTCGTTCGAGAAAATTTTGGTTTTCCGTTTGACGCGCTCATTGACGTGACGGCGTAGTTTTTCAGAGCCGCTTCCGCTTAATCGGTTTCGGAGAATAGCCGCGACACTTTCGACAATCAAATTTCTCTGCGTTTCCAATTGCCGTAATTGTGATACTTGACTTTGAGTCAAGACAGGCGGCGGATTCGTGCGAGTCCGAATGTTGATGCTTGCGGCTTGCGTATCAAGTGCGCTTGTCCGTTCTCTGAAATCTTTTGCAGAAGCAATTAACACATCAACATCCGCACCGCTAAGACCAACCTCTTTAATATAAGCCTTAATTCGTCTTTTCTCCTTTTCTGTTTCTCGCTTGGCAATCAGGTCAAAAAGAAGCGAGTAAGCAACAGAATCGGGAATCAATTCAGGATTCGTTGCGCCGTCAATCGTATTTGCTCGTTCGACAGCAACTTTCGTTTGTTGGGTAGTTTCAACTGCCGCTTCAGCCGTATTTGCAGTTTTCCGTAATCCCCAGACTCCAAGAACAACCGCGCCAATAACAACGACAAGTAACAAAAATGTTAGTTTCTTCATAATTTATCCTCCTATGGTGAATTTCTCCTTACAAGATTTAGTTCAGCCAAGATGCCGAACGATTGAGTTGACGTGGGGCGAAACCGCCAACACGCAACTTTGGGTTCAAAAGATAACGTGATAACAAAGTCGCTGTTTCGCCCTCACGTCCAATGATTTGTTAGCCCGCCCGTTATTTTTAACGAAGCCGCTTGAAATACACAATCTCTGGGTCACCTTCGTCCAAGTTGTGAACTACGCCGCTTAAAACGTAATCCAGTTTTGCCAACAACGATTGCATTGGCAAGTTAGAAAGATTCGTCGAAGTGAACAGCTTTGGAGTTTGGCAAAGCGACTCTAAATGTTGCAACAAAGCCGCACCCGCTCCGCTTCGCCGATAGTCGGAATGAATGTAAAGCATATCAATACAGCCGTTGTAATAGAAAGTGTAATTTAACACGCCGTAACCGATAACTGTTTCGTCTTTAACAGCGACAAAGCAATTGCCGGAAGAGACTTCACGCCGAATAAACTCTCGACGCTCATTTTCCACAAGCGCGATATGGTCGAATGAGCAAAGAATCTCTGCGTCATTTTCAACGGCTGGACGAATCGAAATCATATTCCAATCAACGCTCAATCATACGCCGCCCGTCTGCAAAAGCGAAGCGGGCTAACGATTGAGATGACGTGGGGCGAAACCGCCACCAAGCCCGTTTAAGTTTAACGAGCGACGTTCATACAAAGTCGCTGTTTCGCCCTCACGTCCATTGAATTGTTAGATTGCGTGTTGATTAGCGCGGCTCTCCTGACGAAGATAGAGTTATCGCACGCAATGCGGCAATCCATCCGCCAATCATTAACACATACCGCCCGTAATTCCAATTCACGAATTGATTCGTCAGTCTGGTAATTTCCTCGCCGCTCAAGCCTGCTCCCCGCGTGGCCTGTGTTTTGCTCAAGATAGGAATGAAAAAAAAGATTGTCGTGAGCATCACGGTAATTCCGCATATTCCTGCCGCCAAAGCCCATTTGCGCTGTTGCGTCGGCATCCAAAATGACGCGATGATTAACGCCAACGAGAAAAGACCATAGAGCGGACTGGCTATGCTGAAGAACTTTGCTTGAACAACGCCGTATTGCCACGCGGTTACTGATTCAGGCGGTGAGCCAGCCCAGAGTGGCGTAAGAACAACATGCTCAAAGATGCCGCCCCCAATTAAGATAGTCAAAGACAGCAAATAGAGCCACAAAATAACTTGAATGGTTGCTGGTCGTTTCGTCATTTGTTTGAATCTCCTCTAGTAGAAAAACAGTGGAACAATTTCACTCTATATCAAATCACAAAGGGGCGATGTTTTACCGTTGCGCGTGTAGATTCCTTCATCATAGAGCAATCTAACGGCGGAGATGACGTGGCGCAAAACCGGCAACAGGCAACGCGGAATTAACCACACAAGTTTTTAAAGAGTAGCTGTTTTGCGCTCACGTCCATTGACTTGTTCGGCGTGTCTTGATTTCAACACGCCGTTTCAATAGAGATTCGCTTTTTTAAAACGCCGCGCCTGATTTATTGTAAAAAAATCATCGCTTCGACTTCGGTTTTATTCGGCTGATTGCGATACCGTTCGAGCCGATCGCTTCAGCGAATTTTTTGAATTCAAAGGTTTTCAGATCAATCTGGCTGAAAAAATCATCCATATCGCTCGTTACGAAAGCCGTGTTGCCGTCCGGCGCGATGCTGAACGAAAGCGGCGTTTTGCCCGTTTTGAGGCGACGCACGATTTTTCCGCTCGCCGCGTCCAGAACCAAAACCTGCGCGTCGTTCGGCGCAGGCAGGAGAATATATTTTCCGTCGGGCGTCGGTCGCGGGTAAAGGATTTGCCCGACGCCTAAATCCTCAAAACGCCTTTCGACGGCGAGCGTTTCGGGATTGAGCAAGACGGCTTCGTTTTTTGCCGCCGCGATAATGAAGCGGTTATCAATCGTATAGCTTAAACCGCGCACGGGCGTTCCCAGTTTCAGTTTCGCCAGAACCTCGCCCGTGTCGGCGTTGATTTTGAAGACGCCGTTCGCGCCCGCAAACAGGAAAAGCGTTTTCCCATCGGGCGCGAAGATGAAATTGTGAGAGCCTTCGGGAACGGGGAAAAATCGTTTGAGCCGCCGTTTTTTCAAGTCATAAACAAGCATCTTATAGCCGCCGACCTCTGTGCAAACGAAAAGCTCTTTTTCCAGCGGCGGGCGCAATTTAATGCCATGCGGTGCTTTGCCAGAAACAACTGCGCCGTCTGCCGTTCGCAAATTTTCGGTCGGTAATTTATATTTCTCGCGCATTTTCCGCACGTCAATCACCGAAACGCTGTCGCCCGGCGTGCCGATGCGGTAATCATAATCCGAGATTCCGAAATTTGAAACGTAAGCCGTTTTGCCGTCAGAGGAAAGCTCGATTTCGTGCGGCTTCAAATCGACCGCGACGCTGCCGATTCGTTTGCCCGAATTTGAATCGAAAAAGCCGACGCGGTTCGCGCCGTACTCGACGACGATGATCGTAAAACTTTTTTCCTGCGCCGAACAGATTGAAGCCGCCAGCATCAGGACGAATATCAATCTTGCAATCTTGTTTTTCATTAAAGCGACTCCAAGCTTTAGATTCAAGCTACAGATATAAACCACTTATTTTCACCACGAAACGCCGAACGATTGAGATGACGTGGGGCGAAACCGCCACCAAGCCCGTTTGAGTTCACCAAAAACCTCGATAACAAAGTCGCTGTTTCGCCCTCACGTCCATTGAATTGTTGTGCGTCGTTTTTGCATCACGGATTTATTACTTTTGCATCGGGCATTGTCAGCGGGTAATTAGAATGTTGAATTCTTACGCGCTTACCAAAAAAGTCCATAACAACAGCGCGTCCCATTGTTTCAAATCCTTTCTTGCCATAACGCTCGACAAGTTCGGGATGTTGTTTGAAACGGAACATTATTACCCAACTACCGCCGTAAAGTTCACTGCGTTCATAGCTGTATGCTTTGCGTTCTAAAGAATCGTGCCGCATCTTCAAACCTTCTTCATCGGTTAGCGGAAACACATTTTCGGGAGTTAATTTTGATTTATCGGCAATCGGAGGAAGGTCGGTGTAACCGTTCTGAATGATAAAACACTCCGCCAAATAAACGGCTTCTTCCGGCTCAAGTTCTCTGTGTTTCGGGTGCGGATAATCACAAGGATTTTCAACCGTAAACTTCACCGGCGTTACCGATGAAATAGCGTCTGACAAAGATTGCTGACTTTCCGCTTCGATGCGTGAAAGATACCAAAGACCAACTGCACTTACGCCAATAAAAAAGGTAAGAATTGCGAGCGTCAATTTTAATGGAAGTCTTTTCATCTCGTTTCAAATCTTAGCACGATTATTTCACACGCAGACGCACAACGCTTGAGATGACGTGGGGCGAAACCGAATACACGCAAGCTAAATGTAACCAAAAGACGTTGATAACAAAGTAGCTGTTTCGCCCTCACGTCCATTGAATTGTTGGGCTGTCCGTTTCATTCACGCGCCTTTAATCTTTTCCGCATCGTCAGCGAATTTTCATTTTCGGCGACAACCTCAAATCCTAACCGTTTATACAACCGCCGTACCGGATTTCCACGCGCAACACTCAAAGAAATCTGTTCGTAAGACGCGCCTGCCGTTTCAAACAAGCGCGTGAGCAAACTTGTGCCGATGCCACGCCTGCGATGTTCAGGGAAAACCGCCATTCCCAACTCAGGCGTAAAATCGTCAACGTAACCATAACCCTTTTCCTCTCCGGCAAGCAATCGAAGCCAAATCGCGCCAAGTGGTTGCTTGTTTTCACCGTCAGCAACAAAACCAAAATCTCCGGCACGTCCCCAATCGCGCACATATTTAGAAATGTCTGGATGCTCAAGAACGCTGCGTTCAAACGGCGTGTTCCCTTCGGGAACGAACAACGACAAATAAAGCATATCCCACAAAAGCGATTGGTCTGCGGCAGTCAAAGAGCGAATTTTGTATTGCGTCTGTTGACTCATACATTCAAGGTCAAAGGAAGCAGCCCAACGCTTGAGATGACGTGGGGCAAAACCGGCGACAGACAAGCCGAAAGTAACCAAGCAAGTTTTAAAAGAGTAGCTGTTTTGCCCTCACGTCCATTGAATTGTTCGACGGCGCGTTATTTTCAAACGAGCAACTTTACTTTGTCTTCCGTTTCTTCGGTTTAGGCGGAACATACGATTCCAAACTGTAAATAAAAGGGTCAGACTGACCGCCTGCGCCACAACGATAAGCACCAACTTTATACCAATTTCCTTGCGCGATAAACAAGCGAAGATTGCTAGAATCGGCACTCGAAAACTCAGACAAGGTTAAACTGAAAACGTATTCCTCACGCCTGCCTTTCGCATCGGCAAAAATTAAGTTGCTAATTGTGTCTGCGCTATCTTCGTCATCGTAGAGAATTCGCGCCAAACGTAAAGTTTGCATAGATTTCCCACAAGTCCAATCAGTATTTTTGCCTGTGTCGTAAATGCCAACTAAATTGCTGCTCTTATCATATTTCAGACGAGGCAAAGTTTCTGCGTCAGCGATTTGCGCCGTTGCGGAACAACAGAACGCGAAAAGTATAAAGCCGATTGATAAGACGCTCGTTTTCATTTATTCAAACTCTTTCATCAGACAGCGTTCAGAACAGCGAAGCCGTCGAACGATTGAGATGACGTGGGGCGAAACCGCCACCGCGCAAGTTTAGGGTAAAAAGACCCGTTGATAAGAAAGTAGCTGTTTCGCCCTCACGTCCATTAAATTGTTCGCCGCCGCCATCATTTCACGCGGAGCGTTCAACTCCGCCAACAGTCAAGTTTATTTTCACCACGCCCAAGTTTGCCTTCCCAAAGCGTTCGAGTTCACGCCGGATGGCGCACGACGCTGGCAAACAAAGTTCGCTGGTTTTCAAAGATTACGCGGCAAAGAAATCAAATTCAAGTTTTCAATCGAGCGCGAGTAATTTTAAGTTTTTGTTCTGCCACCGCGAGGCGGCGAACGCTTGAGATGACGTGGGGCGAAACCGCCGCCACACAACTCCAAGTTTAACGGACAACGCGATAAGAAAGTCGCTGTTTCGCCCTCACGTCCATTGAATTGTTCGACGCGCTTTTACCTGCACAAATGTTTTATATAAATCAGATTATGCCCAATTATTTCATCGCTGCTTCAATCATCCAGTCTAATTCTTTCAAATAGTAACCGTTATTGTTGAAACCGGATTTTTGAAACCTTATGTTTCTTTGTTCGTCAATAATTAACAGCGTTGGAACTGATTCTACTTTATAATCGCCTTCGATTTTTTCATCGGCGTAAAAAATCGGAAATTGGTAGCCGCGCTTTTTCGCTTCTACCGGAACTTTTTCTTTTTGTTCGTCTGTGCTGACGAAGGCAAAAGCGATTTTGGAACTGCCTTCGTATTTTTTATATGCAATCTTCAGTTGCTTCAATTCACCGACGCACGGCACGCACCAAGTCGCCCAAAAGTTTAGTATCAAAATTTTTCCTTTGTAATCTTCCAAAGATACTTCTTTACCATTTAAATCCCGCAGCCGAAAATCACTTGCCGGTATTTTTTGTTCCGTCTTGAGTAAATTTGCTTTGATTAGGGCTTCACGCGATGCCAAAAATTTCCCAAACTTTGTTCTGATTGATTTTTCAAAATTTGCTTTTAAAGGCGGCGAAAGCGGGTATTCGGAATCAAAATTTTTCCGGTCTTTCTGAAATTCTTTGTCTATTAGCGCAGCGATAAAAAAATGCACGCGGGCAAGCGGAATTTGCTTTAGATTTTTCAGCGCAACCGCATAATCTCTTTGAAACCTTGCTTCGTCAACTCTCTTGTCGGGAGGTGAGTTTTCCGTCCATCTATTAATTTCCAAGCCTGCCTTTTGAGCATTTTTCCAGTCTTCCAAAATCAAATAAGAACGAAAAACGGCTTGATGAAACAGAATCTTAAAATCCTTAATATTTTCGTCGGTTGCCGTCCGCTCAAAAAAAGCCAAGCCTTTCTGCGCGAACCGCAGACTTTCGGCAGGGAATTTCTCGCGCAATTTCTCGGAAATGTCCAAGACGGTTTGCAAATATCTATACTGCGTTACCTTCGGCGCAGTCGGTTTTGATTCCTCGACAAAAGCGTCGAACTGGAGTTCTTCGTATTTCTTGGCGGCAGAGATAATTTTTTGCGCGTTCAATTTTGAGAAATCCTTCGAGATTACGGAAAAATAAACTTCGTATAATTCATTGATGCCTTTTTGATTTTCAAAATCCTTGATTAAATTTTCAAACAATACAGCGGCTCGAAGAATATCTTTCTGCTGCATTGCTTCCGCCACGCGAAGCTGTGCTGCCAGCCGACTGCGAGGAAATTTTTTGACAATCTCATTTTGCAAATCAGCCATTTCACCGATTCTTTTCAAATCGCGTAAAATAATCTGGTATCTTTCATAAAATTTTTCGGTGCGCTCGTCAACCGGAACTTTTTTATAAAACTCCAGGGCTTCCAAGGCTTTTGCCCGGTAAAATTCGTCGCTTTCGATTGCTCCGATTGCTTCCAGATACAACCCGCGAATTTCAAAATCGGCAGGAAACTTTTGCAAAAGATTTTCCAAAATTATCTTTGCTTCCGCACGTTTATTTTGCGAAATCAGGTTTTGCGATTTTTTGAAAAGCACTATCGGATTAACGGATTGCTCCGAATTTGTCGCAGAATCTTGAGCGCTTAGCGAAAAAGTTACGAGTAAAATAGTGATTGTAGCCAACACATTTTGTTTTAACATATTAAATCACTTCCTTTTTCACGCCATAAAAACCATCAGAACCTATCTAATTTTAACGCAAATGTCTATAACGGCGTATCGCCAAATGAAGCGTCGAACGGTTGAGATGACGCGGGCGAAACCGCCAGCGACAACGTAGAATTTACCACGCAACGCGATAACAAGATAGCTGTTTCGCCTCGCGTCCATTGATTTGTTGGGCGGCGGCGAATTGGAATGTCAACGGCATAGACTGCTAACTCCTCACGGCGATGACTTCTAAATATTCTCCCTCGACGTGCGTTGAATCATCCTGTGCACGGTTATGAACTGACCATAACTGTTCCAGATCGCGCCGCAGTGAAGTCTGCCCGTCTTGGTCAAGCGCTGCGAACGCACGATTCACGGGTCCGAAATATATCCGAAAGAAATCGACCACTTCCGAGGGCGGGAACGGGTACTTGATTGGACATATCTTTTTCGTCATTTGCAAATCCGCAACCCCATCACGCAAACGCTCATGGACAATAGCCTCATCCCCCCACTGGGCAGGCGGTGGTACGCCGGCTGGCGGAGGGACATGCTTGCCGATAGTCTTAAACACCTGACCGGCGAAGCCAGCAGGAGTCCAGTTCGCCATAGCAATCCGCCCGCCTGATCGGCAGACGCGCACGAGTTCAGCCGCCGCCAGTTCCGGACGCGGCGCGAACATCGCCCCAAACATGCTCACGACTACATCAAAATTTGCATCCGGGTAGGGCAGTTGCTCGGCATCGCCCTCGTCGAATTGAATCGTTAACCCTTCGACTTTAGCGCGCTCTCGCCCCTCTTCGAGTAAATTCGGGGCGATGTCAACGCCTGTCGCGGTTGCGCCGATGCGCGCCGCTACTATCGCCAGATTGCCGCTGCCGCAAGCCACATCAAGCAAGCGAGTGCCCGGCTGAAGCGCAAGCCGGTTGATAAATTCTTCCGCGCCCAACTCAGTACTCTTTGCGATAAGCCCGTAGTCGCCAGCCATCCAAGTGGCTTTGAGGCGGGCTTTCAGAGATTCAATCTCCGGTGTAATTGCGTTCATGACTCACCTCCTTTTAACTAAACGTTCTCGTGGAAAAGGGTAGCCGCCCAACGGCGGCATTGACGCGGGCGGAAACCGCCAACACACAAGCTAAGGTTTCAAAGACAACGTGAATAAGAAGGTAGCTGTTTCCGCCTCGCGTCCAATAACTTGTTGGGCATTGCCGTAATTTTCAACACGCCTTTCGTTTAGAAATCTCTAAAATTTTTCGTTCAGAATTTTTCATTAGTTCTGGATAAGAAAGGCTTTCTAAATTCTCAACTACTTGCTGAAATTTCTCCTCCCGAAATAATCTATGTGCCTCTTCTCGCTTGCGCGTGTCGCCACTTAACCAGATAAGTTCAGTTTTCTCTTGGAACTTTAATACCTCTGCTTGTTTTCGAGCGGCTCGGACAAGGACTTCGCCGCTTCCACTCAAGAAATCGTCGGCAAAATTTTCTAAGTCGTAAGCAAGATGTCGAAAACCGTCAAGCGGGTCTTCGGAAAAACCCGGATATTTATTACCGCCCTTGCTGTTAAGCAACTCTTTCATATAAAAATCGTGAGTAGCCCACAAGGTATTTATACGGTAGAAAACCAATCCTAATGAAAACCTAAAACTTAATCCAAGACGGCGTTCATCTCGTACATAATCACCGCTTGCAAAATGTCCACCACTGCCTTTTGCAGACAAACCTTCGATAAAAGTAAATCCGTGCGGCATCATAACCGCGTCGAGGATTTTACAGCCTGCTCGAAGCATTTCTTTAGGATTTATCATATTCGCATCACCAAGAAGATGCCCAACGGTTGAGATGACGCGGGGCGAAACCGAATCCGCGCAACTCCGAGTTTAACAGAAACCGTTCATAACAAGGTAGCTGTTTCGCCCTCGCGTCCATTGAATTGTTGGGCGTGTCATCATCCGAAGGCAAGCGGTTTGTCTTCGCGCAACGTCAAAGAAACGCGGAGCGTCTTTGTTTTAAATCTTACGACTTCGCCTTTGAATCCGAATCAGGAAACGCCCAACGGTTGAGATGACGTGGGGCGAAACCGAATACACGCAACATAGAATTAACCGAAGACCATTTTGAGAAAGTAGCTGTTTCGCCCTCACGTCCATTGAATTGTTCGCTGTCGCCATTGATTTAAAGAGACAATTAAACATTATTTTTCTCTGTTATATCTCGAATCAGTTTAGCAAAGTCTCCTCTGTTTTGTTTTTCATTTGTTCGGCGGATTCTCAATAGCTTTTGACCTGCCGCCGCTAAAATTTTGTCTTTATATTGGTCTTTTTGCTTCTGTTCGGGATTATCGTGAAAAACACTGTCAAGTTCATAGAAAAATTTTGGTAGATACAAGTCGTGATGGTCAAACACGACACAATCAACCACGCCTTTGAAAAAGAAATCCTTTTCGGCAGAAGATAAAGAGTCTTTGACTAGCTTAAATTCAATAATGCTGCTCAATCCTACATTCGGATAAACAGTAAACATCGGAAACTCATCTCTGACCGCACCAAAAAATTCCCGTTCTTGCAAAGATTTGAATAATGTTCTGCGTCCATCTGCATTCAAGATATTCTTGTTCTCAGTTACTTGAATTATGTGGCTTTGCGAGTGCAATACCTGTTTAGGCAGAGAATCTTCATACTCTTTGATAATCGCCCGACAAACTTCATCGTCAGGGAAGTTTTTAGCGCGTGAATATGCTTGCTCCAAATTTTTATCACGCCACAATTTTACCAACTCAACAATAACAATCCTAAATTTATCTTCAGCAAGATGGTATTTGTGTCCTGTGTGGAGCAAATGAAAAGTCTCCAAAGTATTTACGAGTTTCTCTTTATCAGTTTCGCGCTCAAGATTACTAAAAAATTCCGTTTCGCAAGTAGCAACTGCGTGTTTAATTATTGGGTCTGAATCAATAAGACTCGGATTTTGCCAAACAAAACTTAATAGCGAAGCCCATTCTTTTTTCACTAGAAGTTGGTAAATATCTTCTTGGTTAAGAATTGGTGTAGGCGGTTTCTTTGTTTGGAACATAATACGCTCATAATACTACTTAAAGATTATGTAAGCACTTTTACCGACAGCAACACGAGACAGCGAACGGTTGAGATGACGTGGGGCGAAACCAGCAACACACAAGCTAAAAGATAAAAAGTTACGTGAATAAGAAAGTAGCTGTTTCGCCCTCACGTCCATTGAATTGTTCGGCGGCGCGTGGACGTAAAGATGCTACTCCGCGAGCAGTGCTTGTAACTTCTTGACAACTTTGTTTGTGGTCGGATACCAAAAGCGATTCGTGTCAATAACCTTCTCCTCGTCAAGATAGACACTAAACTCGCCAAGTCCGCCTCTGACCGTTTCCACCGCTACGTTGTTTTCTTTTCGCAGTTGGGCTGCCACACGGGAAGCCATCATTTGCTTGATGGGTCAAACCGCGCAGTAATGAATTGATACTTTCTTCACGCTGTTATTCTCCTTTTTGGAAACGAGCCAGCCACGCCATACAACCGTCTTGGGCTGACCGAACAAATAGAAATGGAGTTTGGATGGCGACAAAGAAAACTATCCATCCGATAAACGCCAGCCACGAATCATTAGGAGTGAATTTAAGCATCAGGGCTGAAGCCAGCATCGCGCCCGCCAAAACGACGGCTAAAGTAATAATCGTTCGACTTGTTTTGTTCATTTTACACCTCCAATAAAGTTAAAATCGTTCAGCTTACTCGGCTAATACGGATGCGCCGTTGGAAAGGTTGCAGCCGCCGAACGACTGAATTCAGGTGGCGCGAAACCGCCGCCATACAACTAAAATGAAAAAAGACAAGCTAAATAAGAAAGCAACTGTTTCGCGCTCACCTGCAATGATTTGTTCGGCAGACGCGCCGAGCAAGGACGTGAAGCAGGAAACGTCTAAATTGATAAAACGCGAAATTAGGAATATCCACATTGAGCAGGAATTACCTGACAACGGTTATTTCAAATTGACTATTTCCTCTCTTGAAATCGAATGGGAAGAATAGTCTGCCGAACGATTGAGTTGACGTGGGGCGAAACCGTTACGCGCAAGCAAAAAGGTAAAAGACGACGTTCATACAAAGCCGCTGTTTCGCCCTCACGTCCAATGATTTGTTAGCCGCCGCCGTTAATAGCACAAATCACCATCATACTTTATTCCATCATACCAAGAATCAGAAACAGCAAAAAACCGCCGAAAAACGTCGCGGTTGCAAGTGGCGTTTCGGGTTCTTCGTGCGCCTCGACGAGCAATTCTTCCGTTACCAGAAACAAAAGTGCCGCCAAGCCGAACGAAAGCACGATTTCCAAAACGGACGTTGAAACTCCGCGCAAAACGGTTGCGCCGATTGCCGCGCCGACGACAATCAGCAATGACAAAAGCGATACCGTTGTAATAATTTTTAAGCGGCTTTTTCCGCTTTTGCCGAGAGCAACCGCAATCGCCAAGCCCAATGACAAAAGCTCAATCGTCAAAGCAAAAGTCAAAAGCCGTCCCGCTTTCGCGTCCGCCGCAAAACTGATGCCTATTAAAAGACCGTCGAGCAAGACATCAACGCCGACGGCGACAAGTAATCCAATCGAACTTTCATTTTCCTGCTCTTTTTCCTCAAAGCTATGAGTAAAATAGCGAATGCCGAGCATCAGCAAAACGCCGAGCGCAAATCCGACGGCAACTTCGACAGGCGCGTGTTTGCTAACGATTTCAGGAAGCAATTCAACGGCGACCACCGAAAACACAACGCCCGCCGCAAGATGCTGAATATAACTGCGGACGGTTGAATTAGGCGAACGAAAAGCCGCGATAACTGCACCGACGACTGCCGCAGCAACCGGAAGTAAGGCAAAAGTTAAAACATTCAACAAGGCATTATTCATTACGCCATAAGTTTGACATTAACCGTTAAAACGGAAGGATTCATTTAACAAATGGGGTATTCATTTAACCTTGCGCGTTTTTAGGAAGTCCGAAATATCTTGAAGTCGAGGCGCGATACTGACGATATTCTTGCCCGAATATCTTTTCAAGATACTTTTCTTCGATGGGCAAATAGATTCTAAAACCTACTCCAAACAAAACGACAAGAAATACTGCCATCGCAGATTTGCCTAACAAAGCAATACCAAGTAAAGCCAACGCCCAACCGACATTCTGAGGATTTCTGCTCCAACGAAAAATACCGGAACTTATCAATCGGGTTGTTTCCATTCCAGACATTTTTCGTAAAGAATGAAGGGTAAAAATGCCAATCGCATAAAGCCACGTCCCGAAAGCAACCGATAATCCGCCGAATAGAAAAGAAACCAATGAGTTAATCCGAATGTTCCAAATCGAGTTCCACGCAGCAATTAAGACGAGAGCAAAATGTAAAAGATAGAATAACCAAACCAAAATCGCAGTTTGTCCCGATAACTTATTTTGAGTTTCAAATTCGTGCTGAACCCGTCGCAGACAATATACTCCCAAAACAACGACGGATAAAATGCTCAAGTAAAACAGCCACATACATTTGATCCATTCGCAAGAAAAAGGCGGCTAACGGTTGAGATGACGTGGGGCGAAACCGCCACCGCACAACTTGAGGGAAAACAGACGACGTTCCAAACAAAGTAGCTGTTTCGCCCTCACGTCCATTGATTTGTTAGATGCGGTTTTATTTTCACCACGCAACTCTGCCTAAAGACCAATGTTGAATTTAGCACAACTTTAATAAAAGCGCGGAGCTTCCTTCACTGTGAAGAATGCTGTTCGGCACGATTTTTAGATGCCTTTCCAACCTTGTAGATGAGAAAAGCATTTATTATGACACCGAGAAACAAAAGACTTCCTCCGAAATCAACCTCTAAAACAGTGCTTAACAGAATCAGCAAGAAACTCCAAGGAAAAGAAAAAGCCGCCGCGAGCATTAAAAGATAATCTTTATCCAAAGCCACAGCCATAACGCAAATTACAAATGCCGCTAGTAAATATACTACGGCAGACAGAGCAGGAGTGCGTGGCGGACGTTTCCACAACCAAAAAGCCGCTACTGGAAAAACAATCAAAGCGAGCAAAAAACTCGCCATTAGTCCGACAACAATTTCTCCGTGTAGCAATAAAAGAAGTTTCATACTCGACATCATAATTTATGAAGCATCTAACGGCTGAGATGACGTGGGCGAAACCGATTCGCGCGCCTCTGAGTTTAACAAAAGCCGTTTTTAAGAGGCAAGCTGTTTCGCCTCACGTCCATTGATTTGTTGGGCATTGCGTTGATTAAACGCGCCTTCGTCTTTTGCTTTACTTAATGCTTTTCAAGTTCAAACGTCTTTCGCCAAATTTAATTTCGCTGATGATGCGTAGGCAAAAAAGCTATCTTTAAATTTGCGCTTCCTCAAATTTAAGTATTCAACTTGCCTTGTGGAATTTCCGCTCCCCATTTGTCTATTTCGCAACCGCATCTAACGCATGTCCAACCGCCCCAAGCAGCTTGCCGAATTGAAGTTGGAGTTCTGATTTGTGGAACAGATTCGCCACATCTCGGACAATTAACAGACTTCAAATTTATGCCCCAGCGTCCTTTTCCTCTAGCTGTGTCACGCAAAAGAGGAAAAAGAAAAAGTCCGCAAACACCAAGTGTAATTAACAGAATTAAAAGTAAATTTACTAAATCCATATAATTTCAAGGGAAGATGCCCAACGGTTGAGATGACGTGGGGCGAAACCGCCAGCGACAAGCAAAGGATAAAAAGACCCGTTGATAAGAAAGTAGCTGTTTCGCCCTCACGTCCATTGATTTGTTCGGCATTCCGTCGCAAACACTCAAGCCGTTTTTTGCGTTTGCCTTCGAGCAACTTTCATTAACATTCGCAACGCTTCATTAACGGCTTCCGCGTCGGGAAATGCCGCCTGCACGTCTGACTCCAACAAAACTAGGTTTGTTCCTGCTTGATAACGCTCAACATATTTGCCGCGCACTCTGCCTTTCAGTTCTGACAAGTCGTATTCAGGGCGCATCTCGTCTTCCAAATTTTCAGTTTTATCCTTGTTCATACGATTCTTGCTCTCCGCGTGTCGGTTCTCGCGCACTAATTATTCGGACGGTTTCGCCATCGTCCGTGTGCGAAACAAACAACAGTCTACCTTTTTCAGAATGTCCAATAATCAGAAACCGATGCTCTTCGGCGGAATGGTCAGGGTCGTCAAAAGTATCCGAAAGCGGGTCGCCGAAAACTGTCGCGGCTTCTTCAAACGAAACTTTATGCTTGGCAAGATTGCTTGCCGCTTTGTTTTTATCCCAATCAAACCGCACAAGTGAAATATAGCGGTTTTCGGTTTATTTTTCCAGCCGTTTCGATTTCAAGCGCAGATGCCGAACGGTTGAGATGACGTGGGGCGAAACCGCCGCCAAGCCCGCTAAAGTTTAACGGACAAGCTAAATAACAAAGTCGCTGTTTCGCCCTCACGTCCATTGATTTGTTCGGCATCCGTTAGCATTAAGACGAGTTTCCTCCGAGAAATTTCTTCGTTTCCTCCGATAAACGTCCATCCTGAACTCTTTCCCACGTTGTTCCTTCAAAAGAATTTGCAAAATAAACCTCTGATTCGGTTCGCATATAAACAACTGCGCCTTCTTGGTCATTTTCCGGCAAATAGAAAATTGCTCTCTGTCCCGTTAAACTTTCATCAATTCCTGCAAAATCTAAACTCAATGTTGATTTACCGCCGACTGTAATAGAGCGGTTTTCAAAATCAAGTTCAAACGGATAAGCTACATAATCAACCAAGAACGCGAACAATACAGGATGAATGTCTTGTGGAAAACTCAACCTGTAAAGATTTTCATTTTTCTTCTGATGTTCAATCAGAAATGGCGGATAACCTTGATTTTCATAGGTCTTGGCAAAGTCAGCGATTATTTTACGAATCTCGTCCTCACTCCAGCCGCTTACAAAAATAACTTTGTCATTCTGCGGATTTGGAACAAACGGCGCGACAGCAACTTGCTCAAGATTAGCTTCTCTCCGGCGGAAAGACAAAAAAGCAATAGCGGCGATAACGATAAGTCCGAGTATGAGCAAAATTGTTAGAGTTTGACTGTTCATATCAACGAGAAGATGCCGAACTTTTGAGTTGAGCGGGCGCGGCTTCGGACAACTTTAACAATGAAGCTCGCCGCGCTCCGCTCCAACGAATTGTTATGTTTCGTCGAAGAGTTACAAATATATCTTCTCATTCGTGTCAATCCGTCTTATATTGTGGTTGGTGTTCACGTGAATACTAAATCTTGTGGCGGAGTTTTCAGATGGACGTTTTTATAAAGTCTTTTAATTGGATTGGTTTCGTCGCGGCGATTGGACTGGCGTTGTCTTCTTCGCTCTTGCTCTCGCTGAACGACGGCGAAATTGATGCAATTGAAATCTTGCGAGCTGTGCTTCAGGCGATTATCGCTGGCTTGGCGTTCATCGTTCCGCCGCAAATTGTGATTGGTGTGAAGAAAGATGAAAGTAAAAAAAGAGTTTCTTAAAAAACTTCTTCGCGTCGCAGTTCCTTTAATTGTTCCGCTCGCCGCGCCGCTGGTGATGAATTGGCTGAAACCAAAGCCGAAGCCGGAGAAAGAAGATGAACAACCGAAGCCGAAACCGATTGCTCGGCGTAAATAAACTTCTCGCTGAGAAAGTTGCGGAAATCATTTCAATTCTCGAAGCTCGTTTTAATTGTCAGGTTGAAGTCGTGCAAGGCTTCCGCACCTTTGCCGAGCAAAACGCGCTCTACGCGCAAGGTCGCACGAAAGCGGGCAATGTTATAACAAAAGCAAAAGCCGGACAATCGTTTCACAACTTTGGTTTGGCGGTTGACCTTTGCAAGTTCGTCAATGGAAAGCCTGATTGGAATGATGAAGAATTCTGGCTCAACCTTCGCAATCTCGCTCGCAATCGTGGTTTGATTTCCGGTTACGATTGGAAGTTTCAAGACAAACCGCACGTTCAACTCGGCAATGTTCTGCCGAAAACAAAGCGATGAAAAAAACTCGTGAATTTGACGCAATCATTGACCGCGTTGTGGATGGCGACACGGTTCGGGTCCGCGTTGATTTAGGCTTTCGCATTTCCTTTGCTGTGATTGTTCGCCTGGAAAATGTTAGTGCTGAGGAAATCACTGAGCCGAAAGGCGTTGCTCAATTCGCAATCACGAAAAAATTGTTGCCGGAACAAACGCCGATTCTTTTAATCTCAACAAAAATTGATTCGTTTGGTCGCTCGCTCGGCGTCATCGTTCGCCGCGCCGACAAGTTCAACGTCAACGAACATCTTGCCGAGAAATTCAAAAATTAACCGCCGGTTAAATTGAAACTTTTCCTTTTAATAATTGCTTTAGAAATTGTGCTTTTAATTTGCGGCTTGATTTGTTTCGTCGCGGTTTGCGCGGCACCGGTGTAAACGCTCCGCGTTGCGGGCGTTCTTGTGCGCCGGTCAACTCTGCCTTAGACGGCGGTAAAAAACACCGCCGTCTAAGCCTGTCGTTCGACCGGACGCCGAAACAGCCGTCTTGTTACGTGCGACAAAGACGCGAATGTTTTCACCGATCGCACGGCGAGCGGCGGCGGACAAGGAAAAAAACCTGCGAAGAGCAACGAGCGGTTTTTTTCCGCCGGACGCTTTTCTTTTGGCGTTTGATAACAGTTTTTATGTTAGGCGCAAAAAACGCGCCCAACATAAAAAGTGTTATCAGAAGACGAAAGAAATTTGGCGGCGCATCGCCGACAATCGCCGCGTTTCAAGTTCCGAGTTTCGGACGCAATTCGACTGCGGTTTTGAACTCACACACACACACACACACACACACACACACACACATTTAAATTTAAAGTGTCGAGTTAATGCTGGTGCTTTTTACAGCGAAGCAAACCGTTTTCATCAACACGAAAATTTGCGCGTCGTGCCGTGTGTTTCGTCAAATAACGCTTCGACGTTTCCGGCGAAATGTTCAGTTCAAAACTTGCTTCCTGAATTGCTTCGCGCGGCGACAAATCGCCGTCGGCAAGCAAATAACAAATCAATTCGCAAAATTGTTTTTCTGCGCTGGAATTGAAACCGATGATGTCGAGTTGTTTCAGCTCGGCAAGCTCGCACCGGTCCGTCGGCACGGAAGTTTTGAAAAGCGGATGATTGTTTAGGTTTTCGTTGTGGTTGGATTTTGCATCTTCGCCGTCGGCAAAGATTGAAAGAATTTTCTTGTTTCTCATTTTCGCTCCTGATGTCGAGCGATGAATTTTGAAATGACGGCGGCGCGTCCATCAGTGCCGCGTTTTCGAGAGCGACTCTAGCCGTCATTTTTCCGCGCATTGCCGGAGCAACACGAGAAACCTAACGGCGGAGATAACGTGGGGCGAAACCGCCACCACGCAACTCCGAGTTCACCAAAAATCGTTGATAACAAAGTCGCTGTTTCGCCCTCACGTCCATTGAATTGTTCGATTGCGCCGTCATTTACACACGCCTTCGTTTTCATTAAGGTTGCTTTAGAACAAGAAATGGGTTTTGCGTTACGTTGTCTTTCGGCGTAAATGTAAAACCACTTCCGTTAAATTTGAACTCCGTCGCTGGCGATTGCGAACCGCCGTTGTTCTTCGGAACAACCAGAAATAAAGAATTTGGTGATTGCTCAGTTTTTGAAACACAAGGATTGACGATAATCAGCTTAAAATCAATCTTGCTGTCGGGCTTCACAATCGGCAACTTGTTCTCGTCAACAAATGGTTCGATGACGGGCATCGGAAAATTAGGACAAGGCGAATTATCTTCAGTCGGTTGACTAACAACTGTTTCTTGAGCGAAAGCCGCGCCTTGCAACAAAAAGGCGAAAGCGATTGCGTAAGTCAGATAAATTTTCATACCAAGAATAATCTCCTCATTTTCCGTTGCTAAATAATCGCCGCGTTTTTCACCACGAGCAATCGAACGGCTGAGATGACGTGGGGCGAAACCGCCACCACGCAAGCTAAGGGTAACGGACAACGCCCAAACAAAGTAGCTGTTTCGCCCTCACGTCCATTGAATTGTTCGGCGTGTCGTTATTTACAAGGAGCAACATTATTGATTGAAATTCTTTAAAATTTCATCCCTACCTAAGTTAATCAGTAAATTTTGCAGATGAGTGGAATTATCTATTATCTTGAATATCAACCACCCTACCAGTCGCTTTATCTATATAAACTCTTAACTTACCATTTGAATAAACCATAACTTCAGTGGCTTTTTCAGAGGAAACTTCCCATTTATTCGGCTCCCCCAAAGCGTCATAAACTTTTCCTGTTTGTATTCCGACAAATATTGTCCGAGATTTAATCGCTGCAACTTCCTTCTCGTTATATTGTGTAATTTCGGCACGTAGGGCTGGATGGAGAAAAGTATTATTATTTATAACAGTTTCAAAAAAACCTAGAATATTTTTTTGAGGAATATAATTTGAAAATGTTAGATATTGCTTACCACTTTTATCTCTTAATTTAAGTATGATTATGTCTGCCTCTTCATTATATTTAGCTGTTGTAATAGTGAGAGGTTCTAAAGTAGGGAAAATCATTTATGCGAGTTTTGTTGTCTATGAGTTCTACAAGTGTTGAACTTAACAGATATAATTTAGATTGGGCAGTAGCAAAAACCTCTTTACCAATAATTGAACTAATTTTGGAATTAATAATTCTTGAGCGTTGGGCAAGTTCGTCAACTAACATAAATGTCTTCCATCCAAAATCGGGATTAAGACGCACCTCTACTCCAATGTAATTCTTCTCGCCGAAAAGGGTTTCTAAACTGTTAAGTCCACTGGCTAATGTTCCATCAGGAAACTTAACAAAAACATATATCCAAGACGGCGAAGATTCCTTCCCATCTAATATTTCTCCAAGAGCGTTAGTTTTGGGAATTGATTCTTCTTTCCATTCAATAGCAACGATAACAGCCTTTTGCCAACGGTAATCGATTGGCAAATAAGTTGATTCATATCTATTCCCCTTCCATACAGAATAATGAGGTCGCCTCTTATAAGTTCCGTCTTTTTTGTCTGCGTAAGTCCAAGATGACAGTTTCTCGTCAGATTCAACTTTACTGAATATTCGTACCGATTTTCCAACAAAGACTCGTCTAGCCTCATCAATTGTAATTTTATTAGAAGGCTTTTCTTTTTGAGAGAAAGCTAAAGAAGTTAAAATAACGAAAAGTGAAATGATACCGATTAGATTTATTTTCATAGGTTCTAAAATTGCCTTCTTCTCGTGTTATATTACGAGTATAATATTCACCCAAAACGCCGAACGGCGGCGGTGAAGTGGTGCGGGACGGCAACCACGCAACTCCAAATTTAACAGATAAGTTTAATGACAAAGTAGCTCTCCCGCGCTCACAACCAATAACTTGTTCGGTGCGACGTTGTTTTAGGCTTCTTGCGCTGAATCGCTTTCTTCGATTATACGAGCAATTCCACTCAATCCTCCTTTTAATTTTGCACGTCTTAATTCATTCGGAAAATAATCTATTACAGAATTTAACAGAGTATCACTGTATGTTTTATTAATACGCTCCCTTACTCTTTCAAAACTCATCATTGTAAAATTTTTAGATTGTAAATAGCCTAATATCTGGTCTCTGATAACCTCTCGTTTCTTTTTCTTATTCATTCCAATTAACATTAGAATAATGAAAAGAATATAGACTAGGCTTATTACGATTAACAATTTCACAATAGAGGAAGGCGAATATCCTAATTTTTCAAAAATTGTTACCCACGACGCAAAAACGAATGGCAAGAGTAAAAACGAAATTAGAAAAATATCAAAAATTGATGCTTCCTTTAAGAATTTAAGAATTGGGTCAAGTTCTTTCATAGTTTTCAGATAACAACAGTTTTATAAAGCCTTCAACCAATGCTCTTTTAGTGTAAATCAGCTGCCTTTGATTAAAACAAGAAACGCCGAACGGCTGAGATGACGTGGGGCGAAACCGCCACCACGCAAGTTTATATAAAAGAAGAACCGTTAAAAGAAAGTCGCTGTTTCGCCCTCACGTCCATTGAATTGTTCGGCACGGCGTTATTTTATTGCTCAACTTTTGGCAACTCCCATCCTTCAAATGTTACTCGATGCTCTGGCTCATAACCTTCGGTTTCCCATTCATACGTAAATGGGATGCGTAATTTATTAAATGTTTCAAAGCCCTTTCTCGGTATTTCAAAAACTACGGAGCGTCCAGACGGCAACCAAGATTTAGATGACACGCAGCCTTGATTATCCATCGGCATCTGTTCGGGAAGACGCTCAACCATGTATTTAGGCTTAATCTTAGTGCCATCAAGCAAACCAAACGCATCGCGCCCTGCGCTCCATGTTGAAGAGTCGCTAACTAATCCATAAAAATCGTCATCCGTGCGAAAACTTATAGTCCAACGTGAATTATTATGTAATCGTAACCAAATGAAATTATCTCCGTCATAACGCTCAAAGGAAAGATAAACCGTTGGCTTGCTTAAATCAATTCTTGTGTCCTGCTTTCCTGTGTTCAGAATTACAATTTTTTGTTGCGAATAAACGGATGGCGCAAAGATAAGAACTAATGCAAATAACAGTGCTTGAATTTTCATATTAACATTATGCACGCACGTCCTGTTAGGTTGTTCCATTAAATACCACGAAGTGCCGAACGGCTGAGATGACGTGGGGCGAAACCGCCAACACGCAAGCTAAAATTTAACGAGCGACGTTCATAACAAAGTCGCTGTTTCGCCCTCACGTCCATTGATTTGTTCGGCGTGTCTTTGTTTCAAACACGCTTCTAATCCATACAATCCTTGAAGTAATAAGTTTTGCCTTTCGGGTAATATGTCGCACAATAAACGCCGCTTTCAAACTTACCCAAAAATAAATACGGCTCGTCGAAAGCATTAAATTTAATGTAACTGTTTGTAATGCCGTATAAATCTTCTTCGTAATAAGCTGGCGACTGTTTCGCTTTAAACGGCGCGTTAAAAATTGCCAAGACAAAATAATGATGCCCGTTCAATTGTCTTTGAGTGTCAACCAAAAGAACGGCAAAATCAACTTTTTTGTCGTGGTTCATATCACCGACGGAATAATACTGATAATTGCCTTCGCCAAGCGTTTCTCGATGAAATCTATAATTTTCCTCAAAATAAGGTTTGTATTTGTCCTGAAAAATACTGTTGTCAAGTTCTTCGACAGCAGGACGCAGATTTGTTTTAGACTTCAACCACTCTCGCAGAACTTCACGATGTTCCGGCTTAAAGTGCGCGAAATAATCTACGCTTTTATTTTCGACAACATTCGCGTTTGAAGAATTCTGGACATTAGCATTTTGATTAGCAATGACATTTGAATTGCTCTGACTTTGAACGACTTGCTCTTTGCCAGCACAAGAAGCTATAAGCAATGCGAAACAAATGAGCAAAGTTTTAGGAATCAAGCCAACCATAAATTTTTCACATCAACATTAAACGATTTTCGATTGCAAACAAGAAACGCCGAACGCCCGAATTAACCGGGCGCGGGCATGAAGCACACAAGATTATGGAACAATTCAATGATGAAAGCCATGCTATCCCGCGCTCCGGTTGAATGAGTTGTTAGGTTGCGCCGTACCGAGAGCAATAACCTGAGATTTCAATCAAGGTAGCTTCACGCTAATACCTGAATTTGGTTTGACAAGCGGACTATTGAAGCTGGCTTTCGTCTCCTTCAGTTGAGCTTCAATTTCATCAATCGAAAGACTTGTGCCGATCAATGATTGCGATTCTTGTCTAGGCTCAGACCTTTGTTTGGCACGGTAAACGATAAGGTGTGAAATACCTTCTGCTCTCGCACGCTTACAAAGCCCCAGAATATAGAAGCGATTGAATTGTCCTTCAGCCATAGTTTCGGCTGCTGTATGAGGGACATGTTTGATTGTGTATCCGCCCGTCGGCTTATGAGCACCTTCAAAACCTTTCATCAACCCATTTGCTTCTAATTGGTAGGCAAGCCAATGTTCGTTGTGTTCTCTTGCGGCTTGCTTGAGCAACGAAAGCCACTGCCTATTACCGGCTTCATTAAACCGAGCGCTGTAATAAATATTGCCGGAGTGCTCAGCTTCTTCGATTGCTTCGAGCATCGCTGCTCGGGTGGTGTCATCTAGATTCTCAAAATTGAACATCGCTTTTCTCCCTAAGTTGTGAGTCATTCAACTGCCTATAATTTTATCATCAGGTACGTGATTTAGGCGAAGCAACCTAACGATTGAGATGACG
>MWVY01000040.1_pt1 | contig 27391 bp, 23 predicted proteins | sample 1047251 | NCBI WGS metagenome assembly MWVY01 (sample SAMN06349983, study PRJNA376086) | soil metagenome | isolation source: MS7-5 sample Antarctic (ecotone) soil | place: Antarctica | collected 2015-01-13
ATGTTGCACCATATGCTGCAATAATGTTTGCATCAGCTTCCCCGGATGTAAATGCGCATCTATTGGGTACAGAACACCACCTCGTATATCTACTGTTACATGTGGTTCCATCTGCTGAATTTGTTCAGCTGATAAAATTTTTGTTTCAATTCCGAATTGAGCTGCTTTTTCTGCCAAATGTTTTTCGTGTTCTTCAGAAGCTGCATTTTTGTACAACATAAAACAACCTTTTTCCTCCATCAGAAAATGATTGCCTAATTCGTTTTTGATTTCGGAAGTAAGTCTTCTACTTAGTTGTAACAAGTTATTTAAATGAGGAATGTTCTTTTCAACTGTTTCTTTATTTGCACTCTTCCAGAAATTCAAACCCCATTTCACCAGGTCTGGATTTAGGCGTGGTTTAATATAAAATGGACTTGAAGAGCTCAACATCCACCGCAAACCTTGAGCTATAATTCCCGGTGATGCCAGTGGAGTAAAATGACTTGGAGACACATAACCTGCATTCCCGAATGAACAACCTTGAGTAATATCACCTTTATCAATTATAGTAATTTCAAAGCCTCTTTTTTGAAGATAATAGGCGCAGCTTAAACCAATTATTCCCCCACCAATAATTACTACTTTCATTTTTAGGCTACAGACATTAATTCATAATATTTTATTGACGACCTGAGTCGCATGCCCAATTTTCATCGGCATTCTGATCAAAGCGTCAGTACTCTTGATCATTTTGTAGACTACTGAACATGGTAAATTAATATTCTAAATCACCTGGAATCCAAAGGCATATGGATCATCATCCGGATCTATTGTTATAGTATTATGCCCGTAGATCTTTGCCCATCCTTCAATTCCTGGTCTTATCGCTTTATTTCCATTAACAGTAATTTCTTCTTCAATTGTACCAATAAACTGTGAACCAATTATACTCTCATGAATGAACAGTTCACCTTTTTTTAATTTCCCTTTTGCATACCACTGTGCCATTCGTGCAGATGTTCCGGTTCCGCAAGGTGAACGATCAATTGCTTTATCTCCATAAAAAACAGCATTTCGTGCTGTTGCTTTCTCATCAATGGTTTTACCTGCCCATAAAATATGACTGCATCCTTTTATTGTTTCATCTTCCGGGTGAACAAATGAATATTTCTCGTTTATATTTTTACGTAAGCTTCTTGACCAGCCTATCAACTGCTCTGCATTGTAAAACTCTAATCCTGGAAAATTATCCTGCACATCAACAATTGTATAAAAGTTGCCGCCATAAGCAACATCTACTTTTAGTTTACCCAATTGTGTACACTCCACTTCCAGCTGTTCTGAATGCAGGAAAGATGGAACATTTGTAAGTTTTACGCTACTTACTTTTTCACCAGTTTGCTTGTATTCAATTTTTACCAATCCTGCTGGTGTTTCCAACCGAACTTTACCTTGCTTATTAGGTTTTATCAATCCTTCTTCTATAGCAATTGTAATTGTTCCAATGGTACCATGACCGCACATGGGAAGACATCCACTTGTTTCAATAAACAAAACAGCTACATCATTTTCAGGATCATGTGGTGGATAAAGAATGCTGCCACTCATCATATCATGTCCGCGAGGTTCAAACATTAAACCTTTCCTTATCCAGTCATATTCTTTAATGAAATGATGGCGCTTTTCACTCATGTTCTTTCCTTGCAGATCCGGACCACCAGTTTTCACTAAACGAACAGGATTTCCACAGGTATGTGCATCAATACAGTAAAATGTACTCTTAGGCATTCTTTTTTTTCTTCTTTTCCAGTTGTTCTTTAATATACATGTCAGTCATCTTTTCCAGAATTGATAAAGTAACAGAGCCATTGGAAAGAATCATATCATGAAATGATCGCACATCAAAATCTTCTTTTAATGCTTCTTCTGCTTTTTTCCGCAACTTTTTTATTTTGATTTCTCCAATTTTATAGGCTAAGGCTTGTCCGGGCCAGGAGATGTAACGATTTATTTCTGTATTCACTTCATGCATAGAAAGGGCAGTGTTTTCGGCGAGGTATGAAACAGCCTGTTCTCTTGTCCAGTTCTTTGTATGCAAACCCACGTCAAGGACCAACCTGCAGGCACGCCACATTTCGTATGTTAACCGGCCAAACAAACTATATGGATCCTGGTAAAAGCCCATCTCGTGTCCCAGGTATTCACTGTATAACCCCCAACCTTCCCCAAAAGCATTCACATAAAAGTTTTTCCTGAATTCCGGCAGGTCAAGTTCTTTTGTTAATGCAATCTGTAAGTGATGTCCCGGCACTGCTTCATGTAATGTAAGAGCTTCCAGTGTATATAATGTTCTGCTTGGAAGATCATATGTATTCACCCAATACGCACCGGCTCTTTTACTTTCAATGGGTGCTCCGGAGTAACGTCCGGCTGTATATGTTGGTGCTAAATGCGCAGGCACAGGTTCTACAGTATAGGGTTGCCGCGGTAGCTTACCGAAAAGAGAAGGCAATTTGCCATCTGCTTTCTTCGAAATGTAGGCAGCTTCTTTTAATAGCTGTTCGGGAGAGGTAGCATAAAACTGTTTATCTGTTCGTAAGAAATGAATGAATTCTTTTATGTTGCCTTTAAACTTCAACTGTTGCATCACAGCATTCATTTCTGCTTTGATTCTTGCAACTTCCTGCAACCCAATTTGGTAAACTTCTTCAGATGTTAGATCAGTTGATGTAAAATGCTTTACACGATTTTCATAGAAAGCTTTACCATTTGGAAAGTGTGATGCACCTAAGGTTTCCCTGGTTTTAAGGAGATAGCTATTAGAGAAAAAATCATCTATAGACTTGAATGCAGGTATAACATTTCTTTCGATGGAAATTTTCGCTTGCGATGTAATTACATTCCAATCCTTTTCATTAATTGCAGAAGGCCTTTTTAAAAATGGCTTATAAAAAACTGAATTATTAATACTATCAACAATATGCTGCCGATAAGTATTTTCATAACCGGCTAAAATAACCTTTGGTTGACTAATACCAAGTGTAAGGCCTTCCTGAATCAATAATAAGTTTTCACTAACATGCCGCGGAATATCATTCAAAAGTGTGATGTATTGTTCGGCATCCTTTTTTGAATTAAAATTTACATTACTCCGCCTAACAAGAGCTGTATGAAAACCTTCATCTGATAAAATTGGATTGAGGTAAGATTTATATTGATAGGTTGAAATTTCATCTTTTACCTGGTGATGAATAAGTTCAACGTTTATTAGGTCCTGAAAAGAAAGATTGCTTTTATTAATTGCTTTTAACTTCTTCTCAATTCCAAAATAAAATTGATAATCCTTTAAAAAAGCTTCTTCTGTACGGGAGCCGAGTGGCCTATTAGCTGCACTATCTGTTCGCCAGATGTTTTTATTATAATTTTTAATCTCCTTTATAATAGTATTTATCTGATCCTTACCCGTAACTGGTTTTTGTTGTGCATGTAATAAGTAAGCAGATAATAAAAGGAGTAGAATAAAAAAAGGTCTCATTCAATTTTATTTTTTGTGCTTTGAAAAGTTTTCAAACTTTCCCAACTTTCTTTCTAATAAACAGCTTTGGCAAAGTTCTAAACTTTGCCAAAGCTTCATCAGTCCAAAGTTTTTATTCTGATATCTATCGGCTGTTTATGATAACTTATAAATTGATCTAATCCACCAAATACTTTTAATACATATTGCCTTTCTATCCTTTTATCTGAATCATTTAGTAGAGAATTATAACTTGAATGCTGCCATTCCTCCATTTTCATTACAAATCCATGATGAATCGGATTTGCATGTATATAATGTATTACTTTACAAAAGGAAGGCTCATTGATAATTAATCTTCTTCTGAAGCTGGGAATGAAAAGGCTGCCCATTCTAGAATACACCTTATTAAAGGCTTGAGTATAGCTGCTAAACAAATTTGAAAATGATTTGCTAATCTGATTTTCCAGCTTTGGAACAATGTTTTGCGATATTAATTCGTCTTTAGAAATTTTAAAATAATCCAACAACTCTTGTTCGGTGCGAATAGAAACCAGTAAATGAAAATGGTTAGGTAGTAAGCAATAAGAGTATATTCTTGCTACAGGAAGAATATGCAAGAAGAGCTTTTCCAAAAAAAAATCATAGTTCCTCTCTTCTACGAACAGGTTTTCCCTGCCATTTGCATGATTATATATATGATAACTTTCTTCAGGAAGCATAATTAAATAACTAAACTGCTTTGGCAGATCTTCATAATGTTTCTTAAGTTTTTATTTCCGAAACAGCTTTGGCAAAGTTTAGAACTTGCCAAAGCTCAAAATTCTTCAATTCTATTTTTTGATAGCTGATCATTTACAGTTCGCCAGATATTCAAAGGATTTTCATTTTTAAGTTCATCCGGGAGCAAATCATTAGACCAGTTCTGATAACAAATTGGTCTTGCAAATCGCTTAATACCATCAGCCCCTACTGATGTAAATCTACTGTCTGTTGTAGCCGGAAAAGGTCCACCATGATGCATGCTTAAACTTACCTCCACTCCTGTTGGAACACCATTGTAAATGAAACGACCGCAAATATTTTTTACTGCATCAATAACTTTTCCATACAGATTTACATCATTTTCGGTAGCAACTATCGTTGCTGTTAATTGTCCTTCCAGTTGTTGTACTACCTGCATCATTTCTTCTTCGCTTTTACAACGCACAATCAATGAATACGGTCCAAACACCTCCTGGTGTAAAAGTGGATTGCTTAAAAAAGCCTGTGCTGTTGCTGATGCAATAGCCGGTAAACCTTCTGCATTTATTTCTTCTACCTCACTAACAGCAATAGTCTCAACATCAGCTTGCGACATTGCCAGTTTTCTTTTCTCAGCATACGCACTGGCTATACCTGCATGCAACATTTTTGCAGGTGCTACTTTTTTGATCTCATTGCTTAACTCGTAAATGAATTCAGTTAAGCCATTGCCTTCCATAGAAACGATTAACCCGGGGTTTGTACAAAATTGTCCAACACTTAGTGTGATAGATGCAGCATACATTTTTGCCACTTCCCCAGCAGACGTTTGTAATTTCTCAGGAAATAAAAACACCGGGTTAATGCTTCCCATTTCTGCAAAAACCGGAATAGGAACTTTACGTTGATTACTCCAATCAAATAAAGATTTACCACCCTGAAAAGAACCCGTAAATCCAATAGCTTTTGTATTTGGATGCATAACTAGAGCTTTGCCTACTTCGAATGAAGTTCCATAAACATGAGCAAAAACTCCTTCAGGTAAGTTATTTTTTTGAACTGCTTTTTTGATTGCTCCGGCTATCATTTCCGAAGTTCGTGCATGAGCTGGATGAGCTTTTACTATCACCGGGCAACCAGCTGCAAATGCACAAGCTGTATCACCTCCGGCGGTTGAATATGCGTAAGGAAAATTAGATGCTCCAAACACAAGTACCGGACCAAGAGGTATCAACATTTTTCTAATGTCAGGTTTTGGCGGATTTCTGTCCGGAATAGCTGTATCAATTCTTGCTTCAAGCCAATCACCTCTTTCGCAAGCATCTGCATAGCTTTTTAACTGAAACAATGTTCTTGTTCTTTCTACCCTTAATCTTGGTTCCGGAAGATTGGTTTCTTCACTGGTTATGTGCAGGAGTTCATCTCCAAGAGCTTCAATTTCTTCTGCAATAGACCGCATAAAAGAAGCTCTTTGTGCAAGTGAGATTTTTCTATACTTATGAAAAGCAGTCCAACTTTCCTGCATTACAATATCTATCTCTTCAATACTGGCATCCTGAAATTTCATGAACAATATTTTTTTAAACTTGAAATAAATAATCAGGCAAGGCTGGGCGAGTGTCTATTCCATTTCTGATAATATGTAAAACATCTTCCCTTTCTTTTCCTTCAAGTGGCAATCTTGGAGGTCGTACATATTCAGAACCCAAACCCACTTCAGCTTCGGCTAACTTAATATACTGTACAAGCTTTGGATGAATATCCAATTCAAGTAAAGGCATAAACCACCTGTAAATTATACTTGCTTCTTCTATTTTTCCACTTTTCACCAACTTATAAATAGCAACTGTTTCTTTTGGAAAAGCATCTACTAATCCGGCCACCCAGCCATGAGCACCCATACAAAGTTCCTCCATTGCAAGTGTATCTACTCCACATAAAATCTTAAATCTATCTCCAAACCTGTTGATCATCCTGGTAACGTTAGTAACATCCCTTGTAGATTCTTTCACTGATTGAATATTAGATTCATCAGCTAATTCTTCAAACATCTCCAGTGTTACCTCTATTTTATAATCTACAGGGTTGTTATAGATCATAATCGGGAGATCAGTTGAACGGGCAATTGTTTTAAAGTAAGCAACTGTTTCGCGGTGATCACTTTTGTATCGCATGGGTGGTAAAACCATCAGTCCCTGCACACCCCAGTCTTTAGCCATTTGAGCTTGTTTGATTGCTTCTCTTGTAGCTCCTTCAGCAATATTCAAAATAACAGGAACTTTATTGTTAACTCTTTCCAATGCAGTTCTCACAAGAATTTCTTTTTCCTGTATGGTTAATACACTTGCTTCTCCAAGAGTACCTCCTAATATTATTCCATTAACTCCTGCGTCTATTTGGGCATCAATATTTTTATTAAATAATGAAAGATCCAATTCATCATTAGATGTAAACTTTGTAGTGAGCGCTGGAAAAACTCCTTTCCAATCTATTTTCATAAAAACAGTTCATTAAAAAAATAGCAATGTGTATTCAGTTACCACTAACATGCTGACAATTGTATAATGGTACCTTTATCTTCAGATGAGAAAGTTAAAACTATTTATGCTTCTGCTTGGATGTAAACCAAAAGAACGCAACACCGAACAACATGATGTATTTTTTGGGATTGGTGAGAAGCTATCAGACCTTATTCCTTCAATTAATAATTTTTGGCCGGAGGGAAAACAAGACTTACACATTGATGCATGGAGAGAAGTTACTTCAGTGGATGAATTTGCTATTACTGTTACCATGAAAACATCAGCAGTACCCGTATCGCAAACTGGTTCTGCCAAATTGTTTTTCATTAATCTTGGTGGTTACAGGAAAAATGAATTTGAAGAGTTCCATTATAAAATGTTAGTAGCAGGAGTTGATAAAAGTATAGCTATTAAAAATTCAAAGCAAACAGCATTTTTTAAGCACACGGGATTTAAAGGTGCAGAATCGCATATTGATGATAAATATGGAATAGATGTAGATGATATTTATGAAATACCTGATATTCTTCATGAATCTGCAAAAGAGCAATTCCAGATAATAGTTTCACCTGGTGCAACTCAAAGTGACGATGAACTGCACTTAGGATATTTCAGGTTAGATAAATTATAATGATTATAATTATGTCTTCAGTGACGCCGGAGGAACATTAGATAGTCTGCTCCTCAAAATCGTAAAGTTGTAATCTATTTTGCAGCGTAGCAATTTGATGCTGCATCTTTTTCATTTTCTCAAGCATATTGCTGATTGTTTCCAAACCTTCAACGTTGATATCCAAATCATAATGAAGGCGAATATATTTTTCAAGATCTGAGAGCTGATCCTGATGAATAAACATTTTATCTTCAATAGCTGTTATTTCAATAAGCCCTGCCTCATATAGAGAATTGATGAAAGTGACTTCAATATTATATTGTATAGAACATTCATCAGCCGGTATCATATTTTGATTTTCCATAACTATGATGAAGTTTTCTTTAATTCCTCAAATAAATCTTTTTGTTTGGCAGTTAAATTTGTGGGCAGCTTTACTTCATAGGTTACAAACAAATCACCAAATTCACCATCCTTTTTATAAACAGGAAAGCCTTTCCCTTTCAGCCTGATCTTAGTGCCATTTTGTGTTTCAGGCTGTACTTTCAATTTTAATTTTCCATCTATTGAATCTATCGTCACTTCGCCACCCAAAATTGCAGTATACAGATCAATCTGTTGAGTGACATACAGGTCATTGCCTAATCTTTTGAAACGGGTATTATTTACGACTTTAAATGTAATATATAGGTCACCATTAGGGCCACCGTTAACTCCCGGACCTCCATAACCTTTTAACTTGATTACCTGTCCGTCTTCTACACCTGCAGGAATGGTAATGCGTATGTTCTTGCCATTGATACTAAATGTTTGTTGATGTGTTTTATAAGCATCTGTAAGATTAATTTGTAATTCAGCATTCACATCCTGCCCACGAAATTTAGTTTGTGAACTACGGTTTCCACCTGCAGACCTCCCGAACATTGATTCAAAAAAATCCGAAAAATTTCCACCACCTTCAAACTCGTAAAATGGTTCACCACCACCGAAATCACCACCGTAACGTCTTTGGCCATGTTGCTGATGTGCCTGCTCAAATTGCTCGGCATGTTTCCAATCCTTACCGTACTGATCATATTTTTTTCTTTTTTCCGGATCACTAAGCACTTCATTTGCTTCATTTACCTGTTGAAATTTAGCCTTTGCCTCTTTGTCATTTGGATTGATATCCGGATGGTATTTGCGAGCAAGTTTCCGAAAAGCTTTCTTTATATCTTCTTCAGATGCATTTTTATCAACTCCCAATACTTTGTAGTAATCAATAAAATCCATAAGTAAACTCAATTAGATCTGCTCAGCAAATTTAAAGTAATCCGCCGCAGCGATTCCCACTAAGAGCTTTCAACTATTCCTTATCAACTATAATACTAACGATCCTCTGTTTCTGTGCTTAGATTTCGATCTGCTGTTTGATCTTTTGTTTTGCTTTGAGGCTTTGAAGGTTTGCCGCCTGTTTGCTTACTGGTACCTGATTTTGGCTCTTGTCCTGCTTGTCCAAACCCTTGTGTGCTTTGATTGCTTGCACCTCTTCCTGAACTACCTTGTTTGTTATTATCACCACGACCTGACATAAATTAAGTTTTATTGGTTATAAATTAATTCACCAATTATTTTGCATGAATTATGCCAGCTAATCCTACACTAAAGTCCTTAATGAAAGGTATAACTCTGCTACTGGTCGCTTTCTATTTGACAATATTTAATTCAGTTGCTCAATCTTCGGATACATTACAGGAAGTTCAGTTGCAGGAAGTAGTTGTTAAAGCTTTTGAACGGAACCGTAAATTAAAAGATGTACCTGCAGCAATTAATTACATTGGCAGACAAACATTAGAACGTTTTAGCTCTGCTTCAATAGTTTCTGCAATAAATACTACACCTGGTGTTCGTATGGAAGAACGGTCACCTGGTAGTTATCGTTTTAATATAAGGGGCAGTGCTTTACGATCTCCTTTTGGTGTAAGGAATGTAAAAGTGTATATAAACGATTTACCATACACTGACCCGGGTGGACATACTTATTTAAATCAATTAGGCTATTACAACTTTAATTCAATTGAAATAATTAAAGGTCCGGGAAGTAGTTTATATGGTGCCGGTACCGGTGGTGTTATGTTGATTGAAAGCATGAATGAAAATCAACAGCCGGAGCTATTTGGTGAATATGCTACCGGTACTTACAGTATGCAGAATCTATACGGTTCTATTTCCACTGGTACAGAAAAGTTAATAAGTCGTGTTGGTATTCAACATCAAACAAGTGATGGCTATCGTAATCATTCCGAATTACGGAGAGATGTCTTAAGCTGGACAGGATTATTTAGGTTTAATGAAACGCGCCAGCTAAAAACAACCTTTGTATATGGTGATCTGTTTTATGAAACTCCGGGAGCACTTACATTAGCTGAATACAACAGCAATCCGAAAATGGCCCGACCTTCTTCAGGGTTTTTTCCCGGTGCTGAAGCAGCAAGAGCAGCAATTTTCCAAAAAACATTTTTAGCGGGTGCCAGTTACACACAGCAATTATCATCAAAATTTTCCAGTAAAAGTGCTCTTTATGGAGCTTACACACAATTGCGTAATCCAACCCTAAGAAACTACGGCAGGAGCTCAGAACCGCATGTTGGTGGCCGCACTGTTTTTACTTTTCAGCAACCATTTTCACAATCGTTATTTACAATAAATGCAGGGGCAGAATGGCAACAAGGCTTTACTTCTATAAGTATACATAAAAACGTAAGTGGTAGAGCTGACTCTTTGCAAACATTTGATGAGATACATAACAGAAATTCATTTGCTTTTGCACAAGCTGCTTTAGATTTTAATAACTGGACAGTAACAGCCGGAGCCAGTTATAACCAGATAAGGATAAAATTTCAGCGATTTGTTCCAACACCTTTTCCTGAGCAAAATAGGAGATTCAGCAATGAAATCGCACCTCGTTTTTCCATACTAAAAAAATTAAACAACATCTCTCTTTATGCCAGTGTAGCAAAGGGTTTCTCACCTCCATCAACACCTGAGTTGCTGCCAAGTGGCGGCAATATAAACCTGGACCTCAATGCAGAAGATGGAACCAACTATGATTTTGGAATTCGCGGAACCTTTTTCAGATCACTTTATGTTGATGTAAATACGTTTATATTTTACCTGAATAATACCATAGTGCAACGAAGAGATGCCGGCGGTGGTGAGTTTTTTATAAATGCAGGGAAAACAAAACAAAATGGAATAGAAACTTATATAAGTTACCCGTTCTTGCAATCATCTGCAATAATGAACAGAAGCATTTTCTGGCTAAGTCATACATGGCATAACTTCCATTATAAAGATTTTAAACAGCTCACATTTGATTTCTCAGGTAACCGCTTACCGGGTGTACCACCCCACACAATTTCTACCGGGTTAGATTTATTAGCACATAACGGTATATTGGCAACGCTCACTTATTACTATAACGGCAAAATAGCTTTGAATGATGCCAACTCAGAATATGCTGATTCATATCATTTAATTGGAGCAAAAGCAGGTTATGAAAAGTGGATTAAAAATAAATTCAGAATAAAAGTTTTTGCAGGGGTTGAAAATTTACTTGATGAAAAATATAGCCTCGGCAATGATATAAATGGATTTGGTGGCAGGTATTATAATCCGGCAGCAGGAAGAAATTATTATGCTGCCATTGTTTTAAATCCGGTGTTTAATAGAAACAATTAGTTATAGCAGAGACTATCATTATTAAATTATCACTGGCCTCAAATCTGAGATTAACTAATTCGTTTATTATTTATGGCTTTCAGCCATTCATTATTGTTACAGGTAGTGCAGGTATGTACCAATCCTGCCTTTAACTTTTCTGTGTTACCACAGGAGATGCATGCATAATAATCTTCTTTAGTTATTGATTTTAACTTGTCTTCACAGAGTGAGGGAATAATAGGAAGGCCATAAGAAACTTGTTCATCTGGATTATAAAAGATGCTTAGTTCTCCGTTAGTTTCCAGAATAGCTTGTTGCACCTGCCCCAAATGTGAAACACTGTTCATGCGTAGTTGAGAATAAAACTCATCTAAAGCAATAGGTTCTTTTTTGAAGTTTGAAATTAAAAGTCGTCCGTTATCTACCATACATGTTGGAGTTCCTTCAACAAATTTCTCGAAATTATCATAGTGGTTAATTAATAATGTAATTAACCTGTAAAGACCTATCACAATTGAGAATACTATTATGCCGGGAAGTAAACCTACATCTTTGTAAAACATCGGGTCACCGGCTGCTGAACCAAGACCTATAATTACACCCAATTCAAAAACAGATAATTGCTTTACACCTCTCTTCCCTAACATCCGTAATCCTAATAGAATTACAATAAACATTATAAGCGTTCGAAAAGCTGTTTCCAGCAAAAAACTCCAATTTTCTTCACCTAATAGTAGCATCTTCCATTCAACATTCCTGAAAATATCTAACATATAAGAAATTTAGCTCAATAAAGATATAGCGCCCAATACTTTAATTTAAAAGACTTAACTAAAGAGCACCTGTCAGTACCTGCTGTTTTGATTTTTTCATGTCTGAGTACAATCTTTTAAGTTTTATAATACACCCAATTCCTCTTACTACAATAATGCTAATATCAGGAACCTATAGTTGTAGATGTATACACCGTTGATCAGGAAATTTTGCTGATGTGCTAAAAGAATTAGAAATACCTAATGAGCTTAAATTTTTTTATAATCCAGAGGTATTAGATCATTTAAAAAGCAGTGCAGATAACCCTTAATAATTATAAATGATTTTAACTTGGCAGGTTCACTGAACGGACTTGAACTAAGAGCTGTAATGTGATGGATAATTATGTACCTGGCAAAAGATATTTACGTCCCACGCCAAAATTTTTGATACTGTTGCAAATTGCCTTTTCTTGCTCTTGAATACCAGATCATATTAGCCACCAAAGCTCCGCTTAAAACTAATAATCCAAAAAATTCTCTCGTTTGTTCAATCCATGGTTTTGTAGCTTTCATAGATTGAGCAATGTTTTCAGCATCATGCTTTTGTGCCCATGCAAGCACACCATCATCATCAATAAATAAAAAAATTGCGAAGCTAATATATATTACCAGCCCTGTTATATACAATATACTATTGTATCTGCCTCTTATTGCGAGGAAACAAAGAAGTGCACCATACAGATAAATGGGTGCCCAGATATATGGGTCAGGATCATTGTATTGCAACAATGCTGATAATACAAAAAGAACAATAAAAAAGATATTTAAGATTTTCATATTACCTGAATTTCGACATTAATCCAGGTAAATTCCAGCCTCTGAGTGAAATAATTATACTCCTTATCATTCAATAATGTTTCCAGGCTTTAAGGTATTTAGAAACATCTTTCAGATCATCTTTCGATATTTCGTGTGCTGCAAACGGTGGCATAACACCAATGCCTATACGCATCTGCAAACGTTTTACAAAGCCTGGAGCCGGATTGGGATTGATTGCGGGAGCCAATCCTCCTTCACCCGCCGGATGACATTTCTGGCAATTGGCCATATAAATTTTTTCACCGTTTGCTACACGCTCATTTTTCGGAATAAATTCTTTTTGAGTAATCGGCTCGCTCTTACGAACCACACATGATATGATCACATTTGAAACGAGTATAATGCAAAGTATAATTGCTATAGTTCTTGAGTACGTTTTCATGGCTATTGTTTTGAGATTTTCCAAATAACACCGGTATTTTGTTGGGGCTGCGGTCCTTGTGGTGTCATTTTATTTATTCCAAAATCAACAACATACAAGTTCCTGCCACTAGAATCAAACTTTACCGAAACAGGACGTTCCAAACCACCTTTACCCAGCCATGAAGCCGGTCCATTTCTATTACCCTTATTGGTAGCAAAGTCTCTGATAACCCCATTATCTACATTCACTCGGACTACTTTGAAGCCAACAGGATACATAACTTTTCCTGTTTTAGGAGCCATATCTCCAAATTGTGCAACAAATGCTTCCCCACTGAAACCGAATTCAGGATTGTGCGAAAAATCTATACCGTTCGATGAAGAATGAACACCAAAAATAGCCGCAGGCTTAGGAGGAGTGTTTGGATAATTTTGGAGAACAGGTTTTAATGCTTCACTCTCAGGTTTTTTAATCTTTGGTTCCTTAAATTCTTCATCGCCTGAAATAGGCTTTCCTGCAGAAAAATCCGGCCAACCATACCAGAGACCATTTTTTACTTCCCATAACACATCACCTGCACCCCATACCTGGCGGCTACCTCTAACATCATAACCGTTTTCCGTAGCAAATAAACGCCCATCCGGAGAAATTGCTAATCCAAATGGATTTCTAAATCCCCATGCAACAAGCTCCATATTACCTCCATTCACCGGTAAGCGCATTATAGAACCTGAACACGGTATTCTGCCTTTGATAACTTGCCCAGCTGTTGTAGAAGTGCCAAATGGTACATAGGATCCTGTTGAAGCCTTATCATTTGGATCATCAGTTAAGGGATTGCCGGATGAATAATTTTGTCCTGTTAAAGTAATATCCCGGCACGGTATATCATGAAAATCTTTCTTCCTCTTTAACCAACCAAACTCCCAATTGTCTTCACCTACAACACCTGAATTTGTAGCCACACCCTGTCCAAAATATACATAACCATCTTTGATGACAGGACCATTAGTATGGTGGTCCCCCACACTTGGAAGATTAGAAACTAATGCAGTTATATTTCCATCTTTAGTGACTTTCAATATGCGACCACCTTCCATTTCGCCACCTTCAGCAATATAAAATGCACCATTATGCCAGGTAATTCCACTCCAGGGGCCATTTCGTGAGCCTCTTGCAATTACTGAGCTTTTACCGCTATTATCTATTTTCAATAGTCTTGGCTCTGTCCAAACTTCACCATAAGAATAGCCTGCTTCAATAATGTATAAATTGCCGTCATCATCAAATGCAGCACCTGTGGGGAAGGTAAGACCGGATGTTACCGCTTCTATTTTATACCCTGAAGGTAATGCTATGTCTGTGGGAGTAATTGCTCTTTGTGGGATAGCATCTATCTGACCTCCGCCTTTTGAGGAACGCATGCGGTAACAACTGAGATTGAATATGGAAATAAGAATTATTAATAGGAAAAGGATAAGAAATTTTCGATTCATAAGCAACATTTGTAAGTATTATTAATCTAATAATGTGCCAGCAACTTCCCACCTACTTAACCACCACACTGCCTAATTTTCTCGTAAGTTCCATCTCCATTTCTTTTAATACCTGGTGTGTTCCATAATATGTTGCCTGATCGGCTGGATTTGCATTTTCCATATCTGATTGGTTCTGCATTAGTAACTTCTTAATTTTTCTTAGCTTAAGATAAGTAATAGCAGACTCTACCTCTTCAGCAGTTTTATCTTCTTCCATTAATAAAAAACTATGTAATTTATTTTCATTGCCACTGCTGATCGTTTTCATAAAATCTTCATACCCCTGCTCAAATAGTTCTTTTTGATAACCAGTTGAATCACTAAATTTCGTTTTCCACCTTTCACTTTGCTCATATGGAAAGTCTAACAGGGAAACCGCTAAAGTACTTAAGGTAGTATCGGGATGGTAGGTAAAATAATTTTTATCAACAGGTATATGTTCATGTAAGAATTTCTTATAAGCATCAATAAACTTAGCAACTGATTTATTTTCAATAATATCTTCTTCAGGAATTTCACTTAAAACATATTCAGCAATAAGCTTTGAATTATTCCATTCTTTATTACCATACTCTAATAATATTCTGGCTACTTCACGTTCCTGCAGATCATCCTTGAACAATAAATTGTAAGTCTCATCATCATAATCGTTTTCTTCTGCTTTTCTTGCATTCTCTTCGTAATGCTTTGCTTCATCAAAAGGTAGCTTCTTCTCAAAAGTTGATATTCGATTACGAATGAACTTATTTACAAGCGCTGTAAATCCGTTTTCATCAATTTTTAAGATCTGTGAACATTGCCTTATATAATCCTGCTGCTTTGTAAAATCTTCGGTCTTATCTATTTTGGAGATTGTTTCAGCTATTTGATTAACAACTGTTGATTTTCTATTTGCATCAGCACCAGCCTCCTTCAGAGCTATGTCTAGTTGAAAAAGAATAAAATCTTTCTTATTATGAGCTATAAAGTTTTTAAATGCATTAGCACCTTTTTTTTGCAGATAACTATCCGGGTCTTCATTGTCAGGCACTAAAACCAACTTTACATTCAGGCTTTCTTCAAAAGCCATATCAAGGCCTCTTAATGCAGCCTTAACACCTGCTTCATCACCATCATAAATTATCGTAAGATTCTTAGTGAACTTTTTTATTAAACGAAGCTGGTCCAGGGTTAGCGAAGTTCCCCCACTTGCCACTACGTTTTCTATTCCAGCCTGGTGTAGCGACAAAACATCTGTATATCCTTCCACTAATAAACATTCATCAGCTTTATCAATAGCATTGCGGGCAAAATAAGATCCGTAGAGTATTTTACTCTTAGAATATAATTCATTCTCCGGTGTATTGATGTACTTGGGAGCCTTGTCATTACTCTTTATGAGCCGTGCTCCAAAACCGATAACTTTTCCGCTATTATTATGAACGGGAAATACAATGCGATCTCGGTAGTTATCTGCTAATTGTTCATTTCGCTGAACTAGCAGACCAGATTTTTGCAGCAGCTCAGGATTATACTGCTTTAATAATGCTTCTTTTGCAAATGCATTACGTGTATTTGGTGCATAACCAAGCTGAAACTTTTTTATGGTTGCTTCATTGAAGCCTCTTTGCTTTAAATAGCTTAATGCTACATCCTGGCCATCGTCAGTTTCAAAAAGTTGCTCTGTAAAGAATTTTTGAGCAAAATCATTGATGATATATAGACTTTCTACAACCTGATGTTGTTGTTTTAATTCGGGCGATGCTTCAGTTTCTTCTACTTCAATATTATACCTGTTGGCGAGCCAGCGAAGCGCTTCCACATAGGAATATTTTTCATGTTCCATTAAAAAACTAATGGTATTGCCGCTCTTACCACATCCAAAGCACTTAAAGATTTCTTTTGAAGGAGAAACTGTAAAAGATGGTGTTTTTTCGTTGTGAAATGGACATAAGCCCAGATAGTTGACTCCTCGCTTTTTCAGTTTAACAAAACTGCCGATTACGTCAATTATATCAATTCGGGAGTGGATTAACTGTATTGTATCCTGAGCTATCACAAAGCAAATATAACCGTCAAGGTGTGATACGTTGATTTAAAGCAGATTGAAAAAAAATTTTCTTTTTTCAATTAAACAGTTTTAAATTTAATCATCATCCGACCCGGGAAAACCAGGTAAATTTTATTATTCATTTTAAAATTTGATACCATGGTTCAAACAGACATCTCTCAGCTCTCATCAGAATGCTCCGAATGGCGCCAAATCCTAAGAAATTACCGTGAAGAATTCCAGGACAGTAAAAAAGCCTTACAAAACCTATGTAATAAAACACTTTCGAAAGAACAGTACCACGACGTTGAACATTACCATAATCAGTTTCACATTCAATTAATCAATATTCATGATTTGAAACAGTTGATTAAAAATCACGAAAAAAATCTCCAGACATCTTCAGGGAAAGAGATATCTGAAGAACTATACAAGAATCACGAAAGTTTATTAGACCAGTTTGTAACTCTTGAAAATACATTGCAGGAACTAAGGTCTGATTTCGGAAATTTCATCAGCTCAACCAGTTGTTGAAAAACACTGAAAGAATTTTATAAATGCATGCAGATTGTGTGCTGAATTTTTATTGTTATTAAACGAAATATTTTATGGCAGCAGAATTTGATACCTCACATGTAAAGAATATTGTTTTGCTGGGGCATGCCGGCTCCGGCAAAACTACGTTAGCGGAATGCATGCTTTTTGAAGCCGGTATTATCAACAGGCGTGGAACTATATCTCAGCTTAATACAGTTGGTGATTACCACCCTCTTGAACAGGAAAGAGGGAACTCCATTTTCTCTAAGTTGATGCATACTAAATGGCGGGGTTTCAAAATAAATATTATAGACACCCCTGGTTACGATGATTTTGTTGGCGAGGTATTATCTGCTTTGAAAGTTGCAGATACAGGTGTAATGATGATTAATGCCGCAACTGGTGTTGAAGTGGGAACTGATATAATATGGCAATACACAGAAAAGTTCCGGACACCTATGATCTTTGCCGTAAATAAATTAGATCATGAAAAGGCTGACTTTGATAAGGCTGTTCAACAGGTAAAAGATCACTTTGGGAATAATGTTACTGTAGTACAATACCCACGGCAGCAGGGTGTAGGTTTTCAGGAGATTATTGATGTATTGAGAATGACCTTGTATAAGTTTAATGATACAGGTGGTAAACCTGAAAAGCTCCCCATTCCCGATGATGAGAAAGACAAAGCCGAACAATTACACAAAGAATTAATAGAGGCTATAGCGAGCAATGATGAAGAGTTAATGGAAAAATATTTTGAGAAAGGTGAGTTAAGTGAAGATGAAATGAAGGTAGGGATGAAAAAAGCAATGGTAAACCATGATCTATTTCCATTGTTTTGTTTATCTGCAGAAAGAAACATGGGGAGTGGTCGTTTGATGGGTTTTATTGATAATGTATGTCCCAGTGCTAATGAAATGCCACCGCAAAAAACCACCAGTGGAGATGTATTAGAATGCAATGCTAGTGGTCCTGCATGCATTTTTGTTTATAAAGTAGTTTCTGAATCACATGTAGGTGATCTGTCATACTTTAAAGTTTACTCGGGAACTATTAAGGCAGGAATGGAACTGGTTAATGAAGCAAATGGTGTTGTTGAAAAAATCAACCAGCTATTTTTGATGGAAGGCAACAAAAGAATTCCGGTTAATGAATTAACAGCCGGTGATATAGGTGCAACATTAAAGTTAAGGAACACACATGCAAATAACACGCTGCACGTAAAAGGAAAGAATTATGAACACCCTCCAATTGAATTTCCATCACCAAATATGACGGTTTGCATTGAAGCCACTAAAAAAGGTGAAGAAGAAAAATTAGCACAGGCATTACACCAAATCCGGGAAGAAGACCCAACACTTATTGTGGAAGTTTCGTCTGAACTAAAACAGACCTTGATACATTGCCAGGGAGACATGCATTTGAATGTTGCGAAATGGAAGATTGAAAACTTACATAAGCTGCAGGTAAAATTTGGAAAACCAAAAATAGCTTACAGGGAAACGATCCGAAGATCAGCAGATGCAAATTACAGGCACAAAAAACAATCAGGTGGTGCCGGTCAGTTTGGAGAAGTTTACATTAGATTGGAGCCATGGTACGACGGAATGCCTGAGCCGCAGGGATTAACGGTTAGGGGAAGGGAAGTACATGATCTTCCCTGGGGAGGTAAGCTTGTATATTATAATTGCATTGTTGGCGGAGCTATAGACAACCGCTTTCTACCATCAATATTAAAAGGTGTTATGGAAAAAATGAATGAAGGGCCTATTACAGGTTCTTATGTGCGGGATGTAAGAGTTTGTGTGTATGATGGTAAAATGCATCCCGTTGATTCAAATGACCTATCTTTTAAAATTGCTGGTCTTATGGCTTTTAAGCAAGCATTTCAACAAGCAGACCCGCAGGTGCTGGAACCTATTTATCGAATAGAAGTTTTATGCCCGGAAGATTTGACGGGAGCTGTTATGGGTGACCTGCAAAGCCGTCGGGCAGTTGTAGAAGGAATGGATTCTGAAGGTCATTTTCAAAAGATCATGGCAAAGGTGCCTTTATCTGAAATACATGATTACTCTTCTTCACTCAGGTCTATTACACAAGGCAGGGCAAAATTTAAAGCTGAATTCGATAACTATGCTCCGTTATCATATGATTTACAAAGAAAGCTTGCTGAAGAATACAACAAAACAAACGCTGAAGCATATGCGTAAAACATCAGAATAAGTTATGCATAAACTTCCTGCCGCTTTTCATTAAAATAACGTTGAAGTGCATTGTTTAAGTTAGGCAGGATAATTCCTTTTTCACTACTTAGCACACTATTCATTGGCCTTTGCGCCGGCAAGTGCATATCTGCAATTGGTACAGCATTAATTAAATCTGAATTTAGATCGAATTGCTTTGCTGCTTCGTGTGCAAGTTCTGCCCATGTAATTGCTCCTTTATTTGCAATATGCCATATCTCCTTCTCATCATCAATAAGAAGATCTAAAGTAGCATGTACAAGATCCGGCACATATGTAGGAGAAATAAGTACCTCAGAAGCAACTGTAACTTCCTGTTGTTGGTTAAGAGTTGTTATTACCCAGTGAAGGAAATTATATTGATCCCATGGACCAAAAAAAGCACTTGTTCTTATAATTAAAGATGAAGGATCATTTTGTAAAATAAGTTGTTCTGCTTCTGCCTTACTTCGACCGTAAATATTCAAGGGATTAACAAGATCAGATTCTAAGTATGCAGAAGGTTTAGCTCCATCAAAAACAAGGTCTGTTGAAAAATTAACTAACTTAACGCCATGTAGTTTGCAAGCCACAGATAAATTATAAGCTCCAAAGGTATTTTCGCGAAAGCACTGTCCTTCTTCGTTTTCTGCATCATCAACCCGTACATAACCTGCAGCATTTATAATAGCCCATGGCTTATAAAATTCAATTGCAGATTCAATATTATTCAATTCTGCTATATCGCAATTTTGCCTGCTTAAAATTTTATGATGAATAAATCTTTGATTGCATACAATGGAAAACGCTCTTCCTAAAGTACCATTTTTGCCAATTATTAATACAGGCTGTTCATTTTTTTGGTTCTTTATGGTTTTGGACTTTTTTTCGATTATTGGTTCATGGATAAATCGGTTATCTCTTTCCCACCAACCTTTTTCTTCACTAACAGGGTGATAACATTCTTGTTGTGACGAAATTTCTTTGATGAAAGTAGCTAAAGCTGTAGGCCGTGGTTTAATGGCACGTAAATCAAAGACTCCTGGCTCATATTCACCTTTGGGCCTGGTAAGCAATTTATTCCACCCGAAAGAGCCCAACATAGCCCATGCTGTCACGCCCTGAATAGTTACACCTTCTGTGTTTACTTTCTTACAAGCATTCCAAATGTATCTGAACCATCTTAACTGCTCTTCTCTATGACAATGCAGATGTACTTCGGTAATAGCAATGGGTTTAGTATATCGATCCCATGCTTCCTTTAATAAAACAGCTATCCCTGATTCTTCTTCCAGTTCTACTCGTGCAGCTTCAACATCCGCATAACTATAGTGATAATTACCACCATGTGTTTGCTTTGGATACAGGTGAATGCGTTCATCAATGTACCGCTCCGAAGTGGTGTAGTAATTGAAACCCTGAATGTCGGGTTCCACAACATTTTCACTGAAAAAATATAAATCGTCATCCGGAATATCCAACCATTTAAGGTAATCCCATAATGGATGTTCTTTGTTTACTCTACCCGATAACAAATCATATGTTATCCATCTTCGCTCGTTCTCAAATTCAGCCTGATACTTTAATTTTTCAGTACTGTAGGTCTTTGCAAGATCTTCCGTTTGAATAAGCCTTGCTTCCGGATTTATTTTTCTTATTTCCTGCATAGCAAGTACCACTGCTTTCACCTCATTTAAAAGCATTGATATGAAAGCTCTGTCATCCTTAAGATGTGGGTACCAAACGCCGTATAAGCCGCTAAAGCGGGCAGTAGTTAAAGGTTCATTAACTGGAGTGTAAAAATCGATCCATGGATATTGAGTAGCTACTTTTTTAGCATATTCTGCCAATAAAAACGGAAAATTCTTATCTAATAAGTTTGTATATGAAGGGCCACTGCCATGATGCACCAATCCGGCAATAATATCTATGTTGTGACTTTTAAATCCGGATAATTGCTTATCAATCCAGGTCCAGTCAATTGGTAAATTACTTGAAGGCTGGTATTTTTCCCAAAGAATCGGGTAACGTATTTTTTTTATCCCAAGACTGGCTATTTGTTCAATATCATTTGAGCGTTTGTAGTGGCCGGAATACTGCAGCTGATCAAAATATCTATCACCTACTCTGTTTATCGTACATTCAATTCCACCCCATACCTCAGGATTGCAATACAAATTCTGATTGATCTTTGGCATAAGCTTTATTTTGTCCTTGCATTATTTTTTTGAACAAGGTTAGTGCCTGAGCAACAACCTGGTCCATATTGTAATACTTATAGGTAGCTAAACGTCCAACAAAATAGGTGTTAGTCATGGATGTAGTCATCTGCTGGTATTTCTTATAAAGTTCAGCATTTTCCGGTCTTGGAATTGGATAGTAAGGATCACCTTCGGCTCTTGGAAATTCGTAAACAACTGAGGTTTTATGATGTTTTTGTCCGGTTAAATATTTAAAATCAGTTATTCTCGTATATGCCTGCTCGTTAGGATAATTTACTGTTCCAGTAGGTTGAAAAGATTCTGCATCTATCGTTTCAAATTTAAACTCCAGTGATCTGTAAGGGAGTTTCCCATAACAATAATTAAAGTAAGCATCAATAGGCCCAGTATAGATCAAATATTTATGAGGAATTATATCAATAATCTCCTTATAATCTGTATTCAACATTACTTTTATATTAGGATGGTTCAACATGTTCTGAAACATTGCTGTATAACCATGCAAAGGCATAGACTGGTATGTATCAGTAAAGTATCTATCATCCCTGTTAGTTCTTGTTGGAACCCTGGCTGTTACACTTGAATCTAATTCTGAAGGATCAAGATCCCACATTTTACGTGTATAACCGCGAAAAAATTTCTCATATAATTCACGACCAACTTTGCTTACTACAACATCTTCTGATGTTTTTACTCTTGTAATATTCTCTGCTTTTGATGCAAAGAATTCCTCTACCTGGCTACTGTTCAGATTTAAACCATAAAGCCGGTTTATTGTATCAAGGTTAATAGGAATTGGTACTAATTGACCATCAACGCTTGCCAGCACACGATGCTCATAAGAACGCCATTGAGTGAATTGGTCTAAGTATTCAAAAACCTCTTTTGAGTTTGTATGGAATATATGCGGACCATATTTATGAACAAGAATCCCATCTTCATTATAATGATCATATGCATTACCTGCAATATGTGGTCGTTTGTCAATTATGAGTACTTTACAGTTGGCCTGAGATGCAAGACGCTCTGCTAATACACTTCCGGCAAATCCTGCTCCTACTATAAGATAATCAAACATAAATTTTTTCTTTGGACTTTATTTGTGAAACTGTTGTTTGCTCTAACTGCTTTTCTAATTGCTTAACCATTTGCAACCATGTACGATCCCATGAATTTCCAGCAAGAAAAGCATCTACTTTAGTCAACCATCTTTTTGTTGATTTCTGTTTTAAAATGGCTGTACCGGATTTAATGAAATTTTTTGCAGTATTAGCAATATGCACAAGTCCGGAATCAGCATAAGGTGAAACTACATCTGCAATAGCAGTAGAAATTACAGGTTTACCAGCGGCTAAATATTCCGGAGTTTTAGTTGGACTTATATACTTCGTTGATTCATTTAATGCGAAAGGTATAATTGCAACATCCCAGCCTGATAAATAACTTGGAAGTTCATCATACGTTTTTCCTCCTAAGTAATGGATATTAGAAAATTTTGGAAGTGATGCAGGATCGATCTTAACAACCGGTCCTATAAGAACAAATTGCCACTCCGGTTTCGTTTCTGCTACCTGGGCAATCATATCAATGTCAAAACGCTCGTCAATAACACCATAAAATCCAAAGCGTGGGTTAGGAATATTTGCCTGGTCTTTTGGATCTTTTTTCATATTTCTTGCAGATGCAAAATGTTCCTTATCAATACTACTCGGAAATGGATGTATATTTTTATGGCTGTTCTTTTTTACTTCATATATGCTAAATCCTCCTGTAAATACTACATCTGCTTTTTTCAATAATAATTTTTCATTTTGCTTTAGTTCTTTTGGCGCAAACTTAAAAGCAGATAGCTCATCCATACAATCATAAACAACCAGATCGGGCTGTAAATGATCGCTATAGGGTAACGCCATTGGTGTATAATACCAACAGAAGTAATCGTGAATATTCATCGTCAGAAAAAGCTTATTCACCATTTCTCTTTGGCGGGAAATTAACTCATCCTGTGGTTGATCAGATTTTAAGTGTGGAGTAACAATATAAATATTCTTACTGTCTTTTTTTATTACCAATTTGTCTGCTGAATTATGAAAAATTGGTTCTTCAATGAAAAAAACTCTTATGTAATTAGAAAACCTACTTAACAAATGCTGCGGTCGTTGAAAAATAAAGCCCCATCTTAAATGAGAAAAACATATTAAATCCTTATTCTTTAGATTCTGCCATACTGTGGCTTCTGTGTTTTTATTCATGCTGTATTAATTACTATTATTGTGCCGTATTATTACAGATATCAGTAATGTCAGACATTAATGATATATTAAAATTTGTAGAAATAATTCCTCTATACACAGCCTAAAATGCTTTCCCAGCTTGATTTTGGCAGAAACAACAATAATTATTTAGTTTTCGATTATCCATCACCGGTAGATATCTACCAGGTACTCTTATAATCAATTAATCTAAAGTTGTAAAATAAAAATCTAACTACTGTTCAAAATAAAAATTTGGAACAGCTCAACTGATAACTATAATAATTCTTGTTGTTGAGTTTATACCTGAATAATTCTAATGAACTCAACTTGAAAAATCAACGTATTTACCTGCATCAGGCGGTTAATATCTACTGTTGTAGTGTTCCAGATTGCATCGCAAATATAATCTATAATTTACTAACATTAATCCACCCATAATCACAAAAGAAATTCAAGAGAAACTTACAACTTGAAAATTACATGTGTGGATAACCGTAATGAATAATAATGAAGTATAAGAGGTGGAATACAGAAATGTTATTTATTAATCATGTAAAATGTTATTCTCGTCTGTATCCCTTTAAAATCTTTTAGTTTGTAGATTTCCAGAATTTGTATTAATAACATAAAATGGTTCACAAGAATGGTTGATAAGAATGGAGGTTCGCAAACAATATATTTATTGATTTCAATCTGTACTGCGTGACTTTCCGTTTCACCCAGCTTCAATGTTTCTTCAAAATATAAGTTGTCCGGAAATTTTGTAGATCACAGTGTTTGCTGAAATTATCTGCCTGACAAACAATCCTTTCCAAACCTTGACGGCCTGACCTCAAGCATGACGATGTCGACATGGATTGTTTTACAATGCAATTGCAAAACTTATTCCATCAAAATATTTAACCAAATAAATCTTAAATCTTAAGCACTTACGGCTTTTCTTTTGGAGATTGGCGATTTTGCCATTACAAATACATCTGCAGCAACGCTAACTTCTTCCTGGCATTTTTTAAAGTTTACGGCAGACCATACATGATCTAAAGTAACCTGTTCAGACATTTCATACCCTGCATCAAGAAGTTTTTTCCAACTTGTTTGCCGATTTAAGTCTGTAACAATTTTTGAGGTAATTTTTGGGTGCGCTATCCATAATTTAGAATCATCCTTTAGGGCAGGGATAATATCAGTTAGAATTGAGTTAAGCTGAGTTTCATTAACAGCGAAAACCAGAGCAAAATCTATTTTCCGTGAACAAAGTAAGGGAGTAAGGTTTTTAGCAAAAGATAGCTTACAAAACTGTTTTTCGATAGAAGAAGGCAGCCCTTGTATTAAAAGGGTTCTTTCATTATTAAACTGCAATTTTTCCAAAATGTTTTGTGACATACTCATTTAATTTATTGTTTAGAAGCAGTTAAGGGAGGTTACATCAGCTCACAAAGGGCAGGCAAAAGTACAAAATAATGGTCAATCAGTTGCATGTTAGCACAAAAAAACCTGCTAAAACATGTTTCAGCAGGTTGAATAAAGCTTGAAGTAACCTTATTTACGCACTGGTTTATAATATTTTAAGGCTTCATTCATATATCGTTCCAGTTGTTGTATTCTTTTACCCTCCGATGGGTGAGTACTCAAAAATTCAGGTGGTTTTTGCCCACGGGACTGTTGTTCCATACGCTTCCATAATGCTACAGCCTCTCTTGGATTATAACCAGCCATTGCCATCCATCGAAGGCCAAACCTATCTGCTTCCAGCTCATGTTTACGGGCAAATGGTAACATTACCCCTACAGCTGATCCAACACCAAATGCCTGGTTGAATATATTTTGAGTTGCGGCAGGCTTATTAGCAAGAGCAACTGATAATCCTGCTCCTAAGCCTTGTGCTGCCATTTGTTGGCTCATTCGTTCATTTCCGTGTTGGAAAATAGCATGCGAAATTTCATGTCCAAGCACTACTGCCAGACCAGCTTCATTACGGGTAATAGGTAGCAAACCTGTATAAACTACAATTTTTCCTCCAGGCATAGCCCATGCATTAGCATCTTTATGGTCTATAAGGTTATATTCCCACTTAAAACCTTCTAACTTATTACTCAATCCTTGTTGTTTATAATAGGTCTGTACTGCATTTGTAATCCGCTGTCCTACTCTTCGTACCATTGCTGCATCCCTGTCATTAGACGAGCTAACTACCCTATTAGAAGATAGAAATTGCCTGTATTGCTGTACAGCCATTGACTGCAGCTCAGCTTCTGGTAAAAATTTAAATTGATTTCTACCTGTTATAGCATTTTGAGAACAAGCAATAAATAATGTGGCGGTTAGAAAAAAAGCTGTTATGTTTCGTACCATTTTATTCATTTTACTAAATAAAACCAATGTTTATACCAAATAATGAAAGGTATTAGACTACGACGAAACCATTAACTAAATTCTTGCAAAATATTATCTGGATCTTTTTCCCCGACGACGATCGCGGTGCTTTAAAATGGGAACTTTATTCTCACTGCCATTGAAAATGCGGCTAAGATTCTTTTGGTGTGTAAGTAAAACCATTAATGCAACTGCAATTGCAAAGATTCTGTATAAATGCTCTGGCTCGTTGAAAATAAACAGGATAAATACCGGAAAAGCTATACTAGCTAATATTGAGCTTAATGAAACCCAACGTGTTAAGAATAGTACCAGAAAGAACACTCCAACACAACACAGAGCTACATTTGGTTGAATGCCGAGTACCATACCAAAAAGACATGCTACTCCTTTACCGCCTCTAAATTCTGCCCAAATAGGAAAAATATGACCTATAACGGCAGCCAATCCAAGAGCTATTTGCATGTTAACAAGATATAGGCTATTATCAAAAGCTTCAGGTAAAAAAAAGGCAAGCTTTACCGCAACTATAGCCTTTAACATATCAACGATCATAACAAACGTACCCCAACGCGGTCCTAAAATTCTGTAAGTATTAGTAGCACCTGCATTACCACTACCATAATCCCGTATGTCTATAGCAAAAAAAGCCTTACTTACCCATACAGCAGTTGGAATACTACCAAGTAAATAAGCAAGTATTATTAATAAAATTTCATTCATAAAGGGGGTGCAAAAATAGTTTCAAAAATTTAGCCAGCTTGTTAAACATGTTTTTTGCTATTTTCCCAGTAATAAACAAATCCACTCACTTTTCTCTTCTCTATTTAATAAATGAAAATTATGTTTTTCAAATGCAGATCTTATATCATGTTCATCTTGTACTAAAAATCCACTCAATAAAATTTTTCCATTAGATGAACATGCATTTACCAGGTCAAGCACATTTAGTAAAATCACATTTTTATTAATGTTTACTAAGAGTACATCGAATTGTTCTTTAGGAACAGAATCTGCCTGAGAGAGTTTTACCTTAAAACAGTTATTATTAGCAACATTTTCTGTTGCATTATTCAAACTCCATTCATCTATATCCACTGCTGATATAGAGGCAGCCCCACATTTTTCTGCCAGTATTGC
>MWVY01000041.1_pt1 | contig 27367 bp, 46 predicted proteins | sample 1047251 | NCBI WGS metagenome assembly MWVY01 (sample SAMN06349983, study PRJNA376086) | soil metagenome | isolation source: MS7-5 sample Antarctic (ecotone) soil | place: Antarctica | collected 2015-01-13
CTGCGAGCGATAGATACCGCTCTTCCATCGTGCCTCCTTTCTGTCGTTTTCTTGACATGGCCGGATTATACACTATAATGTCAGGTGATGAAACAAAAACGGCCCCCACGGTGCGCCTACCAAGCAAGCACCGCAAGGGCCTCGACCACGGAGGTACTGCTCCATGACCGTAACGAGAAGTGTACCGAAGGCTCCCCGCCCCGACACCCGAGAGATCCGCGCCCTGGCCCTCTACCGCACCCGCGGCGCCGAGATCGTCAGGACCGGCCCCCACACCTACGAGGTTCCTTCCTGCTCCGGCAGCAGGTCCTACGCCGTGGACTACGAGGCCGAGTCCTGCGACTGCCCGGACTTCACGATGCCCCGCCGTGGCCGCGAAGTAGGCGAGCCTTGTAAGCACGTTTACGCGGTAGGCATCCATCGCGCGAAGAGGCGCGGCGCCACGGCCCGTAGGCTCGCCGCCCTCGAAGAGATGTACCGTCACGAGCTGATGGACGAGGCCGAGCGGTGTGAGCTGATGGACGAGATCCGCGGGCTCCGCCGCCGGCTCGGCCTCTAGGCCCCGGCCCCATGTACCTGCCACCGCCACGCGGCCCACCAGGCGCCCGGAAACTTCACGGCGACATGAAAAGTGCGAGTGTTCGCACAATTGACGAGTAAGGGAGAGAAGCATGACCGAACAGGAGCACGAGGCCAGGGTACAGGCGTGGCTGGACGAGGAGGGCGAGGAGCCGACGCCCTTCGGTAAGGCGGTCTACGAGGTCTGCCGCCGGCGTGGTATCGAGACGCCCGAGCATCTGGACTTGGAGCAAGAGGACCACCAGGTTGCGCTCGTGGACCACTGCGCCGGCGTAGAGGACGCCGACAATCCTCTCGGCCTGCCGCCGGCCGTGGCCCACGCTATCGGGCTGGACCCGGACACCGCGACCGGAGAGGACCGCGGGGATCTCGACAGGATGGCTAGGGCCTGGACCTTCGGGGACCGCCTCTAGCGCCAGAACCACCACGGGCCGGGGTCCTTCGGGGCTCCGGCCTCTGTCGTGGCGAAACTTTGCCGGCCCCGCGGCGTAGTCGTGTGCAGCCGGGGCCCGACTTATCACCCCCCTCCTGTTCGGTCCCGGCTTTCTCTCTGTCCCGGTCCAACCGGGCCGGCCCCATAGGACTGGGGCGATGGGGCGTGTACGATGTGCGCGGGGTAGCTACTCGGTGAGAGCACCTGCTTCGGAAGCTCCAAGGAGCCGGACAAGAGCGGGTACGGCACGAGCGAAGGGATGGGATGGTGGGGAGGAGAAGGGTATGGCCAGTGAGGGGGTACAAAGGGCTGGCCATGTTTCTCCTGATGGCGCTCGCCGTAGGGCTGCTTATTGGGCTTCTTGTCGGGGCCCTCCTTGAGCGCATTGGTGGTGATCGGGAGGAAGCCGCCTCGCCTCTGCCTGCGGCTCGTACCGTGACAGTGGAGAAGCCCGTCCCGGCGCCTGAGGAGGAGACCGTCCCGGCGCCTGAGGAGAAGACCGTCTTGGCTGCCCCGGCCACAGCCCCGGCCACAGCCCCGGCCACAGCCCCGGCCACAGCCTCGGCCACAGCCTCGGCCACAGCCCCGGCCACAGCCCCGGCCACAACCCCGGCCTCGGCTACGGCCTCGCCCTGAGCATTGAGCGAAATCCGTTGGAGCCCTTTGCATTCCTTATTCACCCGAGTGCGTGGAAGGATCATTCTCGGAAACTCGGATGCAGGATCCCGCATACCCCCGGTCCGATAGGGCCAGAAACGCCCCCGACGGGACCCCCTCCATTGGACCGGCCGCGACAGGAATTTGCGCGATGGATGGATATGCGCGGATGTGGTTTAGGAAAGGTTCCTGTCTTCCGGGATGCGTGCTACAAGTTGGGCATGTTTGGATAGTTGCTGCGCGGACCACTTCGGCATATCAAGCAGGTCTTTTAGGGTGTCCAAACGCGCGGATACCGTATCCGCGCGTTTGGCAGCAGCGCCCCTATTTTTATCGACTTCACCCAGCATCTCGCCGAGTTCGTGGTAAGCGTTTATCGTCAACTCAGCCGCTTCGTTGGCCGTTACGTGCGTGGCGGTTAGAATCCCGGCCTTAATGGCCTCCAGAATAGTCGCTTGAGCGACTATTTCGAGCCGTGCGAGCCGTGCGATGCGTTGCAACGAGGTCCCGGACACCGTGTCCGGGACCTCGTAGTACAGGTGGCTCACCCTCCTATCAGCCTACGCCACCAGCTCCGCCGTGCGTCCTGTGTGGCCGCCTGCGGGCCGGCCCCGGCGTTGGTAGGGGTGCGGGTAGGCTCGGGCCTCTCGGAGGATCCTCGCGGCGCTCTGATGGCCTCCAACTCCCGGCGGAGATTGTCGCGCTCTTGCTCGGCCTGTTCCCGCCGGCGCCGCTCTTCCGCCATCCCCTCGCGCAGCGTGGACTCCGCCATCTGGCGGCGGACCCGCTCGGCGCCGAGCTCCTCCCGGACGGTGCCCAATTGCTCCGTGTAATCGCGCACAATCTCGTCCAACCGGGCGGCTATCATGCGCGCCAGCTCCTCGCCGGCCGTTGTGCGTTGTGCGTCCAATGTATGCACAACCGCACTTGTGCGCCCAAGGCCGAGCGAATCCCGCTCTATACGGTAAATCTCGCGTTCACCTTCAACGACTTTGTGCGCGGTTAGGCGCCCAACCTTTATCCTGTGGTGGACGGTGTTGCGGTGGACGCCGAGGAGCTTGGCGGCCTCACCCACCGTCACGTACTGCTTCGGGGCGTCGCCTTGTTGTGCGCCCTCTGTGCGCCCCTCGTCCATGCCGCGAAGGGTACACCCCTCGAGGACCTCGCGCAGGCCGGGAGGCGGCAACCTCGCGCCGCTAGCGTGCCATCTCCACGAAGGCCGCGAAGCCGTCTATCAGCTTCTCCATCGTGTCGAGGCTGACGCCCCGCTCCTCGACCCTTTGGGCCAGGATCTCCCTGGCCTCGTCCTCGTCCTCGTGCCCCAGGGCGACCAGCGCCGCGACGTAGGCGGCTACGGGGAGCGGGCCGAGCCCCCGAAGCCGGGCACACGTGTAGCGGACGTCCTCGTGGTCTATGGGCGCGCGCTTTATCGAGGCCATCGCGTCCAGCGTGCGCCCTATGAAGTCGTCCATGAGGCGCGCCCTGCGGTCGTGGGTCGCCGGCGCCGCCGTCCTCGCGTGGGCCGCTTCCAGGTCGGAGATGCGCTTCTCTATGCTCCCCACCGCTGGCCTCCCTTCTCACGACTGCTCGTGGCCTGCTCCAGGGCCTCCAGGCGCCCTATGAGCTCCTCCTGCTCGCGGGCGGTCATGGCGTCCCGCAAGCACGCCCGGGCGCCGTTCAATAGCTGCCCGGCGACGGCCGCATCGGCACGCTCGATCTTGCCCGACAAGACCGCATAGGCCAGAGACTCAAAGCGCTCTTTCAGGCGGGCGAGTTCCGCGGTGGGCCTGCCACGCCCGCCTCTCTTGCCTCCCTTCGAGCCGTGGCGACGCCTCGCTTCGGCGTGGTCGGGATGGTGAACGTAGCACCATTGGGAGCTGTCTATAGGTATGCCTTTGCAGGCGCCGCCCGCTCGCGTTATCCCCGAGCATTTAGCCAACAGGTATCACCCCTCCCCCGTTCCCCTTCGGGATACTCATAGCCCTCCTCTCAGGCGCCACCACAGCCGCCGGATAAAGCCCGACGGCGGGACGCCATGCTCTTGGTGGAAGGCGCGCATGGTTTCGAGGTCCCGGGCCCGGTCGGGGTAAGTGTGGTGCCAGAAGCCTTCACCGCGGAGGGCGATGGACTCCCGGAGGCGGGCCTCGGCCTCCCTGTACGCCTTATCCATCGTCGGCTCCCAGGCTGGCGAGGTGGCTTAAGACCGCCTCTACGTCCCCGCGCTGCGGGCCGGCGGGCGTGGCCCTTGGGGCGTGTATGACAAACGTCGTGTCCTGGGCCGGGGCGTTCTCGTCCGGCACAGGCGCGGGCGGCGCGAACCTCTTGCCTATGTCCTCGGCGTCGAGGAACAGCCCGTAGTCCTTGAGAAGCGTGGTCGCCTGCTCCGCCACGCGCTTTGCCGCCTCCGCCCTGGCGCGGCCGAGGTCTTCGATGAGATCCGTGGCGTGCTTGCGCTGTTCGGCGGTCAGGTCCTGGGCCGCCGACGCGGCCGCGTCTGAGAGCGCTGCGAGCTTGCGCTCCGCCTCCTGGACCTTCCTGTTCGCGTCGGCCTCGTGCTTGGCCGCTGGCATATCCTTGCCTGCGCGAAGGGCTTTGGCGCCCGCCTCGGCGTCCTTCTGCTTTGCCGGGCCCACGCCCTGGCGGAGTGCCACCAACTCTCCATCAGCCGCCGCGCGACGGGCGTCAAGGTCCGCCACTTCTTTCTGCAGGGCGGTGAGTTTGGGATAGCGTTCTCCAAGCCCAAACTTCTCTAGCGGGAAGAAATCCACGGCCAACTGGCCAAATCGGTTATACACGTGCCTTACCTCCAGTGACGGGGTTTGTTTTTCGGAAACAGTTGCGGTTTGCCTTGCGGGTATCCGCCCGGGGCCTCTTGCGTCTCTCCGAGAACCCGCGCCTTGTGTAGTTCGTTGAACTCCGCGCTCTTTTCCTTAATCAGGTCCATCTCCAAATCCTTACGGAGGCTCGTCAGCTCATCCGCGCTCATCTGCTCCAGGGGCTTCTCACCGCCGGTTGTTTCGGCCGGGGTCTTGGCGGCCTCCCGGGATCGCCTTATCTGTTCTAGGAAGTTGTTCTTCGGCTTCAAGCCGTTCTCCTTTCGTCGGTGCAAAGCTCTTCGGCCCTGCGTTCGTAGTCCTGTGCAATACGTGCGTGGCTCTGTGCCATCCGGTCGAAGAATCGCACCCACTCCCAACGGTTGCGTTGGCGTATCTTCTCGTGGTGGCGCCGTACGGACTCCACGTAGGAGGCCTCCAGCGTCGTCGGGTCTGACGTTGTGTCCTCCGATGCCCGCGTGACGAGGAGTCTTTCCAGGTCGCGGTCAACGGTATCTGCTCGTGCTACGTCCACTACGCTCCCTTCACTAGCTTCTGTGTGGCCGGTGAGGCCGTGGGCAAACCGAGAATGTCTTCGCGCACCTCGTAGCCCGACGTCCCGAGGTCCTCTACAGTTTCGCCGTCCCCGAAGGCCTCCAGGGCCTCGAGGAGCCCGGTCCTGGCGAGCTGCGCAACCTCCCGCCGGCGTGCCTTCGTGCCCGGGTTCGGTCCGCCCTTACTGCGGTAGAGGGTCCTCACCTCCAGGCCGTCGGGCTTGAAGGTGAGGACGAGGCGCTGGAGGGTCATGCCGCACCCCTCCCAAAGACGAACGCCTTGAACCTCTTCATAGCCTCGCCCCTCTCGCGGGCCCGCTGCCTGACCTCCTCAGTGCGTCCAAAGTTAGCCCCGAACGCCGCTGCGAAAACTGTTCCGCCGAGCCACTGTGCAAACTCTCTCAAGAGCTCGGTGGGCGGGCGCTCGACGTCCGCGGCTAATGCCGGCAAGAGCTTTTGCCAGCGGATAGGCTTGCCGGTCTCTAGCTCACGCCGACAGCGTTCCACGACCAGCTCGCCTAACGGCGTGAGCTTGGCGCTTCTGTAACAGCGGCCCATCATCCAATACCGGGACCGCGCCCGCTTCGCTTTGAACCAATCCGGCTGATTGGCAAACGCCACAGAGTCGCGATCAAGCTCTACCAGCCCGGCGCCCTCGAGCTTTCTGAGCGCCCGGCGGTTTGCCTCCTCGGCGGCGCGAGACGGGCCTTCGGGATAGACCACCATACCCGCGCCGTGGAACGTCGGATTGCCAGGACCATCGCGCCAACCGCACTTACTGCCCGGCGGCGCAAAGAGCAGGATACGCCGCTCGTGCTTGCCGAGCCTCACACCCGACAGGTTAAGCGCATCCCGAGCCCCCTTTCGACAGCTGCCGCACGGCAGGCCGTAATTCGCGGCGTCCCGTACAAGCGAAGCTGCCTCCTCGGCGCCCAGGTCCTCGAGCATCCTCGCCTGAAGCGGTTCGAGGACCACGCACGGCCGGCTGTCTACCGGACACGCATAAGACGTTGTGCATGAGCCGCCGTTCTCTGTCGCGCAACGTTTTGTGCTCATGCCGCGCTCCTCTTCGACCAGGCGAGGATGTGCCCCGCGTGGCGGTCCGATAACGGGATACTTTCGGCTACGCGGTACCAGCGCACGCGCTCGGCCTTGGTCATGCCCCAGGCGTGCCCGATGGCGGCGAGCTTCTTGTACGTGGCGCCACGCCGCTGCTCGTGGGCGAGGCCCTCGACCGGCCAACAGTCTCGCAGGAGGTTAAGCACGGGCGCGAACTCGCCACCGTACTCGAGGGCCCGGCCGGTGAGGGCGGCGAAATCGAGGCCGATATCGAAGGGCACGCGGGCGGGCTCGTCGGGGGTCGAAGTTTCACGCCGGCGGGAAGGGTTATCCGCCGCTTCAGGGTTCCCGCCGGCGGGAAGGCTCAACCCGACCACCACGTCCCGTACGGCCCCGGTCCAGATGAAGAGCTCGTGATCACCGCCGGCGTCCGGGTGGGCCCTGGCGACCAGGCGGCGCCACATGCCGCGGTGGTCGGGCGGGAGCGTGGGTACGCGGGCCATCATGCTACCTTCTCGGCCGGCGGGAAGACGAATTCGGCATCCTCGTACTCCGGTAGCCTCTCGACGCGGCATCCCATCGCCTCAACGGCCGCCGTGGTGGTCCAGGGGTCGAATCCTGCATCCCGCCCGATGTCTCGCAATAGTCCGAGCCGGATCCGGCCCAACGCCGCGAGCCGGTCGCGGACGAATGCCTCTGCCCGGCGCTGCTCCTCGGCCTTCGTCGCCTCCGCGGCGCGCCTGGCCTCCGCGGCGAGGCCCGCCCGGCGCTGCTCCCGACTACGCTTCACGGCTTCGAGGCCGGCCGCGCTCGGCTTCGATTCCTGCACCTTGTCGCGGGCGTGGTAGGCGCGGCTATTCCTCTTGCGCCGCTCTTCGGCCAGCTCGTCGGCTTCGGTCTCTCCCCCGGCCCGGCGGGCGTCGTCCAGGTGGATAAACCATCTGGCGGCGAGGGTTATCACGTCTTCGGCGGTCTCGATGATGCCGGCCTCTTCGAGCATCGGCAGGATGCGCCTCCTCACGTCCCGCGCCCGCTTGCGGTGCAAGACCTCGCAGAGCTCCGTCAGCGTGAGCGTGCCGCCGGCGACTTCGAGGGCGTCCACGACGGCGCCGCGGATTTTGCCCAGCCGCTCGATGCGCTCCCGCGGCTCTTGCGGCTTGCTCTCCCGCACCTTGCGGGTGCCGCGGACGGTGCCGCGCCGCGGCGTGTACTTCGGCCGGGACCATCGCAAACGCGGCACGTCGGGAGCGCCGCGCAAAGGTAGACCACCAGGGTCACACGTTCGTAACTCCGGTGTTGCTTGCGTGGCCCCTCCTCTACCCTGGTCTACCTTTGCGCGCAGCACGAACGCCCCGGTCTTGTCAGCTTTGCGGCCGCCGTTGTCCCTGTACATAAAGCCCCGCGCTTCGAGTCGGTCGAGGGCCTTAGCCAGCGTCCGGCGCGCCACCTTCGCCCCGACCTGGAGCACGCCCCACGACGCTTTCACCCTGATACCGTCCGCGTGGATCTTGCCGCTCCTGGTCGCGGCCTCTATGAGCTTGAGGGCCACGTCGCGCTCGGAGTGCCCGCCGCGGCCCTTCCACTCCTCCGACCACCAACGCCGCTCCAGGTCCTCGATGCCGGCCCGCAATTTATCGTCGCGGCTCATGCGTTCGGCTCCGACGTCAACCGGCTTGTAAGGTCCGGCCATCATGCGCAGCTCGGCCACGGTCCCGCCGGCGGCCAAGTAGTCGTCTACGCCGGCCTTACCGGCTCCGTTCACGGGCGATAGGTAGACCACGAGCACGACGGCGCCCATCTTCTCGAGCATCGCCACGAGCCGCCGTAGCGCCTCCTGGACGTCCGGGTTGGTGCGGGCGTCCGCGTCGTAGACGACGTACACCCGGCGGCCTCGTAGGCGGACGTGGGCCCAGCACGGCAGCGGCTCTTTGCTCTTGCTCCCCGGCAGCGCGAAATTCCACACGCCGATAATCCCCACGGTCGGGAGGCCGATGCTCGTGAGGGCGTCTACCTTCTTGCACCCTTCGGTAAGCCATAGATCGGCGTCGCCGGCGCGGACCTCCTCGAGCATCAGCGGGTTCACGTCGAGGGTGATACGGCTCCCGGCGGGCGTCTCGTACTTCGGGGCGTTGCCGTTCTTGCGCTTGATGGGCCTGTCGGGGCGGAGCTGGTGGCCGCTCGTCCCGGACGGTGAGTAGGTCGGGACCAGGAGCCCTAGCCGGCGCTGCCAGCTCGCAAAACCCTCCGGGACCTCCGAGCGGTGGCGGACCGTGTGGTATCCGCGGGCCTCGGCCACGTCCGGGGAGATCCCCGACTCCTCGAAAAGCATCCGGCCGTGTGAATCGGAGAGTTTCATGCCGCACCCCCGAATATGCTCCGGAGCGTCTCGCGCTCCTCCTGCTCTACCATCCTGAATTGGCTCAAGCGCCACGGTTCCATGTGGCTGTCTATGGCGTCCCTCACGAGCTTGCGCAGCTCGTCCGGGGGGATGGCGTCGAGCTCTACGGAGTCGGTCCCGTGGATGCGCCGGAACTTCGCCGCCCGGGTGTCGCTGCTCTTGGTGGGGCGCGTGGGCAGGTTCCATCTGACTATCTGCCCTCGGTCCACGGCCAGCCTCTCGACGATGATCTCCGAGTCGGGGGCGCGGGCCTTCAGCTCCTCCTCTACCTTCTCCGCTATCGAGACTCCCGACGGGTCGAAGTCGGTAAGGACGTAGACGTAGGTTGGCCGGCCGTCGCACTCGATGTCTTCGGCCGCCTCCTGGAGGTAGGTTATAGAGGCGAACCCGCGGGTGACGTGCAACCCCAGCCCGCACTCGTTGACCACGGTGGGCACCAGCACGCCCTTGAGGGCGTCTTTCTCGAGCCACACCTCGACGTTGACCTCCGACGCGGACCAGTAGTCTTTCCGGTAGAGCCCGGCTGCGTAGGTCGTGAACTCGTCGAGGTCGTGGTACCGCCGGTGGCCGTGGACGTAGCGTGTGCCGTCCACGATGTGGCCGTGGGGGACCTCCCCCGACTCTCTGAGGGCGACCAGGCGCCGCTGCACGACCCTGTAGCCCTTGGTCTCGCTCTTCGGCACCAGGCCGCGATTGACCGCCTGGTAGAAGACCTGGCGCACCGTGACGGGACTGAATTGCTCGACGATCTCGACGAGGGTGGCGTCGAGGGCCTCTATCTCGCCCCTGGTCCGCCTCGTCCGTTTTATGGTGCTAGTACCATTAACCGAGTAGACTGTCATTCGCACACCCCCTGAACTATTGCTTTAGGGCTGTGCGGCTTCTGGGGGTCCGGGGTGAGCTTGGCGGCAGGTCCGGTCCCCCCTCTCTTTGCTATAATCACGTCAACAGGTCCTTTCGTCGTGGTAGGGGACTGTTTGATCTGGCCGGGCTGGTGGGCTCGGCCTTTCTTATTGTCTTCACGCTGTTTCGCTCTCCGTGGCGCTCTGCACCTCGAAGATGCGTGCGGCCTCTTCCTGGTACTCGCGGTCCAGATCTCCCTCCATAAGCGCGACGCCGTGCTTGACCGCCACGTCGGGGATGGCGGAGCGAATCATTTTCCGCATCGAGAGGCGCTCGGCGGCCGCCACGTTCCGGGGGAAGTTGCAGAAGACGTTGTACTCGCGGTTGACCTCGAGGGCGAGTTCTCGGCGCTCGGGCGCACCTTCCGGGATGCGGTCGAACATGTCCTCGAACTCGTCCTTCGGCAGGGCGAGATAGGCGTGGCCGCACCGCTCCTCAAGCCACTCGGCCAGCGAGTGCGGTGCGAACCCTTTTGGGTCGAAGGGCTCCCCGTAGAGGTCGGCCACCTCGACCTTGAGCGCCGTGGCGATCTTGCGCGCCGTGACGGGACGGATGTCTTCTTCGTGTTCTGCGCGCAGGACGCTGTTCTTCGATACCCCCGCCACTTCGGCGGTCTTCTCGAGGCCGTAGCCGAGCATCTCGCGCGCCCGTATGAGTTTTTCTCTGTCGAGCTTCAACACACCCCCGTTCTCATGGACCATCGAAGCCATGCTACCAGAAAAGGACCGTAGTTGCACCGTTGGTGGGATGCAATTGACAAAGTTTGCGGGTACGCAAGATGTGGGGGCGAGGGCACGCCGCAGTACTAGATAAGCTACTCGTCGGCGACGAGCTCGGCAGGATCCACCCCGAGGGCCTCCGCCAGGTGGCGGACCGTGGGCGGGCGCGAGTTGCCGCCCCCGCCCCTCTCGAGGCGCCCGATGTGGTCGCGGTGTATCCCCGACTTATCGGACAGCTCGTCCCGACTCCAGAACTTCGCCAGCCTCAGTTCTTGCAGCTTCTCCCCGTTGATTTTCACAGCGTCTATTGTAGGCATGCCGCGACCTCCCGGCGTTGTTTGCGTGGCTTCCCGCGATTATAGCACGACAATACCTTGACACAACACACCAAAGCCGTATAATGTCGTATAGACGGATAAAGCGAAGGCCCCGGAGCCGACCAAAGCAAACCGGGACCTTCTCGATCAGGAGGTATAGCTCCATGACCGTGAAGACCACTATACCGAAGGCTCCCCGCCCCGACACCCGCGAACTGCGCGCCCTGGCCCTCTACCGCACCCGCGGCGCCGAGATCGTCAGGACCGGCCCCTGGACCTACGAGGTTCCTTCCTGCTCCGGCAGCAGGTCCTACGCCGTGGACTACTCCGCCGAGTCCTGCGATTGCCCCGACGCCCGCCGGCACCCGGGCCTCAACTGTAAACACGTCCTGGCGGTTGCGGTGAAGAGGGCCAAGAGGCGCGGCGCATCGGCCCGCCGCCTGGCCGCCCTCTCGGAGCGCCACGACCACGAGCTTCTGGGCGAGGCCGAGCGGTGCGAGCTTCTGGACGAGATCCGCGGGCTCCGCCGCCGGCTCGGCCTCTAGGCCCCGGTCCCATGTACCTGCCACCACCACGCGGCCCCCCAAACGGCAACCGTTGCCGCTTGAAACCACTACTCGAAGAGGAGAAACGAATGACCGAACAGGAGCACGAGGCCATGGTGCAGGCGTGGATGGACGAGGCCGGTGAGGAGCCGACGCCGTTCGGTACGGCCGTGATCGAGGTCTGCCGCCGGCGTGGTATCGAGACGCCCGAGCATCTGGACTTGGAGCAAGAGGGCCACGCCGACGCGCTGCGCGACCACTGCGACGGCGTGGAGGACGCCGATAAGCCTATGGGCCTGCCGCGTGCGATAGCCGACGCTATCGGGCTCGACTGGCGCACTGCGCCCAGCGAGGACCGCGACGACCTGGGGATCCTCGCCCTCGCCTGGACCTTCAAGGAGCTGGCCTTCGCCCAGTAGCGCCAGGACCACCACGGGCCGGGGTCCTTCGGGGCTCCGGCCTCTGTCGTGGCGAAACTTTGCCGGCCCCGCGGCGTAGTCGTGTGCAGCCGGGGCCCGACTTATCACCCCCCTCCTGTTCGGTCCCGGCTTTCTCTCTGTCCCGGTCCAACCGGGCCGGCCCCATAGGACTGGGGCGATGGGGCGTGTACGATGTGCGCGGGGTAGCTACTCGGTGAGAGCACCTGCTTCGGAAGCTCCAAGGAGCCGGACAAGAGCGGGTACGGCACGAGCGAAGGGATGGGATGGTGGGGAGGAGAAGGGTATGGCCAGTGAGGGGGTACAAAGGGCTGGCCATGTTTCTCCTGATGGCGCTCGCCGTAGGGCTGCTTATTGGGCTTCTTGTCGGGGCCCTCCTTGAGCGCATTGGTGGTGATCGGGAGGAAGCCGCCTCGCCTCTGCCTGCGGCTCGTACCGTGACAGTGGAGAAGCCCGTCCCGGCGCCTGAGGAGGAGACCGTCCCGGCGCCTGAGGAGGAGACCGTCCCGGCGCCTGAGGAGAAGACCGTCTTGGCTGCCCCGGCCACAGCCCCGGCCACAGCCTCGGCCACAGCCTCGGCCACAGCCCCGGCCACAGCCCCGGCCACAACCCCGGCCTCGGCTACGGCCTCGCCCTGAGCATTGAGCGAAATCCGTTGGAGCCCTTTGCATTCCTTATTCACCCGAGTGCGTGGAAGGATCATTCTCGGAAACTCGGATGCAGGATCCCGCATACCCCCGGTCCTATAGCGCCAGGATCACCGCGGCGAGGCCCCCTCCATTGGACCGGCCGCGACAGGAGTTTGCGCGGTGCATGGATATGCGCGTTCGTGGTTTAGGAAAGGTTCCTGGTTTTCCGGGCGCCAGGACGCGCCCGTGGAGGTCGGGGCTATCGCAGACTCAGCAATGCCTTTGCCCGGGCCTCCAAATCTTCGGCCTCCCGTAACCTGGAAAATGCCGTAATGCCGGGCAATTCCTTGCGGCACTCTTCTTCGTCCTCGAAGCCCCTCTCCCGGATTTCCTCGTGCGCCCAGTGCCGGAGCATGTCTATGCGGGGCTCCCACTCGGCCAAAGCGCCTTCAATGGTGGCGTGCTTCCCCATGTAGGCCAGGACTCTCTGCCGCGGGGTCTTGGCTCCCTCCGGCCTGTAGCTCTCCACGGCCTGATAGTACGTGCGCCCGCCCGACCGCTTCATTCGGATAAACGCCATGCGCCCTCTCTCTGTAGTGACCAAAGATTACATTATCATCTTTGGTCACTACACACAAGGTTCTTTACCCCCCGAACACCCTACGCCACCATGGCCTCCGTGCGCCCTGCTGCGCCTCTCCCGCAGCGGACCGGGGCTCCGCACCTTCCGGCTCCTCTTCGACCGTCTCCGCGTCTTGTGTGGGCCCCTCGGACGCTGGGGCCTCGATAGCCCGGATGGTGCGTGCCTGCTCCGCGTTGGCCTGGGCAAGCCCGGCGATAATCTGGTGCAACCTCTCGGTCTCGTCCCCGCGGCGCTCTAGTTGCCGCTCCAGGGACGCCACCCGGTCGCGTAACTCCTCGACGAGCCCGGGTTGGTCGGTTGGTTCGCCGGCATGGGGCGGTTGGTTCGCCTCCGACGTACCACCGCCCAACAGGACGAACAAGTTGCCCCCCTCCCTCACGGTCGGCAACGTGCCGCGCTTTATGCGGCTGCGGACCGCGCCCTCGGTTATGCCGAGCAGGCCGGCGGCTTGGGCGACGGTTAGGCGCTGGTTCGCCCGTGGTTCGTCTGTGCGCCCCGCTCCCATAAAGGGGCATGTTAGACCCTTCGGGAGCCGTTCGCAGGCCGTCAGGCGGCAACCTCGCTTGTCTAGCAGCGCGGAGATGTTGGGACGAGCGCTAGTCGGGTAAGACAACCCGGTAGGGCGAGCAGAGGGGGAGTGTGGCCAGAGACGCGTTAAACAAATCTTACGAGTACAGTTTGCTGCAGGGCTGGCTTGAGTTGCCAGAAGATCCCGCCGAGGAGATGGGGCTGATGTGGCAGCCGGAGCAATTCGAGGAGCTTGGGTATTATCCGAGGCCGAGCATCTACGGTGAAGTGCTTGGTGGAGCCTACGTTGAGGTCTACACGCAGTCCGCAGATAGCGACGATGCGCCCTATACATTCATGTGCCGAGTCGGACTCGCGGGCAGTCAGCATAACGTTTATGTAGAGAACCTCCCGAGCTTGGTGGGCTTGTTGAGGGAAATGGGGCCAGCTATGCAAACTTGGGACCTCTCCAACCAGTCGAGTCAATGACTCTGGGCTAGAAGCCTGGGGGCTTCCTCATTACCCGCACCATCTGGCTTTGCCTGCGCCGGACCCACCAGCAGGCGAGCGCCACGGCGAGAACGAGATCGTCGTGGTCGGAGTCCCTCCAATGCTCGTAGGAGTCGTGGGCCGTCTTGAGGTTTATCTTGCGCCGGAAGTTCAAGAGCTCCGTTTGGAGCGCGGGCCACAGCTCCAGGCCCTCCGCCACCTTCAGCTCGCCGGTGTGGAACGGCACCTCAAGCGCCGCCACGAGGTCGCGCTTGGGGACCCTGTAGCCGCCCGCGGCCGCGTTGACCTTGTCGCCGCCGGTTATCGTGATGGCCTTGAATCTGAGGCCCCGCTCCTTGAGGAGGTCGGTGACGGCCACGCCCACGCCGGTCGCGTCCACGGCGAGCTCGGGGGGCTTGCTGAAGTGGCGCATCCTCGACGGGTCGTACTCGGCCGGGGATAGCGTCGGGTCCCTCACCAGGGCGGCAACTTTGGACGCGATCTCCGGGTAAGGGGTCCTCAAAGGGTAGCGCTCCAGGTGGCGGAGGTGCAGGGCCTTGCGGTGACCGCCGGCCGGGTTCTCCTCCGTCACGTCCTGCACCACGGCGAGGGCGGTGTAGTCTGACGACTGGCCGAGATCCCGGCCCACACAAAACGGCATCCTACCCTCCTCCGAAGAGCGGTTTTACGTCGGGCGTTACCGCGGCCTGTACCATGTCATGCGTAAAGATTTGATCCTCCGTGTCCTCGAATGAGCACTCGTACTCTTGCCTGTAGACGTAGGTCGGCAGCGCCGCCCGCTCCTCCTCGAGAAACTCCTCCGATATGCGCGGGCACTCCGCCGCCGGGACCTCGTAGCGGTCCCACTCCCGCCCGCTAGTCCACTCCTCGAAGAACACGCCGCGCTTGCCGTAGGGCGTCGTGAGCATCATCAGGGCCCCGCCACTGACGGCGAGCATGGGCCGGACGGCGTAGTAAAGCTCGTCGTCAACCCGCGCGGCCTCGTCCACTATGAGGAGCGAGGTCCCGGAGAAGCCGCGGACGGTTTTCTCCGAGCCCGGGAGCGCCTCTATCCTGGAGCCGTTGGGTAGGTGCATGCCGAGCTTGCGGTCCGATGCCCAGGGGGCTTTGCCCGGCGCGGGCGTGCCGTCGGGCGTCCCGCGTAGTCGCCTGTATGAGTCGGAAACCTTCGCGAAGAGTTCCTTTGACTGGCGCTCGGAGGGGGCGAGGCAGAGCACCAGGGAGCCCGGGAAGTAGAGGGCGCGGTGGAGGGCCATGACGCCGCTCATGGTGGACTTACCCGACTGGCGCGAGCAGTTCAAAAGCACCCGCGGCGACGTAGAGCGGAGCAACCTCTCTTGCCAGGGGTCGGGGTCCAGGCCGAGCGAGGAGGCGAAGCTCACTCGGTCCAGGGCGAGCACGAGGTCGTCCCTAAGCCGCACCATTAGGAGATCCCTCGATGGCCCTTAGAACGGATTCTCGCGCGTCTGGGTGGAGCGCCAGGGCCCCGACTATCACGGTGCGCAGCTCAAGCCACTCCGGCGAGACGTTGAGGTTCACCACAGGGCGCTCGTCGAGCTCGCCGGAGAGCTTCGCCAGTAACTCGACGTTGCCCCTGGCCTCCCGGACGGCCGAGAGCGCGGTACGCAGGTCGCCGGCGCCTTCGGCACGCAGGAGGATGCTTAGAGTCTTGGATTGCAGGATGCGGACCTGGCGGAGGAGATCGTCGGCGCGGGATACCTCTTTGGCCTCGTGCGCCTTCGCCAGCTTGGCGGGCAGGTGGTTGGCCTTGTGCCGGCGCACGGCGGACTCCGAAACGCCGAATACCGACGATACCGACAGGTTCGACGTTTCCCCCACGAGGGCGCGGTCTATCTCCTCCCGTTTGGGGTGCTCGCAGAGCGTACAGCTACGCGGCACCGAGGGCTCCCGTCGGCACCGAGTCCTCTTTGCGGAGGAACCTCTCGGCCGCCCAAATGCTCATCGCGACGGCGAGCACGAGGTCGTCGTTGGGCGCGAGCCGCCACCCTTCGAGTTCCTCTTTGGGTGCCTTCGGCTTGAAGGATTCAAACTCCCTCGTGAGGGTCCGGGCGAGGTCCAGACCTTCTGCGATCTTGAGCTGCTCTTGCTCGAAGAGGAGCAGGGCGGAGGAGACGAGGTCCCGCCGCGGCACGAGCCAGCCCACGTCCGGGCTGTGGGAGACGGCGCCGAACTCACCCGTCACCGTTAGAGGGCAGTACTTGACCGAAACTCCGGCGTCTTTGGTGGCCTCGTGTATGGCCCTCATTATGAGGCTGTGAACCGGCCGGCCCGTTCGGGTGAGGTCCATCGCCACCACGCAATCGCCCACGACCCCGACCAGCTCCGCCACGCGCTCGGCGACCCCCTTGTATCGGACCGGGGGGATGCGCCTTTCCAGGTGGCGCACCCTGTACTCTATGGCAACCTTCTCGCGGGATTCGAGCCTACGGCGGCCGGCGCGGTGGTCGTATTGCATGGCGTTGAACCGCTCCCCGGTGGGAACGTAGACCCGCTCGGTTACAGAGAGGGCCGTGTTCTCCATGCGGGAGCCGAGCTCCACACCGACGATAGGCAAGGGTTCGGTCCTCAAGCCGCCGCCCGAGGGGCCTTGCCCGCCTTCAGGCATTCGTCCCGATGCCGGGTTACCGCCCTGCGGCTAAGGCCCGCGTAGCGCCTGATGATGCTCCGCGGCGCCTGGCCGATGCGGAGCGAGCCGTCTATCGTCCTCCGCTCCGGGTGCGAGCACACTGCGCAAGGCTTGGGGTGGCCTGGGCTACGCATCGTCGCCTGTTTCGCCCTGCTCCATGAGGTCCTCTACCCGGATGCGTTCGGCCTCCAGCTTCTCGCGGAGCACCGCCTGGAACGCGATACCTGCCTCCCTCTCCCGCTCCAGGCGTATCCGTCTGGCCTCGTAGTTCGCGTCCTTCATCGGCCCCTCAACTCCCCCAGCTCGCGGGCCACCCTATCGACGCGGCCGTCCGCGCCCTGGAGGGCCGAGAGGGTGCGGGACCATTCCCCGTGCGCCTCGTCGCGTACCTCCTTTGCCCGTCGCAGCTCGTCCTCTTTTTCCTGAAACGCCTCGTAAGACGGCTCCAGCTTTGCCCGGAGCTCGTCGGCCACGCGCTGCCGGCTTTGCATCTCGAGTTCTAGGCGCTTGACCTTCGCGGCGCGTATGAGACGGGGCAGTATCCCGCGGCGCTGCTCTTTGCGGGCCAGCTCTTCGGGCGTGGTGGACGTCACCTCGTCCCAGGTGAGTGGGCGTCCGTGGCCGTCCGCGAGTTCGGCCTCCATCTCCTGGATGCTCTGCTCGAGGTCCTCGACGCTAGCTCCGCTGGCCTTGCGCTTCTTCGTCTCCGTCATGCTTAATCCTCCTCTGTCGTGTACCCATCCCTGTCTTGTAGATATTTGCGGGCGAGTGAGCGCGGGACCTCCGCCCTGCCGTCCACGAACGTAACCCCGCCTGCGTCTACGAGGTTGGCGTGCGGGTTTGGGCACACGAGCGTGGTCGTCTCCTCGTCACTCCCCGTGCGCGTCTGCTCGTCCAGGCGGTAGAGTTCGTCCATCGCCGCGACCGCCTCGGCCTTCGCCCGGTCCGCTCCGGCCTGGTCGTGGGCCTCTCTGGCCCGCTGCTCGTCCTGTTGGGCGTTGGAGTAACGGGCCTCCAAAGCCACCCGTGCCTCTCTCTGCACCTTCGTCATGCGTTGCTCCCTTCTTTGCGGACGATGCGGTTGAGCGCCGTCCCGAGTTCGTGCGTTCGCTTCTGTCCCTCTACCTTGACGAGCGTCTCCTTTGCCCGCCTGCGCTCGGCGGGTTCGTTCTGCGCGACGAGCTGGCCGAGCCTCTGGCGGCGGGCCGGCTCCTGGAGGTACTTCAAGCCCACGACACCTATCACTTCGGCCCTCTCGACGTCGCCGGCGCGGATGGCTCGCTCGTAGTTGATGAGCGGGTCCTGGTGGCCCCCCTCGAAGGCGTCGGTGACTTCGGCCCTTAGCCGGGAGAGGCGAAGCTCGCGGGCCGTCTCCTGCTCGGCCGTAAGGGTCGTGCGCCCCGGTCCGAACGCCTTGCGGAAGGCGGCCTCCTCCTGGGCTCTGAGCTGGTCCGCCACGGCCTTCTCCGCCTCTTTGCGCTTCTCGGCGTGCTCCTGGCCCAGCGCCCTGACCTTTCGCTCTTTGGCCTCGTCGTTCAAATCCGCGGACCCTCTAATCCTCGCCGTTTCCTCCCGGTATTCGGCGTCCATCTGCGCGTACGGGTGCTGCTGTTCGCTCATGCTCTCTTCCTTTCGTCGGTGCAAAGCTCTTCGGCCCTGCGTTCGTAGTCCTGTGCAATACGTGCGTGGCTCTCCGCCATCCGGTCGAAGAATCGCACCCACTCCCAACGGTTGCGCTGGCGTATCTTCTCGTGGTGGAGCCGCACGCTCTCCAGGTAGCCGGGCTCCAGCTCATCGGCGGTGGTCTGGGTGTCTGTGGAGGCCCGACGACTGATGAGCCGGTCCAACTCGAGGTCCACGGTGTCCACACTTCGCTCCCTTCTCTCGCTTACAAACATTTTTTTCCACACACTGTAGTTTGCAGTAGCGGGCAAATAGAGACGGCCGTCCCTGGCGTGTAGGACCGGGGCAATCACGCGGCGCCCTGGCGCAGCTTGAGTGCCGGCCACTACAGCGCCCCCCCGATTAACGCGACCGCCGCCATAAAGGCCGCGCTGGATACCCCCGCAGCCACGGCGATCCACCGGTCGCCCACGCGAAGCCCGAAGACCATGAGCGAGGCGCTCACCATCAGCCCGCCCATCGCCCCAAAGAGCAGAATCACGCCGCCATCCCCCTCTCTACGTCGAGGACCTCCAGGGCGTCCGCCACCTCAAAGGGTTCGGGCCTCTCCAGCACAAGCCGCAGGACCCACAGGAGCCCCGCCACCTGCTCGGCGGGGCACCTGGAGGCGCGGGGATGTTCGCTGAAGAGGTCCCTGATCGGCGGGACGAGGTGCTCGCTCATAGACACACCTCGCACTCGCAGCCGGGCGGGTGGTCCTTCGCCAGTACCTCTATCCGGGCCGAGTGCTCGGAGAAGCCTCGCTTCACGAGGGAGCGGACACGCCGCTCCTGGTCCTCCGCGGAGGTCTCAGCGTGGGTAGTCTCATTGGTCTCACCCTTAGGGGGGTGAGACCTCATGAGACCTCCACCATTCGCCGTAGTCTCATTGGTCTCATGAGACTCTTTTGAGACCTCGTGAGACTTCGGTTTTGCAGGGGTTTTGGCAAGAAATTTGTTCCCAACTTGCTCGACGAGGTTTAGTCTCACCAAGGTCTCACGGCACCTGTAATACGTGGCCCGGCTGAGACCTCTCGCGATGGTTTCTTCCCGCCAGCCTTTATCGGACGTTCCCGCGCCTCCGAGGGCCTGCAAGGCCTCCAGCGTGGCGCGTTCGCTGGCGGACAAACCTTCCTCGTCTATCGGCTCGACGGTCCCGGCGCTCTGCTTGAACACGAAGCCGTCCTCCCCGCCGCCGACGCTGAACGTCAGCACCTTCGGCAGCCATCCTTCCCGGTCTTTGCGGAGGTGCATGTCGATCCGGCCGACGGCCTGCCGGTCGAACTTCTGAGGGTTGCGCAGCTCCCACATGACGTCTACGTAGTCGAGCTTTCGGCCGGAGCCCCTGGCGGATCCGCCCTCCTTCGGGACGTGGTCGAGAAGTAGGCACGCTATCCCTCGCACGCGGGCTCTCTGCGGATAGGCCTCGGCCCATTGCGCGATATCTGTGGCGCTGTTCTCGTCGAGCCCGGCTGCGGAGAGGCAATTGATCCATGAGTCCACCACGACCAGGGCCGGCCGGATCTCTTCTAGCAGCTCCTCGAACTCCGCCGAAGCATCGTCCGTGAGCGGCATGGACGGGAACGGATAGTAGTAGAGGTGGCGGCGGACCTGCTCCGCCTCCGCTCCGAGGTCCCGCAGGCGGTCTGAGATGATCCTCACGCCGTTCTCGAGGTCCAGGAGCAATACCGGCTTGCCCTGGTCGATTACCTTCTTTATCAGCCACAGGGCCTTGAAGGTCTTGCCGGTCCCGCCGGCGGAGTAGATGCAATGGACGCGGCCGGCGTAGAGCTCTTCCGGGACCAGCATATCCGGCGGCTCCATACCGCTTGCGATGGGCTCCCCGAGGTCGATGCGCTCGAAGCGGGCTTTACGTGTGGTCTCTTCGGCCGGCTCCATGCTCTTGCTGATGCTCTTGGAGGCCCTTTCCCTGGGCGCCGTATACGCCTCTGTGAGCCCACTGAGGGCCTTCGTGATGGTGTCCCGGAGATAGGTGCGGTGCTTATCCCACTTCTCCCGCACGCACCCGGACCCGCGCATGATGCGTTCTATCTGTACCTCATCCTGTGTCCAGAATGCTAGACGGCTGGCGAGGCTGAGATCCCGCTCGGAGCCGCTCTTGAACTGGCCGCCACCTCGGTAGACGGCGCTGAATTCGTCGCCGTGCCTGGCGTTCTCCGCCAGCCGCACGACTTCGGCGTCTGTGAGGATGGAAGAGGTTTGTGTGGCTCTCTCCGCCGGCGGCTCGTCGACTCTCCTGAGGAATCCGTAGAACTCGTCGGCCGCGTCCTGGGCCTCCCGGATCGGGGCCCCGCGGACCGTATCGCCGGTCATGGTAAAGAACCGCCCCGAGCTGTAGAGCTCGCCTTCGGCCCGGTTCGTCCCCTCCGGGAGATCCGCCTTGCAGATGATATGAAATCCGTTGCCCGACGGGGACCGTTCCGTGTAGGAGTCGAAGCGGTCGATCCAATGCCGGGCCTGGTCCTCCGTCGCGTCGTCTATGTCCGCGCCGGCGTAAGGACTCCCCGGATGAAAGACGAAGCCTATCCCGTCGAAGAAGCCGTCGCGCTCGAAGGCCTCGACCGCCGCCTCGAACGTGGTCCAGGTGGCGGGGTCGGTGCTCGAGGCTTGCCGGTGGTCGGCTTGATAAGGAAACTTCGTCGGCTTCCCGTCCCGGCGCTTCTTCTTCCACAGGACCCACGAAGCCTCTGCCTTTAGCTCGTCGGGGAGTTGGTACAATGATGAACTAGACGCGGATTGCATTAGACCCCTTTCGCGTCTTCCCGCCGCCATTTGCCCTGGCGGCCTGTCTGTTTACAACGATATGCATGTGCTGATTAGCCCGTTCCTGCCAAGGCCAGCTCTGCCCTGTCGAGGGCTTGCAGCGTTTGGTCCACTTCAGGCACGAACTTCTGTCCTTGTCTGTCATAAAGTGAATAACGCGCTATGAAGAGTTGATTAACCGCCTCGCTATACAAGCGCGTAGCGCGCGGGTTGTTGAGATGCTGGTCGAATAGGTGGGCGAGGTCCGGGGCGATGGCTTCCATCTCGGCGCCCACTTCCCGGACTGTCTGTACCGCGGCTTCGAGGGGCAATCCGTCGAGTTTGCCTCTGAGGTCCTCGTCTGCAAGGTGGCGCGTGCGGACGCCCCGGCTCTTTAACAGGTCCTCGAGGGAGTTGGGCACGGCCCCGACTGGCGGGGCCTCAGCTTTTCCCGCTAGTGCCACCCCGGGCTTCTCAGGGCTTAGCTCTGGGATCTCTATGCCAAAGGCTCGGGCAATTCTGCGTCCCGAGCTAGGACGTACATCTTCCCCATGCTCCGCGCGCAGCACCGTTCCCTTTGCCACCTCGGCTTGCTCAGCTACATCGTCCAGGGTCCAGCCCAGCTGGTCGCGGTGCCAACGCACCTTTGCGCCATCGAGTTTCACGTACCGTCCTTCCGCCTCGCCGCCAACCACAGTAATGTAGCACATCATGAACTTTTTTTGAATCGTTCTTGATCTATAGTATTAGATGTGCTTTACTTGAACTACAGACGAGGCACTGCTCCCGGGGCCGACCAAGCAAACCGGGAGCCGACGCCAGGAAGGAGGCGCCAAAGGAATAGCCGAAGGATAGCAGCAAACACGCCTTAGCAGAGCACACCGGCACATAGTGTCGAACCAAAAGAGAAAGGCAAAAGATGACGATTATCGCTAAGTCAGCGAAGAAAGAATCGATGGCCCCGGTTATCGAGTTGCCGCAGGCCAAGATCATGGTCCTCGAGGCCGAACTTCACCCCGAGCCCTACGAGGTCACCAGCAAGACCGGCAACACCTTCACCATTGACCCGAACCTCAACTGCCAGCTGCAGGTCGCGGACGATCTCTCCGACGGCACCTACGACGGGGCCAAGTTCTACGATTCGTTCAAGCTCAAGCAGGACGAGGAGTCTGGCGACTGGACCATCAGGGACGGGACCAAGCTCGGCGCCCTCGCCAAGGCCTATTACGGCAACGACTTCTTCGAGACCGATACGCCCTTTGACGAAGAGGAACTCATAGGCTTCGTGCTCATGTCTCGCGTCGAGCCGAAGAAGAACTTCACTACGGGCGCTGTCACGGGAACTATGCTCAATTGGGAGACCATCATGGCCGTGCCGAAGCCGAAGAAGAAGAACGTCCCGGTCCAGGTCGTCGAGAAGAGCTACGACGAAGACGAGGACTTCGACGACCTGCCCTACGAGCCCAAGGCTCCCTTCTAGCCTCTAATCATTGAGCCCGGCGAGCGTTCCAGCGCTCCCGGGCTCCGGCCCACACAGACTCGGAGGTCATTGTGGACACCACCACTGTAGCGCACCCCCCCACCCCCGACACCCGCGAATCCCGCGCCCTGGCCCTCTACCGCACCCGCCGGCGGGATATCGTCGTGATAGGCCGCGACACCTACGAGGTCCCCTCACAGGACGGTACGCGCGTCTACGAGGTCGTCTACGGCGGCGAGGTCGAGACCTGCGCCTGCCCCGACTTCGTCTATCGCAACGTCTCTTGTGTCCATCTTCTGGCCGTGGGCGCCTGCCGGGCGAGGAGGCGCGGCCAGTCCCGCGTCCCGGACCACGAACTTATCAGGCTCGACGCCGCCGCCAATCCGCAGCGGTCCTACCGCGAGCACGTCGAGGCGTCCAGGGACATCGCGGGACGGACCTACGTCGAGGACCTGCGGCGCATCCAGCGCCGTGCACCAGATAAGGAGATGTAGATGGCGAACACGAGGGGAATACGCCGAGTCATGGGGGCCAACGCCGCGCAGTGGTCGCAGTCTTGGGGAGATTGCCAGTGGCCGAAGGGCTGCGACCGGCCCGCCGAGTATCGCAACCAGCTCTGGAGCATGCGCGTGGTCGAAACCTGCGCAGCACACACGCCACGCGACCCGCAATACAGGCTATGCGCCAGGCCGGAAGAAGAAAAGCGCATCCAGCGAAGCTCGGCGGCACAGGCCGCCCTCTCCCGGGACCTCGAAGCCGAAGACCTCGGCCTCTAAATGTCTCCAATTGGCGACAACATCCGCGGTCCTCCAGACGTCCGCAACTGTCACGCCGGCGGGACACTGTGTCGCCGGCGACACACTCTATTGATGAGGAGAGAAGCATGACCGAACAGGAGCACGAGGCCAGGGTACAGGCGTGGATGGACGAGGAGGGCGACGAGCCGACGCCCTTCGCTCAGGCCGTGATCGAGGTCTGCCGCCGTCACGGCATCGAGACACCCGAGCATCTGGACTTGGAGCAAGAGGACCACCAGGTGGCGCTCGTGGACCACTGCGACGGCGTGGAGGACGCCGACAATCCTCTCGGCCTGCCGACGGCCGTGGCCCACGCTATCGGGCTGGACCCGGACACCGCGACTGGAGAGGACCGCGCGGATCTCGACAGGATGGCTAGGGCCTGGACCTTCGGGGACCGCCTCTAGCGCCAGAACCACCACGGGCCGGGTCCTACGAGGTCCCGGCCCTCGACTTTGGGAGAAGAGTGTGGGTAACGTAGGTAACGTAGGCGGGGAACACACGTACAAGGGCCTGCTTTTCGAGGTGCTGCCGGAGGCCATCGCCGCCGAGCGCTCCACCTCGGGACGCATAGACCTGCGCGGGTTGTTCTACGCTTGCAGGCGGCTCTATCTCAGCCACCCTGAGCGCCCGCGTGGGCGGGAGGCGCGCTACGCAGCCTCAAAAAAAACTAGGATAGCAAAGCCTGCTTGAGTAGCTGCTCTTCCAGTCTGCCGAGGTAGGCGGCCGGGTCCCGCCGAAAGCGCAGCTGCGAACGGCGGCTCTCCCGCCGCTGTTCGAGTGAAGCGCGCAACTCACGCCACCGTTTGAGGTCGTCCGGGCGTATGTCCGCGGCGGCGAAACCCTCCGAGGGCGTCACCACGGCGGCTACCACGCGCACGCTGCCTCTTACCACCATCGCGGGCGACGCTCCCTTCCTGCCGCTGGCGCGCCGCTCGCCGTAGCGTACCGAGCCGAAGCAATGTTCCAGGTCGTTGTTGGTGCGTGGGAGGACCCCCTCGGGGAAGCGGTAGCAGCAAAACAGGCCCTTCCAGTAGCTCCTGCTCACTTTCAGGAACAGCGACACCGCTCCCGAGAGGGCGCCCGCTTCCGCCTTTGTGCGGTGCATCTCCGAGAGCAGACTTCGGTAGTCCCGGCGCAGCTCTTCGACGCGCCGGCCTCCTTCGTCGGCCAGGATGCGCGCCGCCCGGTGTACCCACGAGTAGCATAGGCGGATCGGCGGCCACAGCGCGGCCGTCTCGGCAAGCCCACGCTCGAGTAGCCGCCTCAGGCGCTCTAGCTCCCCGGGTATTCGTTCCCCTTTTTACTCACGCTCTCTACAGAGTCCCGGATGGCCGACAGGCGCTCGTGGAGCTTGAGCCCCGAGGCCGCGAGCGGGGGGCGTCCGTCGTCGGTGATCGCGCTTCTTACCGCCAGGCAGTAGCCACGCACGGCTTCGGCCTCGGGATCATTGCGCCCTTCGAGCTCGCGCTCTATGGGCCTGACGCCCCGCACGCGCTTTTTGAGCTCCTTCTTGGCATGGCGGTCGGCTTCGTAGACCTCTTTGGCCGCCTCTCTGAGGTAGTGGAACTGGCACAGCTGGTGGGGCACGCCGGGCAAGGCGTCGCCCACCGCCTTGCGGATCGCATGCTGCCCGTCGGAGACGACGCCCTTGATGGGCACCGACAGCGCATCCGCGACTTCCCGCAGCAGAGGCATCAGGTCCGCTTGCGTCCCGCCCAGGAGGCTTCTCGCCAAGAGCACCTCCCCCGAGAGGCATTCACGCACCACCCACAACACCTCGTGTCCGACGTCGGGCTGCAGGCCGTCTATGGCCAGCACCGCCCGCCCTTGCTCCTCAAGCCTCTCCCGCAGGCCGGCGTGCTCGGAAAGCCTGAGAGCCACCAGCTCCTCGTAGCGATCGAGCAGGTTGGTAACAGTACGCTCCGAGACATCCACGCCCCTCCCCGAAAGCTCCCGATGAATCTCCGGGACGCTGCGGTGCTCGGCGTGGCGCAAAGCGCCCACCAGGGCGATCACGTCCAGGCCGAACTCGCCCTGGGGAAGCGCGAAAGCGCCTTCCTGCTCGGGTCGGCGAGGCTCGTGGTAGAGCTTGCAATCCCGGTTCACGCAGCGGCGAACAACCAGCCTGAGGCGCACCAGCCCCGAGAGCGTGGCAACGGTTCGAGGGCTATGGTAGGCGACCCAAGACTTCTCGCCGCAGGAGCCGCAGCGATCTTCGAGAGGTTCGAGCCTCAGTTCGGAGGCTGCTGGTGGGCGGGGCCGGTTTCTTGCCATAAGAGCATCTCCAGTGAGGTGGCCTACCCATTAGCTTACGTAGCCACCCGGCCCGGATCAAGAAAACTTTGCCGTCCTAGAAAAAAAGTCCTGAGCACATCCTGGAGTACGGCTACTTCGGGAACACAATCATCCCGGATTATGAGGCAGAGCGCGGCAAGATAGAGGGCCTTGTCCTCGAGGCACGCGGGCATCTGCACGAAGCGCACGCCATAGACGATGCCCACGAGGTCGGGACAGAGTTCGTTGCGAGGTTCGAGCCTCCCGATTACTACGACAAGGTGCTCTACGTCGAGAAGCACGGCATCGCACAGGACCTCGTGGACCAGGGCCTCGGCCAGAGGCACGACATGGCAATCCTCGCGAGTAAGGGCTACGGGACGGTCGCGAACCGCGAGCTACTGGAGAAGTTCGCCGACGAGGGCTACGAGGTCTACGTCCTCCACGACTGCGACGTAGACGGCTTTGGCATCCTCGCGAACCTCCAGGACGGCAACAGCCGTGCCGCTGGCCTCGCCGGGGCTGCTGTCGACCTCGGGATGCGCCTCCAGGATGCCCGTGCCCTCGGGCTGCTCGGCGAAGAAGCGATACGCAAGAAGGAGCTTCCCGCGTCCTTCGTCACCTACCTAACTGATGAAGAACTGGACCTGTTCACGGGCACCCGGCGCACCCCGAAGTCGTGGGAGTATAAGCGCTTCGAACTCAACGAGATACCCGCAGAACTTCGCCTCCCGTTCGTGGAACGAAAGCTAGAGGAAGTCGGGGTTGGTCCGAAGGTCACGCCGCCCGACGACTACCTCAGTCTGACCGCCGACAGCTGGCGAGACGACGACCTCGACGACCGTATCCGGGATGCCGTGATGGAGGTCGTTGGCGACCGGGTGGTCGAACTGCTGCTGCCTGAGTTCAGGAGCAGCTACGATACCCGCGACCCCCGCGGCTGGCTCGAGGACGGATTCAGGGGCGTCTCTACGAGGTCGTGGCGTGGGGTTGTCCTCAGTAAGATACGCAACCAGGGCGTCACGCTAGAACCCGAGATTGAAGCCGCAGTCCGGCGTATCGTGCGGATCGAGAACGACTAGACGGGACCACCACGGGCCGGGGTATCCTTCGTGAGCCCCGGCCCCTTATGAAGGGAGAGAGATGGCATTTCCCGACTGGAAGAAGCCCAAGCGTAGCGAGCTGATAGCAAAGTACACGGACAAGCCCGTAACCCGCTACACGCAATTCGATGGATTCATTGACGCAAAAGAGGACAGCGTTGTGCACCCCGACGAGGACGGGGACGCGCTGATGGGGGGCACCACCTACGAGCTCATGCGCTTTGACTACGGCGTGCGAGTGCTCATCCCCGACGGCATCGAGCCGGCCGCCGCCGCACGGTCCCTGGCGAAGATTGCCGATTTCGTGGAGCGGGACCTGGCCGATATGCGCCGCCGAAGGGACAAGGACAACAGCGGGACCGGCCCGGATATACCCTTCTAGCGCCCCGGCCCGCCTACTTTGGAGGTAGAGAGCATGGAAGAAAGAACGGTCCCGGCCCACGTCCCGCGGTGGACGGACGCAGATATGATGGAGCCCTACGACGGCTCCAGGCGCGCGCAGGTGTGGGCCGCCCTGTTGGACTACAGGGAGGAGGCCATAGCGGAGTCGGCGGCCCACGTCCTCGCGGCCGGGCCCGACAGGCAGACGGATCTTACCGGCGTCGTCTCGATGCTGTGGGGGCTCGACGACGAGGAGGCCGCGGAGATCCTGGACCGGCGCAGCGCCGAAATCGCGGAGCGCGCCGCGGAGCTGGCGGACTAGCGCCCGGCCCTCCACCACGGGTCGGGGTCCTTCGGGGCTCCGGCCTCTGTCGTGGCGAAACTTTGCCGACCCCGCGGCGTAATCGTGTGTAGCCGGGGCCCCGAAGGACCCCCCTCCTGTTCGGTCCCGGCTTTCTCTCTGTCCCGGTCCAACCGGGCCGGCCCCATAGGACTGGGGCGATGGGGCGTGTACGATGTGCGCGGGGTAGCTACTCGGTGAGAGCACCTGCTTCG
>MWVY01000042.1_pt1 | contig 27355 bp, 20 predicted proteins | sample 1047251 | NCBI WGS metagenome assembly MWVY01 (sample SAMN06349983, study PRJNA376086) | soil metagenome | isolation source: MS7-5 sample Antarctic (ecotone) soil | place: Antarctica | collected 2015-01-13
TGGTTGTAGCTGCCGGTACTACAGGTTATAAGTTCACCAGCTTAAACGAGTTTGAAACGAACTATACAGAACTTGGACAAAGACATCCGAAAAATTATGGCTGGTATCAGTGCCGGTTACATGAAGCTGCCAAAGATATTTATGAAGCTGGTGGTCAGGAAGTACTTCAAAAATTATGGAAGACGCTAAAGGAAACAAATGAAGTGCTCACCGATGCTGAGCTGGCGGCACTTCTCGCAAAAAACGTGCACCAGAGTGTTGCGGATCTACTGCTAAACTGGCAATCAGGAATTCAATAATATATAATTAATACTGCCAGCAGAATTAGAACAGATTAAGTAGATATTACTTTCTACAGATCTGTTCTTTTTTGCTGTCTCCGTAACCGATTCTTCAATTACAAATACAAGAACGATAATTTCCTTTCGACATCACTTACTAAGCCACATGTACTTTTAAAGTTTTCTGTATGGAACAAGAACTAAACCCGAATGAATTGTCATCCGGGTTTATCTGAAAAGTAGTTGACTGAATATAATCTATCTTATCTGTCCCCGAATTGAGTCTCCTGGATAATGACGCGTGTGCACGTTGATGTAAATCGGCTGAGTTCCATGCACCAACTCATTAAATTGTGACTCGGTTAATTGAATGGTAATGTTCTTTCCTAAATTTTGAATTCCTGCTGCCATAGAGATGAAAGGAGTTCCATTCTGACCAGGAGCACCATAATGAATATGCGCATTTGTCAGCATATCGCCATCATCAATCTTTTGAACAAGAATTTTATAGGTTAGCTTCATATCAGCGGTTACTCTTAAAATAGCTAATCCCATAGAGCTGGATTCACTTTCAGCTTGATCTGCATCCATTCGCACAGTTTGAGTCCAAATTACATGTCCCGATTGAGCAGACACTTTTGCAGGTAGGCTGAACATAAACAAACAAATTGCTAATAGCAGTAGCACTGGTTTCTTTAAAACTGCTGGTTGGTTGGTTACAAGGAGTTTCGCTGACATAGTAGTTGTTTTTTGTTAGTAATTAATTTTGAATGAAAAGGTAGCACTCGCATTTACCACATTCCAAGACTAATCGACGACGGTAAACAACACCAGAAATATAGCAGCAAATAGTGTTCTGATGGTGTTTATTGAAGATGTTTGTCGTTTGTCGTTAAAAGTTGTTGTTTATCTATTACACTTTTTTATACCCGGTACAAAATGCTAATTTGTGTAAGCAAGTTCCACCCATGCAACTGCCTACTGCCAACAATTTTATATTTTCTCCTAACTATCGTGTGCAGCGGCATGTTGTGTACTGGACATGTTATCTTTTAGTATGGGCCTGTTACTGGACACTGGTTCATTCAACATTTGCCCTCAACCTATTTAGAATGTTTTTGCTTTTCCCCTTTTTCATTACGTTTAGTTACCCTTTGATCTATCTTGTGGTGCCCCGATTTTTATTAAAAGCCAAATACCTCCAGTTCCTGGCGATCATTTTGTGTTGGGGTGTTGCAGCCTGGTATTTTAATGCATTCTACAGAGCTACTGTTTTTATACCCGCACAGGAATGGGCTTTAGGTGCGGCAGCTAATAAAACTATTTATGAGCCAGCAAGCTTTCTTTGCCTGACCACCACCGCCGGTTGCATGACTGTATCTACTCTTGTAAAACATTGGATAAAAAAACAACAGGAATGGATGCAAGCAGAAAAAGAGAAAGTATCTGCTCAACTACAACTTTTAAAAGCACAATTGCATCCGCATTTTCTTTTTAATACCCTCAACAATATCTACTCTTTTGCACTTGAGAGCTCACCTAAAACTCCTGAAATGATCTTGAAACTATCATCTCTACTCAGTTATATGCTATATGATTGTAAGGCAGATGAAGTATTGTTAGAGAAAGAAGTGGAAGTGATGAAAAATTATATTGATCTTGAGAAGGAGCGCTACGGAGATAAAATTGATATATCTGTCAATATTGAAGGGGATATTCAGGACAAGTATATAATACCATTACTTATTCTGCCTTTTTTGGAAAATGCATTCAAGCACGGCACATCGGAGCAATTGGATAATCCATGGATGAGTGTTGATATTGCAGTAAAAGACCTCACGTTGAAGTGTAAAGTTGTAAACAGCAAGAACGAGTTTGTACCCTTTCACGAAAATGGTGTTGGCATAAACAACGTAAGAAAACGTTTGGAATTTTTGTACCCCGGCAAATACGACCTGAAGCTGGCAGATGAAGGAGAGTTTTTTGTAGTGTCTCTTTTGCTGGAATTGAAACATGAAACTGTTTTACCTAAAAAACCTGAATTGATAAAAAAACAGCAAATAGAAAAGGTATATACATGAAGCTACATTGCTTGTTGATTGATGATGAGCCGCCGGCTCTCAAGGTATTAGAATCACACATATCGCACATCAGTGGAATAGAGATTGTTGCCAAATGCAGCAATGCTATTGAAGCTATAAATGTATTGCACCGCAGAACAGTAGACGTGATGTTCCTGGATATAAAAATGCCAAAAATAATTGGCACACAATTTCTCAGGAGTTTGTCTCAGCCACCAAAGGTGGTTTTCGTTACCGCCTATCGGGACTATGCAGTAGAAGGATATGAGCTGGATGCTGTGGATTACCTTGTGAAGCCTGTGTCTTTTGAGCGATTTCTAAAAGCAATAGACAAACTGAAGAGAAGCATGGGACAAGAGATGGTAATTAAAACGAAATCCTATAAATCAAATCCGGATGCATTTGTTTACCTGAAATCTGATCGGTTGATGCAAAAAATATTCGTAAACGATATCCTGTACATTGAGAGCTGGAAGGATTATGTGAAGTTGTTTTTCACAAATGGTAAACACCTATTGGTAAAACAACCTATCAGTGCCATAGAGAACCTTTTGTCAGAACATAAATTTATAAGGGTGCATCGATCTTACATTGTTTCACTGAATAAGATTTCCGGATACAGCAACACATCTCTTCAACTCGGCTCAACAGAGGTACCTGTCGGAAGATTGTATAAGCAAAATGTAAGTCTTCAGTTGAGGAATAATTAAAATATTACTATATCAGGCAACAGTTGCTGTTGTTGGAGATTCGTATAAGTAGCGAGGCAATTTGTATAAAAATCCGCAGGTTAAAAGATACTTACCAGCAGCCTATACATCAAAGCAACAATGATTAGAAGAACAACAATCAAAATAGGAATAACAACCTTCCACGCACTGCCTCTGTGCCGGCCCTCCTTGTAGTATTGCTGCATTAATCTCATATTACTCATATTAGCTTTGAATGCAACATCAAATAAATCACCAAGTAAGGGAATTGCACCTACTATAGCATCAACAAGAATATTAGAAATCATTCTGGCTAATACATACCCGCTGGCTCCATTTTTAGCCATTATCATTATCATGTAATCTGAAGCTGCAAATTTTAAGAGATCCCCGACTCTGATATTAATCTAATAGGGCATTTAAATTTAAGCAGATTTAAATAGTGAAATTTAATTTTTAAATCTGCTTATTTAATTGATTAATAAAACAGCCTTATGCTATAATTGATGAGCTATATTTTTTTATTCAATCTTTTTTTATTTATTCTTTTCCATTACCTTGTTCAGCAGAATACATCGTTTATGCAAAGCTCTTGTGAGACTCATAAAACACCATTACAAAAATTTATACTTTGTATATTTTAATACCTGCCATTTTCATAATTGGCTATGCTGCCATTGCTTTTGAACATCCTATCAAAATAAACAAAACAGCGACAGCTCTTCTCACCGGAGTATTATGCTGGGTGGTTTACATTATGGGCAGCGCAAATACAGAATTAGTTTCTGAACAACTGTATGAGCATTTGGGTGAGATCTCCGGGATTTTATTTTTTTTGTTAGGGGCAATGACTATAGTAGAACTCATTGATGCGCATGATGGATTTGAGGTTATTACAAGTAAAATCAAGACAACAGATATCCGGAAATTACTTTGGATTATAGGCATTGTAACATTCTTTCTTTCTGCTGCTTTAGATAATCTAACCACAACAATTGTAATGGTTTCATTAATGAGGAAGTTGATACCTTTTAAGAAACTCAGAATGTTTTTCATAGGCATGGTGGTAGTAGCCGCAAATGCAGGTGGTGCGTGGTCGCCAATAGGAGATGTAACAACCACCATGCTTTGGATAGGTGGACAAATAACTACAGGAAATATCATCATCAACTTATTTATACCAAGCCTGGTGTGTTTAATTGTTCCATTAACAATTATTTCATTAAAAATGAAAGGAAAAATTAGACCCATTCAGGTAGTAGAAGATGATCAAAAGAATGTAACATCAAGCTTTGAGCGCAATCTGATACTGGCAGTTGGGGTTGGAGCATTGATCTTTGTACCTGTTTTCAAAACAATAACGCACCTGCCTCCATTTATGGGAATTTTATTTGGGCTTGCAGTACTTTGGGTGGTTACTGAGATTATTCATAAAAATAAAAATGATGAGGATAAGAATGCTTACTCTGTTGTACATGCATTAAGGAAAGCTGATGTGCCAAGTGTACTTTTTTTCCTGGGTATTCTTATTGCTATTTCAGCATTAGAATCTACACACCAACTCGCTGATCTAGCTGCTTTTATGGATAATAAAATCGGCGACATAAACATTATTGTCGTTGCTATAGGGTTGCTTTCATCTATAGTTGATAATGTGCCTTTGGTGGCTGCAGGTATGGGAATGTATGATATGCAAACTTATCCGACTGATCATTATTTCTGGCTATTTTTAGCGTATTGTGCAGGAACAGGAGGCAGTTGTCTTATTATTGGATCTGCTGCAGGAGTTGCTGCTATGGGAATGGAGAAAATAAATTTTTTCTGGTATATAAAAAAAATATCACTTCTGGCTTTGATAGGATATTTGGCAGGAGCTTTTACTTTTATTGCACAACATTACCTGGTTAATTTATAATTGCCCACTAATACTAAAGAAATATACTGCTTTTCGGAACGTCTTTATTGTACTTGAAATTTAGTAAATTTATAAATGACTGTTGTAGTTATTTCCATAATACTATTAGCACTTGCAGTAGCCGGAATTGCTGTTAAAATTCTTCTGAAAAAAGATGGAAAATTTTCCGGAACATGCAGCAGTAATAATCCTTTATTTCAAAAAGATGGAAATGCCTGCGGCATTTGCGGAGCAAAGCCTGAAGAGCAGTGTAAAGCTTAAGGAACATCTTGCATCCAATTTCTCATGCTATCTGAATTGTAAGTTTTCCAACTTCCGTTTTCATCATAAACAAAAAATACTTCAAGCCTTAACTCCTTATTTGCTGATAAAAATTCTTTTGCTTTTTCGAAGCCCATCACCATAAAAGCTGTTGCATAAGCATCAGCTGTCATACAATCGTCGGCAATAACTGTTGCACTAAGCAAATTGTTTTTTGCAGGATATCCCGTACGTGGATTTATAATATGAGAAAATTTTTTGCCGTTTTCTTCATAATACTTTCTATAATTTCCAGAAGTGGCTAATGCTTTATCGTTAAGAGTAATTACTACTTGCAATTGCCTTTCGTCGGTTGCTGTTTCATTTGGTTTGTCTATTCCAATTTTCCAGTATTCATTGTTTTGTTTTTTCCCTTTCGCTTTTACCTCACCTCCGAGTTCTACAAGGTAGTTGCTGATTCCCTTACTTTCAAGGTAGGTTGCTAAAACGTCTACAGTGTATCCTTGTGCAATTGCATTAAAATCCAGCATTACATTTGGTTTCGCTTTTATGATTTTATTTCCTTCCATTTTCACCATTTTATAACCAACTAATTGAAGAAGACTATCAATTAAAGTACTGTCGACGTTTGCTTTTTTTGTAAAGCCAAATCCCCATGCATTTATAACAGGAGCAACAGTAGCATCAAAAAAACCTCCTGTTTTTTCTGAAACTTCAACAGACTTAGTAAATACATCTATAAAATATTTATCTGCCACAACATTGTTATCGTTTTTATTAAATCTTGAAATAATTGAAACAGGAACATAAGTGGAAAGTGAAGAATCTATACTCTTTAAAATAGAGTCTATACCTTGTTGATAATTTTTTTTCTCTTTAGATAAGTACGTGATGTGGTAAGTGGTTCCTTGCGCCTCTCCGGCAAGTTTAATTGTTTGAGAGCTGTCCTGGTTACACTGTATTAGAAAAGTGAAAGAAAAAACAATAAGGATCAGTAATCTCATTTATTATGGAGAATTGGTGGATGCCTACTATTGATTATTCATCTGTACTTATCCACCAAAGTCATCAAAGGCAATGTTCTCAGGCGGAACACCTAAATCATCCAGCATTTTAAAGACGGCAGCATTCATCATGGGAGGTCCGCAGAGGTAATATTCAACTTCTTCCGGCTCCTCGTGGTGCTTCAGGTAATTTTCATAAAGCACATTGTGAATGAAACCTGTATATCCTGTCCAGTTATCTTCCGGCAGCGGTTCTGATAAGGCAATGTTGTATTGGAAATTAGAAAACTCTTTTTCTATGTCTCTGAATTGTTCTGTATAGAATACTTCCCTCAATGACCGTCCGCCATACCAGTAACTTATTTTTCTATCTGTTTCTTTTTTTGTATGAAATAAATGGAATAAATGTGATCGGAGCGGAGCCATACCAGCACCCCCTCCAATGTAAATCATTTCTTTTTGGGTAGGTTTGATATGAAAATCTCCGAAGGGGCCGGAAATGCTTACTTTGTCATTGGGGGTACATGCAAATACATATGAGGAACAGATGCCTGGATTTACATCCATAAAGCCTCCCTTAACCCTGTCGAATGGTGGCGTTGCCAGCCGTATATTCAGCATGATGATGTTTCCTTCCGCCGGATGGTTGGCCATAGAATAAGCCCGGAAAATTGGTTCCTGATTTTTCATTTTCAGGTTCCATATATTGAACTTATCATAATCGCTTTTAAAATGCTCATCAATTTTATAGAGGTCGGTTTTAAAATCAACTTCGCCTACCGGTACATCTAACTGAATGTAGCTTCCAGGTTCAAACTTGAGAAATTCTCCTTCGGGTAATTGCACTACAAATTCTTTAATATAGGTGGCTACATTATCATTGGATACTACTTCACACTCCCATTTTTTAATACCAAATATTTCTTCTGGTATTTTAATTTCCATATCCTGCCTAACCTTTACCTGGCAACCCAATCGCCAGTTTTCCTGCTGTTCACGCCTTGTAAAGTAAATTTTTTCAGTTGGCAAGATCTCCCCTCCGCCGGACAAAACCTGGCATTTACACATAGCACACGTTCCACCACCACCACAAGCTGATGGTAAAAAAATCTTTTTATTTGATAAAGTAGTAAGTATGGTGGAACCCGCTTCCACTTCAATACTTTCCTGCCCGTTAATTAATATTTTAACCGGTCCGCTTGTGGTTAATTTTGCTTTTGCATATAAAATAAGACTCACCAGCAATAAGCTGAAAACAAAAAACACTATTATACTGGTGATCAGTGTGGCAGTTTCAAATATTAATACCATAAGTCTTATTCAGATGATTATAAAGCAACACCCATAAAGCTCATAAATGCTATTCCCATCAAGCCTGTTATAATGAATGTAATTCCTAATCCTCTTAAAGGCGCAGGTACATTAGAATAACGGATCTTTTCTCTTATAGCTGCAATGGCCACGATGGCTAACCACCATCCTACACCGGATCCTAATCCGAATATGGTAGCATGTCCTAATGAATTATATTCTCTTTCCTGCATGAACAAAGCACCACCCAAAATGGCACAGTTTACAGCAATAAGAGGTAAAAAAATACCTAATGCACCATATAAACCGGGAACATACTTTTCAATAACCATTTCCACCAGTTGAACAATGGCGGCAATAACTGCAATAAACATTATGAAGCTTAGGAAACTTAAATCTACTGTTGCAAAGTCTGCTGAAATCCACGTTAAAGCTCCTGCAGATAAAACATAGTTTTCCAGCAGGTAACAAATAGGAACAGAAACACCTAAAACGAAAATAACCGCAAATCCAAGGCCCACAGCATTCTTAACTGATTTGGAAATAGCCAGGTAAGAACACATTCCTAAAAAGTATGCGAAGATCATGTTCTCCACAAACACAGCTTTAATGAAAATATTAGCGTACTCCATAATAGTAGATTTTAATTATTTGTCTTCAATAAGTTTAGTGTTCTTAGTTCTTTGGATCCAGATTATTATACCTACAACAATCAGAGCCATTGGTGGTAAAATAGCAAGCCCATTATTAAAATATCCCATCCTGTAAAAAACATCGGGAACCACCTGGAAGCCCATTAATTTTCCGGAACCAAAAAATTCTCGTACTGCAGAAACAATAACCAGTATTAGTCCATAACCAACGCCATTTCCAATGCCATCTAATAATGCCGGCCCTGGTTTATTACCCATAGCAAAGGCTTCTAATCTCCCCATAATAATACAATTGGTGATGATGAGGCCAACAAATACAGACAACTGTTTGCTTACATCATAAACAAAAGCTTTTAACACCTGGTCAACTAATATTACAAGGGATGCAACGACCACTAACTGAACAATAATTCTGATTCTGTTTGGAATAGAATTGCGCAGAAGAGAAATCACCAAATTAGCACCTGTGCAAACTACCACTACAGATAAAGCCATAACAATAGAAGGTTTCATCTGAACTGTTACAGCAAGGGCAGAGCATATGCCGAGTACCTGCACTGTGATAGGATTTGTATCATTCAAAGGATCCTTTAATAATTTCTTGTTTTTAGCAGATATTAAAGGCTTCCGGGATTCTTCCCTTTTTACCGGAGCTGCGACTGTACCATTACTCATATATAATGATTGCTGAGTTAAGTAATTACAATATCAGGTTTTCTTTAGTTCTCATTCAGATATTGGTGTTAAAATATCCAGGGGAGATAAGTTTTTTATTTTTTTGCTGTTACTTCTGCCCCTTTCTTGTTCATTGTAAAATATGGAATATAACTACTAAGTGTTCTACTTAACATCTCCGTTACTCCATTACTGGTAATAGTTCCTCCGGAAATTGCATCCACACCATGTGCATCTCCCGGCGGTGCACCACCTTTTACTACTTTAACTGACACGAATTTGCCTGATTCATCGAATATCTTTTTTCCTACGAATTGCCTTTGAAATTCTTCTGTATCAATTTCAGCACCTAATCCCGGGGTTTCTCCTTTGTGACCAAAGCTTGCTCCATGTAATGTATTCATATCACCTTCCAATGCAAGATAGCCCCAAATAGGTCCCCATAATCCTTTACCTCTCACAGGTATTATATAGTACGAATTACCATCTTTGTTAAATACAAACAAAGGAAACAGTTGCTTATCCGCATCTCCTGTCCTTGCCTTGTCCAGTTCTTTTTTAAGATCAATTTCAAAAGCATCAATATTATTTTGCACAGGATTTCCTGATTTATCCAGCACAATTTGTTCCTTAAGATATTGGTTAAATATTTTTTCTGCTTCAGCAGCTTCTGCTTTTACTCCAATACTCGATAATATATTCTGCATCTTTTCCAGCTTTATATTTCTGGACTGGTACGGTTGTAAACCAATCGCTGCAAGGGATAATAGCACAGCTACAATAACAACCATAATGGAAGCAAAAAAGATTGTATAACTATTGCTGTTCTTATTCATGAACTAATTTTTTGCTCTTTTTAATCTTCTATTTATGTTAGCTTGTAAAACATAATGATCAATCAATGGTGCCATTACATTCATAAATAAAATAGCCAGCATCATTCCTTCAGGATATGCAGGGTTAAACACTCTGAGCATAATGGCAAAGAATCCAATAAAAAATCCGTAGATATATTTCCCGGTATTGGTTTGTGTTGCGGTAACAGGATCGGTTGCCATAAATACAGCACCAAATGCAAACCCACCTAATACAATATGATGAACAGGAGAAATTTGCATTAAAGCATTATATCCAAACAAGTTGAAAATAACTGCCATTACCAACCCTCCAATAAAAGTGAAAAGCATAATTCTCCAACTGCCAATGCCAGTGAATAATAAAATTGCTGCACCTATCAAACATGCTAAGGTGGATGTTTCACCAATGGAACCAGGGATGGTGCCAATGAATGATTCCCAGGTACCTGGAACTTTATCACCAAAGCCGGCAGCTGCTTCACCTAACGGAGTAGCACCACTAAAACCGTCTACAACCTGTTGGCCATTCTTAACATCTGTATTTATCCAAACTTCATTTCCAGACATTTTAGTAGGGTATGCAAAAAACAAAAAAGCCCTGGCAGTTAAAGCAGGGTTGAGGATATTCATTCCGGTACCTCCAAAAACTTCTTTTCCAATAATAACAGCAAAGATGGTGGCTACTGCTACCATCCATAAAGGAACATCTACAGGCATCACCAAAGGAATCAACATTCCGGTTACTAAGTAACCCTCGTTAATAGGATGTTTTCTGATTATTGCAAAAATGAATTCTACTGTTAGTCCTACTACATAAGATACTATAACTATTGGCATCACTTTGATGGCTCCAAACAATACATTATCCATGAAAGATGGATCTGCTATACCTAATGCCTGGTGGTGCTGATAACCTGTATTCCAGATGCCGAATAACAGGCAGGGAATTAAAGAAACTACCACCAATATCATCGTGCGCTTTAAATCTATAGCATCACGAATGTGGGCGCCGGCGGGAGGAGCTGTATCACCAGGAACAAATAAAAAGGTTTCAAATGCATTAAAAGCAGGATAAAATTTCTCCAGCTTTCCCCCTTTTTCAAAGTGTGGTTTAACTTTTTCAACCAGATTTCTAAGTGGCTTCACTGATACTGTTTATGGTGGTTAGTTGATCAAGTCATTTCCTTTCGTACAAGGTCCAGTCCTCTTCTTACTATTTCCTGAGATTCAATTTTGGAAGTGCAAACAAACTCACATAAAGCAAAATCTTCTTCTACGACTTCATAAATTCCTAAGTTTTCCATTAGTTCAATATCTTCTATTAAGATAGATTTTATGAGCTGAACAGGGTAGATATCCATAGGAAAAACTTTTTCATATTGCCCTGATACAACAAAAGGTCTTTCCTCTCCATGTAGGTTAGTATCCAACCTGTGTTTTTTATTTGGCATCAGCCACGAGAAGTAAGTCCGGGACATGCTGAACTTATTAAATCCCGGTGCTAACCAGCCCATAAATTCCGGCTCACGCCCTTCAGGAATAATGGTGATTTGCGTATCATAAAAATTAAGATAACCGTCTACTAAAATTTGATGACCTGTGAAAACATTACCGCTTATGATGCGATTGTCTCCTTCTAAAATACCGGCATCATTGATCATATTTTTTACGGCACTTCCTATAATTGTTCTGTAGTATTTTGGATTTTTTACTTGTGATCCGGTTAAAGCAATTATTCGTGATGCTATAAACTTTCCCTCGTTAAATAATAAATGCTTACTTTGTCATTGGGGGTACATGCAAATACATATGAGGAACAGATGCCTGGATTTACATCCATAAAGCCTCCCTTAACCCTGTCGAATGGTGGCGTTGCCAGCCGTATATTCAGCATGATGATGTTTCCTTCCGCCGGATGGTTGGCCATAGAATAAGCCCGGAAAATTGGTTCCTGATTTTTCATTTTCAGGTTCCATATATTGAACTTATCATAATCGCTTTTAAAATGCTCATCAATTTTATAGAGGTCGGTTTTAAAATCAACTTCGCCTACCGGTACATCTAACTGAATGTAGCTTCCAGGTTCAAACTTGAGAAATTCTCCTTCGGGTAATTGCACTACAAATTCTTTAATATAGGTGGCTACATTATCATTGGATACTACTTCACACTCCCATTTTTTAATACCAAATATTTCTTCTGGTATTTTAATTTCCATATCCTGCCTAACCTTTACCTGGCAACCCAATCGCCAGTTTTCCTGCTGTTCACGCCTTGTAAAGTAAATTTTTTCAGTTGGCAAGATCTCCCCTCCGCCGGACAAAACCTGGCATTTACACATAGCACACGTTCCACCACCACCACAAGCTGATGGTAAAAAAATCTTTTTATTTGATAAAGTAGTAAGTATGGTGGAACCCGCTTCCACTTCAATACTTTCCTGCCCGTTAATTAATATTTTAACCGGTCCGCTTGTGGTTAATTTTGCTTTTGCATATAAAATAAGACTCACCAGCAATAAGCTGAAAACAAAAAACACTATTATACTGGTGATCAGTGTGGCAGTTTCAAATATTAATACCATAAGTCTTATTCAGATGATTATAAAGCAACACCCATAAAGCTCATAAATGCTATTCCCATCAAGCCTGTTATAATGAATGTAATTCCTAATCCTCTTAAAGGCGCAGGTACATTAGAATAACGGATCTTTTCTCTTATAGCTGCAATGGCCACGATGGCTAACCACCATCCTACACCGGATCCTAATCCGAATATGGTAGCATGTCCTAATGAATTATATTCTCTTTCCTGCATGAACAAAGCACCACCCAAAATGGCACAGTTTACAGCAATAAGAGGTAAAAAAATACCTAATGCACCATATAAACCGGGAACATACTTTTCAATAACCATTTCCACCAGTTGAACAATGGCGGCAATAACTGCAATAAACATTATGAAGCTTAGGAAACTTAAATCTACTGTTGCAAAGTCTGCTGAAATCCACGTTAAAGCTCCTGCAGATAAAACATAGTTTTCCAGCAGGTAACAAATAGGAACAGAAACACCTAAAACGAAAATAACCGCAAATCCAAGGCCCACAGCATTCTTAACTGATTTGGAAATAGCCAGGTAAGAACACATTCCTAAAAAGTATGCGAAGATCATGTTCTCCACAAACACAGCTTTAATGAAAATATTAGCGTACTCCATAATAGTAGATTTTAATTATTTGTCTTCAATAAGTTTAGTGTTCTTAGTTCTTTGGATCCAGATTATTATACCTACAACAATCAGAGCCATTGGTGGTAAAATAGCAAGCCCATTATTAAAATATCCCATCCTGTAAAAAACATCGGGAACCACCTGGAAGCCCATTAATTTTCCGGAACCAAAAAATTCTCGTACTGCAGAAACAATAACCAGTATTAGTCCATAACCAACGCCATTTCCAATGCCATCTAATAATGCCGGCCCTGGTTTATTACCCATAGCAAAGGCTTCTAATCTCCCCATAATAATACAATTGGTGATGATGAGGCCAACAAATACAGACAACTGTTTGCTTACATCATAAACAAAAGCTTTTAACACCTGGTCAACTAATATTACAAGGGATGCAACGACCACTAACTGAACAATAATTCTGATTCTGTTTGGAATAGAATTGCGCAGAAGAGAAATCACCAAATTAGCACCTGTGCAAACTACCACTACAGATAAAGCCATAACAATAGAAGGTTTCATCTGAACTGTTACAGCAAGGGCAGAGCATATGCCGAGTACCTGCACTGTGATAGGATTTGTATCATTCAAAGGATCCTTTAATAATTTCTTGTTTTTAGCAGATATTAAAGGCTTCCGGGATTCTTCCCTTTTTACCGGAGCTGCGACTGTACCATTACTCATATATAATGATTGCTGAGTTAAGTAATTACAATATCAGGTTTTCTTTAGTTCTCATTCAGATATTGGTGTTAAAATATCCAGGGGAGATAAGTTTTTTATTTTTTTGCTGTTACTTCTGCCCCTTTCTTGTTCATTGTAAAATATGGAATATAACTACTAAGTGTTCTACTTAACATCTCCGTTACTCCATTACTGGTAATAGTTCCTCCGGAAATTGCATCCACACCATGTGCATCTCCCGGCGGTGCACCACCTTTTACTACTTTAACTGACACGAATTTGCCTGATTCATCGAATATCTTTTTTCCTACGAATTGCCTTTGAAATTCTTCTGTATCAATTTCAGCACCTAATCCCGGGGTTTCTCCTTTGTGACCAAAGCTTGCTCCATGTAATGTATTCATATCACCTTCCAATGCAAGATAGCCCCAAATAGGTCCCCATAATCCTTTACCTCTCACAGGTATTATATAGTACGAATTACCATCTTTGTTAAATACAAACAAAGGAAACAGTTGCTTATCCGCATCTCCTGTCCTTGCCTTGTCCAGTTCTTTTTTAAGATCAATTTCAAAAGCATCAATATTATTTTGCACAGGATTTCCTGATTTATCCAGCACAATTTGTTCCTTAAGATATTGGTTAAATATTTTTTCTGCTTCAGCAGCTTCTGCTTTTACTCCAATACTCGATAATATATTCTGCATCTTTTCCAGCTTTATATTTCTGGACTGGTACGGTTGTAAACCAATCGCTGCAAGGGATAATAGCACAGCTACAATAACAACCATAATGGAAGCAAAAAAGATTGTATAACTATTGCTGTTCTTATTCATGAACTAATTTTTTGCTCTTTTTAATCTTCTATTTATGTTAGCTTGTAAAACATAATGATCAATCAATGGTGCCATTACATTCATAAATAAAATAGCCAGCATCATTCCTTCAGGATATGCAGGGTTAAACACTCTGAGCATAATGGCAAAGAATCCAATAAAAAATCCGTAGATATATTTCCCGGTATTGGTTTGTGTTGCGGTAACAGGATCGGTTGCCATAAATACAGCACCAAATGCAAACCCACCTAATACAATATGATGAACAGGAGAAATTTGCATTAAAGCATTATATCCAAACAAGTTGAAAATAACTGCCATTACCAACCCTCCAATAAAAGTGAAAAGCATAATTCTCCAACTGCCAATGCCAGTGAATAATAAAATTGCTGCACCTATCAAACATGCTAAGGTGGATGTTTCACCAATGGAACCAGGGATGGTGCCAATGAATGATTCCCAGGTACCTGGAACTTTATCACCAAAGCCGGCAGCTGCTTCACCTAACGGAGTAGCACCACTAAAACCGTCTACAACCTGTTGGCCATTCTTAACATCTGTATTTATCCAAACTTCATTTCCAGACATTTTAGTAGGGTATGCAAAAAACAAAAAAGCCCTGGCAGTTAAAGCAGGGTTGAGGATATTCATTCCGGTACCTCCAAAAACTTCTTTTCCAATAATAACAGCAAAGATGGTGGCTACTGCTACCATCCATAAAGGAACATCTACAGGCATCACCAAAGGAATCAACATTCCGGTTACTAAGTAACCCTCGTTAATAGGATGTTTTCTGATTATTGCAAAAATGAATTCTACTGTTAGTCCTACTACATAAGATACTATAACTATTGGCATCACTTTGATGGCTCCAAACAATACATTATCCATGAAAGATGGATCTGCTATACCTAATGCCTGGTGGTGCTGATAACCTGTATTCCAGATGCCGAATAACAGGCAGGGAATTAAAGAAACTACCACCAATATCATCGTGCGCTTTAAATCTATAGCATCACGAATGTGGGCGCCGGCGGGAGGAGCTGTATCACCAGGAACAAATAAAAAGGTTTCAAATGCATTAAAAGCAGGATAAAATTTCTCCAGCTTTCCCCCTTTTTCAAAGTGTGGTTTAACTTTTTCAACCAGATTTCTAAGTGGCTTCACTGATACTGTTTATGGTGGTTAGTTGATCAAGTCATTTCCTTTCGTACAAGGTCCAGTCCTCTTCTTACTATTTCCTGAGATTCAATTTTGGAAGTGCAAACAAACTCACATAAAGCAAAATCTTCTTCTACGACTTCATAAATTCCTAAGTTTTCCATTAGTTCAATATCTTCTATTAAGATAGATTTTATGAGCTGAACAGGGTAGATATCCATAGGAAAAACTTTTTCATATTGCCCTGATACAACAAAAGGTCTTTCCTCTCCATGTAGGTTAGTATCCAACCTGTGTTTTTTATTTGGCATCAGCCACGAGAAGTAAGTCCGGGACATGCTGAACTTATTAAATCCCGGTGCTAACCAGCCCATAAATTCCGGCTCACGCCCTTCAGGAATAATGGTGATTTGCGTATCATAAAAATTAAGATAACCGTCTACTAAAATTTGATGACCTGTGAAAACATTACCGCTTATGATGCGATTGTCTCCTTCTAAAATACCGGCATCATTGATCATATTTTTTACGGCACTTCCTATAATTGTTCTGTAGTATTTTGGATTTTTTACTTGTGATCCGGTTAAAGCAATTATTCGTGATGCTATAAACTTTCCCTCGTTAAATAATCTCCCTACAACAGCAACATCCTGAGGGCTGATGCACCACACTACTTCACCTTTATTCACAGGATCAATATGATGTATTTGAACGCCAATATTACCAGAAGGGTGCGGACCTGAAAATTTATTAATTATTACTCCTTTTGCTTCAGTAAATACAGGTGCCGCATCAGCAATTATATTTAAGTGAACACTGCCATCAGTTAATTTTCTAAAAGCATCCAAACCTGACTGGAAGTCCTCAGCCGCTTCCCTCATGATTAAGTTATTATCTGGTGCAAGTGGATTGCTGTCGAAAGCGGAGATGAAAATGGACTTAGGCTTTTGATGTGGATTAGCTATAGTACCAAACGGGCGCTGACGAATAAGGGGCCAGCAGCCACTTTTTAATAGCAATTGAATAACATCATCCCTGCTTAAATCATTCGGATTTGATTTTGTAAAATCAATATAGTCAAGCTCTTTATCTGCTAAAATTCTTATTTCAAGAAGTCTTCTTTTTTCACCCCTGACCACTTCAACAACTTCTCCGCTCACGGGTGAAGTAAACTTAATTGATTCATTTGCTTTATCGTAAAATAAGGGCGTACCCGCTTGTACTTCGTCACCTTCCTTTACGAGCAATTTAGGGACAACACCCGGAAAATTAGTTGGTTTGATGGCAAAGGTTTCCGGCAAAGGCAAATCTGAAATGATCTTTTCTGCTTCACCAGCTAATTTTAAGTTCAAGCCTTTTTTGATCTTAATATGTTTTGACATATTGAATTATCTAATGGTAGCTTATAAAATTTTCATAATTAAGGATACTCAAATTGTCAGTCTTCATTCATTGTTACAATGCCTGAAATATACTTTAATAATATGAAAAATTTATGGATCTCTGATTCAGGAATAATATTTTTTAAATCGATCTGCGGTGGCTTAAATAATATTTAACTTTATTTACGGCTGCTAATCTGGAATAGAATATTTTTATTAACTAATAAAACTGTTATGGGTTGTGTACAAAATATCTTAACATTAAAAGATAAAGCTCCCATAAGTGTAACACCAGACTCTTCAATTTTTGATGCATTAGAATTAATGCTGGAAAAAAATATAAGTGCTGTGCTGGTAATGGAAAATGATGAGCTTGTTGGAATTTTTTCTGAAAGGGATTATGCACGCAAGGTAATATTAAAGGGAAAAGCCTCTAAGGACACCAAGATCAGTGAAGTTATGACAGATGACCTGGTTACTGTTACGCCTAATAGTACCATTGATGATTGTATGAGGTTGATGACAAATAAGTATATCAGGCATTTGCCTGTATTGGAACAAAATAAAGTTGTCGGAATTATTTCAATTGGCGATGTAGTTAAGTTTATAATCGAAGAGCAAAAATTTATAATTCAGAACCTGGAGCATTATATAACAGGATAAAGATTTAAAATATAGCTACTAATAATCTATAGGTAAGCCATATTATACCAATAATTATAAGAAATACTATCAGTAAAATAGGAATAATAACTTTCCACGCACTGCCCCTGTGCCGGCCCTCCTGGTAGTATTGCTGCATTAATCTCATATTACGCATATTGGCTTTGAATGCAACATCAAATAAATCACCAAGTAAGGGAATTGCACCCACTATAGTATCAACAAGTATATTCGTTATCATTCGTGCCAGAACATAACCACTGGCACCATTTTTTGCCATTATCATTATCATATAACCCGATACAGCAAAAGTTGATAGGTCGCCAATTCCCGGAATTAATCCAATTAATGCATCAAATCCAAAACGGATGTTAGTGCCGGGAATTCTGAACTGTGAATCCATCATCCTTGCAAGTGTATCAATATTTTTTAAGCCACGGTGCGGAACAACTTGTGCCATAATTAAAACTAATATACTACTGAATCACTCATGTAAAGAATAAAAATTGAGGCTGTGAATTAAACTGTAGTGGATTCAGTAAAAGGCATTATTCTCAAATTGCTTTGTCAAGCTTTTTCAAAAGAGCAAAATGTTTTTTTGCTTTTCTTAAATAGGATAATCCCTGAAAAAAACGCCAGGGCTCAATTCCTCTTTCACGGTTCACTTTAGAAATTTTATAAAGCACTTTCCAGTGGTGAAGAACTATGTGGTAAGCTTCAAACAAATTATATTTATTCCCATATATATGATGTGGTTCAGCCCCGCTTCCATTATATTCCAAAATAGAAAAGTTTCTTCCTTGTTTTAGTTCTTCTATGGAATTACATTTTATATCGTAACGTCCATAATAAAATTCTTTAGAATAAAGACTCAGTTCATTAAACACTCGCAATAACTTATCATCTTTCTCATTTTCAAGACTTATTAACCTGCTACCACGACTAAGATTTGCTACCCATGAAATGCGATAATTTTGTCCTGCAGGTATTATATTCTGCAGGTGCTTTACGTGTTTGGCTTTCCATTCATCTACTTTAAAACCAGGCCGGTCAGCTTCTCTTTCTATTAATTGGTTTAAGGTTGACTTTCCGTCACCCGTTACATCTACCAATTCTTTCTTTAAGAAGCCGGTAATGGTACCAGTTTCTTCACCCGGGAAGCGATAATAAAAAACACTTACTTCCAATTGGTAGTCAATTAGTTCCTGGATCACATATTCCACTTGAACCTTCTTATGATACGTTTCGAGTTCTGGTACATTATCAATTTTACGGAACAGGTAACCCATCATGCCGACATTAGGCTTTACAGCAAGAGGGAAAGTAAATCCTGATTCCTTTACATTTCTCAAAACTTCATCAAAATCTAAGATTGGTAAAACAAATATTGATTTAGGAAAACTTCCCGGAGGTAATTGTTTATAGATTTCCTTTTTGCCCTCTCCTTCAAAGCCACCAAATGGAATGGTAGGATTGGAAGGTGTAAAAAACCAAAACGAACGGGAGCGAAGGCAGTACCAAAGCCAAAAAGGATAAAGTGGAATATACTTAAGATGATAATGCCACTTTTCCCAATGTGTAAGGTTGTACCATGCCACCCCAAGATTCATAAAAGCAAAATAAAAGATTTGGATGTGAACAGTGTTAAGTTCACTATTAACTATATAAATCAACTATTCTCCAGATCTATACTGTCACCACAAAATGTAATAAAAGAAGTTGTAAATAAAAAGCCCCGCATGTAAATATGAGGGGCTTCAGTTTATTGCTTGGCAATTTATCTTGGATTTAATACCAGATCAATCCTTTTATCAAGGTCCATTAAATGATACCTGCTTAAACGGTCATTTGTTCTTCGTGATGCAGCACGAATCTCTGTTTGTAAGTCCGTTAAATGGCCACGTGCTATTGATGGTATATCTGTATTCCTGGTGTTTGGTCCAAAGCTAATTGTTATAGCACCTGTTGGCGCCTGTGGTGGAGTTGCCGTAGGTAGCAAGGCAATCATTCTATCCACGTAATTTTTCTGAAGATTGCGGCGGTACATATCAATTACCCTACCTGTACGCAGCTCTTGCCATATACCGCTTTTTAAATCGGATAAAAGTTCTATTACAGAATATGCGCTATTGCCAAAACGATTTGTTGATTCCATCATCCTGTTTAATCTTGATACGGATAAAACATTACTAAGCAAATTGCTTTGCATAGCATTAATATCATTATTTACCGGATCAGAAATTTTATTTAAAATATTCTTATCCAGCAGCCAATGAGGAGTAGTAAAAACATGCTGATGTAACCATGAAACTGCTTGTCTTTGTGTTGATTTAGGTGTTGGTGCATAAACGTTACCTTCTTCTTCTACACTTTTCAAGCTTTCCTGAACACCACCGATATTTCTAATTACATGATTAGCATAACGATTGAATTGACCAATAACCTGCCCATACATTTCATCAAGATTCTGATAACGATCTCCCTCTTCTTTTGTCCATTCAGGTAAGTTTTTTACAACACGTTTCAGATTGCGAATCCCATATTCACTTGCTTTCATGCTATTATCACTCAGGTCTTCTGTTTGGCTTCTTGGATCGTTTCCAAAGCCTTCTCCACCAAACCACAAACGTGGATTTGCACCAATACGTTCAACTATTAAGCGATTGCTTTCTTTCCTGTCCTCTTCTTCACTTTTATCTGTCCACCTGTAACCCCATTCAATAGCCCACACATCATATTCACCTATCCTTGGAAATAATCCCTGGCGGCTAATATTATCTTCCGGTTGGGCAACATAATTAAAGCGGGCATAATCCATTATTGATGCTGTATGCCCATGCTTTTCCACCCAATTTTTATCTCTTAGTTTTTCAACAGGAGTTCTGTTACTGCTCCCCATATTATGTCTTAACCCAATAGTATGTCCAACTTCGTGTGCAGTTACAAAACGTATTAATTCGCCCATAAGATTATCATCAAATTTCATCTTACGTGCTCCCGGATCAACTGCTGCCGCTTGTATAAAGTACCAGTTTTGCAAAAGCTTCATCACATTGTGATACCAACCAATATGGCTTTCCAGGATCTCACCTGTTCTTGGGTCATTTACGTTGGGACCATAAGCATTAGATACTTCACTTGCCAGGTACCGGATAGCTGAGTAATTAGCAGCCTCCAAACTCATTGTAGTATCATCCGGCCATTCTTTTCCCATAATCGCATTTTTAAATCCAGCCTTTTCAAAAGCTTTTTGCCAGTCATTTATTCCTTGCAACATGTATGGCTTCCATTTATCTGGTGTTGAAGGATCAACATAGTAAACAATAGGTTTTTGCGGCTCAACCAGTTCCCCTCTTTTATATCTTTCTACATCCTCCGGTTTTGGCTCTAGTTTCCAGCGTACAATATAACTTTCACGTGTAGCACGTTGTGCAGTATCTAAAAACTGCGTTTTTTGTATTGCGAAGAATCCAACTCGCGGATCAAAGTAACGCCGCTTCATTGGCACCTCTGGTAGGCGAATAAAAGATGTATTGGTTTCAATTGTTACAGCGCCAGCTGCATTAGCTGCGGGCAATGTAACAGTAGGAAAAGGAGTTGGAGCTGAAGAAGGAGGTGATGGTGGATTAGCATTAAATGTTTTAACTGTACGCACCTCAACATTATCCTGGAAGCTGCGTATCGTTTCTACGTAAGAACGATCTGTAGCAATACTCGCTAAGCCTAATGATCTTTTTGTATTTGCATTTAGAGATACAATCAGGTTATCACCTTTAAAAAAATCGGTTACATCAATTACTACTCCTGTAGTATCCTGGTTGTATGCTTTTATATCAAAAGCAGCAGCAATAGGGTCTACATTTGAGTTTTCTACTGCACGAAAAATAGGCCTTGTACTATCTGGCGATGTGATTATATGTAAAACTGAACGAACAAAAACTTTATTCTCCGGGCCTCTTTCAAATCGCAAAACGTTTCTATTAGTTTGCTCTCCACCATAAACCGGAGCTCCTGCTGCCATTCTAACAAAACGTGTAACGGTAAGAAGGTCTTTACCTAAAAGTGAGTTTGGTATCTCGAAATAGTATTTATCATCCTGCCAAAGAACCACAATTAAACCTTTTTGGGTTCTCAATTTATTCTGATCAAAAAAAGATCTGAATGATTTAGGTGCAGGTCTTGGTGTTGATGCACTGCCACTCCCTCCACCTGGTGTAGTTGACGTGGTGCCACCCGGTGTTGTAGTTGTACCTGCTGGTGGCAAATTTTGCTTTGTTGTTGCTGTATCTTTCTTTTTAGTTGTTGCACAACCTGAAGCTATTATCAGGATGGACATTAGTGTAAATAAATATTGTCTTATTCTCATGTTTGATTTTTTTAAACTGCTGGAAGTTAAAGATTTTTTACCCGGAACCTCAAATTTTATTCAATAAAAAACATACCGAAAATAGTTCTGTTTCGAAATTATATTTCTAGGTAAACATACACCGGCGTTGGTTTATTAAAGTGTAATTCCGCTGGTGCTATACCTTTGCACGTTTTATGAATCGAAACGAAAGGATCATTTTATTTCTACTGGCTGCAATCAACTTTACTCATATTCTGGACTTTATGATCATTATGCCTTTAGGTAATTACCTGATCCCATATTTTCATATTTCTACACAGCAGTTCGCACTAATTGTATCAGCATACTCGTATGCTGCATTTGCATCAGGCATAATAGCAGCATTTGTAGTTGACAATTTTGACAGGAAACGAAGCTTGTTATTTGGGTATATCGGATTCATTGTTGGTACTGCACTTTGTGGTCTGGCACCAACATACCAGTTTTTAATTGCTGCAAGGATAATGGCAGGTTTGTTTGGCGGTTTAATAGGTGCTCAAGTACTATCGATTGTTGCAGATACTTTTGAATATGAAAAAAGAGGCAGAGCCATGGGATATTTGATGGCTGCATTTTCAGTTGCTTCGATCTTAGGTGTTCCACTTAGCTTATATATTGCCAATATTTTTAACTGGCATGCACCATTTATTCTTGTTGCAGCAATTGGTGCAGTATTACTGCCGTTCACAATAAAATTCATTCCTCCCATGCGACTGCACCTGGAAAATAAAATCAAACAGAAATCAACTGCAGCACTCCAGGTAATTTTTTCAAGAAAAGAAACTTTGATTGCATTAGCTCTTTCAGGACTTCTAATGTTTGGTCACTTTATTATCATACCCTTCATTAATCCTTTCATGGAATTTAATGTTGGGTTCACTAAGAATGAAATTCCATTGATCTACGTTGTTGGGGGCGCTGCTACCTTATTTTCTGCGCCTTACTTTGGAAAGCTTGCAGACAGGATTGGCAAAATAAAAGTATATACCATTTGTGCGGCACTTACATTACCATTTGTTTATTTTATTACCAACATGCCAGCTATTGCTTTTTATTATGTGCTTATAGCAACAGGATTGTGGTTTATAGTTTCAAATGGAAGGTCTGTTGCAGCGCAGGCAATGTTCAGTAACGTAATTGAGCCTCAATACCGCGGAAGTTTTATGAGTTTGAATTCTTCGCTGCAACAATTGTTTGTAGGCAGTGCATCATTTATGGCAGGGCTAATAGTAACTAATGATGCAGTAACAAAGAAACTATATAATTATTCATGGGCAGGATATGTAAGTATTATAGTATTGGCATTCTGTATTTATCTTGGTTATGTGCTTAAGCAGAATTCTACTTCTGTTTAAGCAATGAGAAATTAATTACATTGTAGCGTGAATGAATTCTTCCGCTCGCCTTCAACTAAACATCGGCAATGATGTATTATAAAAGAAGAACGTTTTTAAAAGCAACTACACCATTTGCTCTTTTTCCGCTGAATTCCATAAATTCTTTTTTTAAAAGTTCACCCGATCTTATTTTATACAATGCAAACATCATTACTGTTGATGTCTTAAGGCCAAGAGCACAAGCTATAGCTATCTATGGTGGTCGCATTATGGATGTGGGAACTAACAGCGAAATTCAAAAGCTGGCAATTTCAAGTACCAAAAAAGTAAATGTAGGCGGCAAAACAATTATACCCGGTTTTATTGATGCGCATTCACATCCGGCGTATGCTGGCAGAGCTCATTTGCGCAATGTGGACTGTGATCTCCGCTCAATTAAAACAATTATAGATGCTATTGCAAAAAAGGCAAAACAAACACTAGAGGGTAAATGGGTGGTTGGTTTTAAATATGATGATACAAAAACTTCCGAAGGACGTATTATCAACCGTTTTGATCTTGATGAAGCAGCACCGGCTCATCCTGTTTTCATCAGCCACCGGGGCGGACATACTGCTTATGTAAATTCAAAAGCATTGGCACTGGCAAAAATAACCCATGATACTCCCGATCCGCAGGGCGGGAAAATTGGACGAGATGTAAACGGGGAGCTTACCGGTCAATTATTTGAAACCGCTACAGATATCGTGGAGCAATTAATACCGAATGAATTTTCCAGAATTGATAATCAGGATGCCATCAGGCTGATCACTAAAATGATGGCGAAAACGGGGGTTACATCGGTGACAGATGCGTATGGATCACCCAGAGATTTGATAGCTTTTCAGGATGCCCATAAAGACGGTGAATTATTTACACGGATTTATTGTATGATTGGTTACCATCACATAGAACAAATGATAAAGACGGGGGTACGTACAGGATTTGGAGATGAATGGGTGAGAATTGGCGCTATGAAAATGACCTGCGATGGTTCTATTTCAGAAAGAACTGCAAGACTGTCTCAGCCGTACGTAGGCCGTCCGAACGACTATGGAATGATTGTTATGGATGAAGATCAACTATACCAATATGCTATAAAAGCACACCAGGCTGATTGGCAGATAGGTATTCATGCCAATGGAGATGTAGCTATAGAAAAGGTGCTCAACTTGTATAAAAGATTACAAAAGGAATATCTCCGTAAGGATCCCCGCTTCCGCATTGAACACTGTACAGTTATCAATAAAAACATCATTAGCCAAATGAAAGCAATGAATGTTATTCCCACTCCTTTCTCTACATACGTTTATTTTCATGGTGAGAAGATGAAAGAATACGGCGAGGAACGTTTACAAAATATGTTTGCAGTGCGTAGCTTTTTAGATGCAGGAATAAATGTAACACAGGCTTCCGATTACCCTCCGGGACCTTTCGAACCTATGATGGCGCTGCAATCGAGTGTTACCCGTACAGATATGAAAGGAAAAGTTTGGGGGCCGCAACAAAAAGTAACAGTTGAAGAAGCCATTAAAGTAGGAACACTAAATGGTGCTTATGCTTCTTATGAAGAACGAATTAAAGGTTCATTACAGGTGGGCAAATTAGCTGACCTGGTTATACTTAATAGCGATCCTACCAAAGTGGATCCTGGATCTCTAATAGATATTGGTGTTGAACGAACTATGGTGGGTGGCAAATGGGTATATGAGTCTTGACCACACGATTTAATGGGAGTATACCCTTACTTTCTGATTACTCTATAAACCGGATATTGTAAGTGCGCAGGTTCATAATACGGAGAATTTTTGTAAATGAAATCAAGCTGCGCACTTCCATTTTTTGCAAATGAAGTATCTGTAGCTCTCCTTTGATCTAACCTGGACTTAACATCCGGATTTTGTTTTAAAAACTCAGAAGCAGTTTCTTCAAAAACGTAATCACTAAAACCTTCTTTCTGACCAAGTATTGCATCAAAAAAATTCCATGCAAAGTAGCTGTCTTCTGCATGAGGTTCTAAAGTTTCTACCAGGAATCTGTTTGCAACCTGGTTCATTGGTATGTAATAGTCTCCTTTTCTAAAAGGAATCTTTTTTATAATCTTAGAAACCTGAACATTGCTATTAGGGTGATGTCCTTCAAATGGCCGGGGACTCGATTGATAATTTTCAATTCCGTATGCTTCAACTTCAATGTTTGTATCCTTGGTTAACCTTTGCATTTGCACTTTGTTGAGTTGCAGCAATTCAATTACTTTCCACCAACCCTGTGGTATTATATATGCTAAAGGTTTGCTCACACTCAGCGTATCTCTATAATAATTATAAAAAGGTATTCGCTTCTCGAACGGCTTCGTTCGGTCGTATAATAATCGCTCTAAACCAGTAATATCACTTATCTTTTTGCTTGCTTCATACCCTTTATAAATAATTTCAGAAGACCTGCTTTTATCCCACATCCATTTGAGAGGAAATGTTGTAGCGTTTTGAATAAGTGTTTTTGATGTTTTCCTTAATTGTTTAAGGTCATTGCTGTGTTTTGAAGTGAATTCAATAAAACTTTCCATTAAAGCTTTTGTAGAGGCTACTCTTTCATTGTAAGGCTTCAGCATATGTGTTTCCGGCACAAAAGCGAAAGTGTGCCAGAGAGTTGCATAACCGCTGCTGTAACGGGGGCTGTCCCAAAACTCCGGCCATCCGTGGTCTGGAGTATTGCCAAAATGATTTACATATGGTACAAGATCAAAGCCTTTTCCTTTCATCAAAGTATATAATGCCGGCTCAAATTGTTTATTCATAAATTCACCCATCACTCCACCTAACTTGTTGTGCTGTGATGTAAGCAATGTCATTACATGTTGATAATCTGCTCCGTTACTTACATGATTGTCAACAAAAACATCCGGATCAAGCAGGTGAAATATTTCTGTAAATGATCTTGCATTTCTGCTATCGCATTTAATAAAATCCCTGTTCAGATCAAGGTTCTGCGCATTACCACGGAACCCTTTTTCAACAGGTCCATTCTGATCAATTCTATAAAATTTACTTCTGTTTAGTGCACCGCCAATATTATAAACAGGAATGATTGCTAACACCACATTAGCAGGCAGTTTATATTTTCCGGAAACAATATCTCTTGCAAGGATCATACTTGCATCTATGCCATCTGGTTCCCCTGGATGAATGCCGTTAAGGATATAAATGATGCTTTTATTTTTTGCTTTTATTGATGATATATTGAAATCTTTATCGGTTGAAATTATGGCCAGGTGAAGTGGAAAACCTGCATCTGTAGGCCCCATTGCCTGCATTTTTACTATAGGGGAAGCTGCATCCAGTTTTTTCCACCAATCAATTATTTCAAAATATGTTGGCGTTGCTGTGCCATTTGATTGCTCAAATCGAGTTATAATTTTCTGACTGAAACATAAAAGACTACAGAGGAGAAAAAGAGATAAGAAGATTTTATGCATGTGCTAATTTACATGTTGCAGTAAACTTTTGAAAAGTTTTAAACTTTTCAAAAGTTTGGAACCATCTTTTATGAAGATGATGCTAATTTTAAATGTTGCTTTTTCTTTTATTGAGCTTTGGAAATTAGAAACTTTAGAACACCTTATTCAAAGTAAAAAAGTAGTAACTTTCTATTCAACTTCTTTTATCTAAAGCGTTAACCATGACAAAACTGTTAATGACACCAAGGCTTTTATCTGCTTTGGGATCAATAGGGACATCTATTATATTTTTATTTATAGTGCTTAAAGAGAATTTGCAACCAAGCTATTCGCAGAATAGTACAGTGAATTATCTGCTGTATGGGTTGATAGCATTTTTTGTTATTCATGCTCTACTTATGTTATTTAAGAAAATTCCTGATAGGTCCAGGAC
>MWVY01000043.1_pt1 | contig 27263 bp, 25 predicted proteins | sample 1047251 | NCBI WGS metagenome assembly MWVY01 (sample SAMN06349983, study PRJNA376086) | soil metagenome | isolation source: MS7-5 sample Antarctic (ecotone) soil | place: Antarctica | collected 2015-01-13
TTTATACTCATCGCCTCTGTCGGAATCTATAAATGAATTTAGTAAAGTATTAAAAGCAACTGAATAGCAGTACGGCAAATATTGTTGACACCAGGGATTTAAATGATCTAAAAGAAAGGTCAGGGAATCTTTATGAGTCGATTGCTATAATAGCTAAAAGAGCTAATCAAATAAACATTACTATAAAAGAAGAATTGCATAATAAGCTGGAGGAGTTTGCAACACATACGGATAGTTTGGAGGAGATACATGAGAATAAAGAACAGATTGAAATATCAAAAGCCTATGAGCGTATGCCAAATCCGGCACTATTAGCAACACAGGAATTTTTAGAAGATAAGATCTATTATCGTAAAAATGAAGGTGACCTATTTGAATAAAAATTGTTTATCTAACTAAATAATGCAGGTAAGGGCGATTCTATTTACATATAGAGTCGCCCTTAAATTTTACAGGTAAATATTTCAGTAAATGCTGGAGAATAAAAAAATTTTATTGGCAGTAACGGGGAGTATTGCCGCTTATAAATCTCCTATTCTTGTTAGGGAACTAATAAAAAGTGGTGCTGAAGTTAAAGTTATAATCACTCCAGCTGCGCAAGATTTTGTTTCCAGCCTTACATTATCTACTCTTTCAAAATCACCGGTTTTAAAGGACCTGTTTGATGAAGCATCATGGGCTAATCATGTAATGTTAGGCAGGTGGGCAGACATCATGGTGATTGCGCCTTTGAGCTGCAATACGCTTAGTAAAATGGCTAACGGGCAGTGCGATAATTTATTAATGGCTACCTATCTGTCATCAACATGTCCGGTGATAGTTGCACCTGCAATGGATGAAGATATGTGGCAGCATCCAACCACAAAAAGGAATTTACATACAATTCAAACGGATGGCTGCTCATTAATACCGGCTGAATATGGAGAATTAGCCAGTGGATTAACAGGTGAAGGGCGTATGGCTGAACCGGAAACAATAATAAGTAATATAAAAAATTACTTATTAAAATCCGTTGAATTTAAGAATAAAAAAGTTTTGGTAACTGCAGGCCCTACTTATGAAGCAATTGATCCGGTAAGATTTATTGGAAATCACTCGTCAGGCAAAATGGGTTATCAACTTGCGAATGAATTTTCGGAACGTGGTGCAGATGTAACACTTGTCTCTGGGCCGGTAGCTGGAAATCCCTACAGTAGTAAAAAGGTAAATATTTTCAAAACCACTTCAGCCCAGGAAATGTATACAGCATGCATAAGTGAACAGTACGATATAGCTGTTTTGGCTGCGGCAGTTGCTGATTACACACCAGTTACAGTAGCAGATAAAAAAATTAAGAAAGGTGAAGACGAAATAACACTACAACTTAAAAAGACACCTGATATTCTAGCGGAACTTGGAAAACAAAAAAAGAATGGACAAATTTTAGTTGGTTTTGCTTTGGAAACTGATAATGAAAAACAAAATGCAATTCGAAAACTACATGAGAAGAATGCAGATATAATAGTACTTAATTCTTTAAGTGATGAGGGAGCCGGATTTAAAATAGATACTAATCGTATAACTATATTTACTAAGAATGGAAAAGAAACAAGTTACGAAACAAAACCTAAAAAACTTGTCGCAAAAGATATTGTAGACTCTATAACTGAACTATTATAAACATGAAAAAATATTTCATTTTATTTATTGTATCCTGCGTATTTAATTACACTCATGCCCAGGAATTACAGGTGAATTTATCTGTAATGTCAAATAGAATTAGTACACAGGTTGATAAAAAAACTTTTCAAACCCTTCAAACTGCACTTTCAAATTTTCTTAATAACAGAAAGTGGACTAATCAACAATACCAGGCGCATGAAAGGATAAGGTGTAATTTTTTATTGAATATTGAGCAGGAAGTTGGTCAAAATCTCTATAAAGCTTCACTTACAGTTCAGGCAGCACGGCCTATATATAACACAACGTATGAGTCACCGCTTCTAAACATCCAGGATAATGATGTGGTTTTTCGTTACGTGGAGTTCCAACCTATTGAATTTAATGAAACCCGCGTACAGGGTACTGATCCTCTTGCTGCTAATTTAACTGCGATACTAGCTTATTATTCTTATATTATTTTAGGGTTAGATCATGCTTCCTTCTCACCACGTGGTGGAGATGTTTACTTCCAGCGTGCTTTAAATATTGTAAATAGTGCACCGGAAAGTCGCGATTTATCAGGATGGAAAACTTTTGATGGTGTACGCAACCGTTTTAGAATGGTAGAAAATCTAACCGACAGTCGTTTTGCACTAGTACATGATGCAGTATATTCCTATTACAGAACAGGATTGGATATGTTTTTTGAAAATGAACAAGTTGCCAGAACCGGAGTTTTGAATGCTTTGAATTCTTTAAGTACATTGAACCGTGATATTCCTAATTCAATGATCCTGCAGGTTTTTTTTCAAGGAAAAAGCAATGAAATAGCAAGACTGTTTAGTAAAGCTGATGCTGATACAAGAACACGGGCAAAAGACCTTTTGCTAAAATTAGACGTCACTAATGCTGCTGTCTATAGACAATTATAATGAAAGTTTTTATTTTATCACTTCTGGTTGTTTTCTTTCTTGCATTTTGTGGTGGAAAGAAAAGGATACCTCGCGATATTATTTCAATAGAAAAAATGCATTTGGTTTTATGGGATGTAATAAAGGCAGATGAATACATTATGTATCGGTCTAATAAAGATTCTAGTCTTCATAAAGAAAAGGAAACAGTAAAACTTTACAAACGAATATTAGATACATACAAAATAACGGAAGAAGACTTTAGGAAAAGTATGAACTACTATCAGAAGAATCCAGATCTTCTAAAAATCATATTAGATTCTATTCAAAAGAAAGCTGACCGGATTTACTCTGCTCCAGAAACTATTAGTACGGTTGAATGACTTTTTATTATTGTACATTTTCTAATTGTTATTTTTGAGGCTTTCACTAAATATGAATAAAGTTTTCAACAATGCATCAGAAGCGTTGCATGATATACAAGATGGAGCAACAATAATGCTAGGCGGTTTTGGGCTATCTGGTATTCCTGAAAATGGCATCGCAGCATTAGCTAAAATGGGTGTAAAGAACTTAACATGTATCTCCAACAATGCAGGTGTAGATGACTTTGGTTTAGGAGTATTATTACATACCCGCCAGATTAAGAAAATGATAAGTTCTTATGTTGGAGAAAACGCTGAATTTGAAAGGCAGTTGCTGCAAGGTGAACTGGAAGTTGATCTGGTGCCGCAGGGTACATTAGCTACACGTATACAAATGGCTGGGATGGGCATACCTGCTTTTTTTACACCTGCCGGGTATGGAACCGAAATTGCGAAAGGAAAAGAAGTGCGGGAGTTTCATAATAAAAAATATCTGATGGAGACTGCTTTGCACGCAGATTTCGCAATTGTAAAAGCATGGAAAGGCGACAAGTACGGTAACCTTGTATTTAGGAAAACAACAAGAAACTTTTCTACATCAATGGCAAAAGCAGGTAATATTACAATTGCTGAAGTGGAGCACCTGGTAGACCCTAGCGAATTAGATCCTGATCATATACATGTTGCAAGTATATATGTACATAGAATTTTCCAGGGTAGTGATTATGAAAAACGGATTGAGCGGAGAACGGTTCGTTTGTCGAGTAAATAATATTTAAGAATCAGAAATATTCGTATGCCTTTAGATAAATACGGGATAGCAAAAAGAATTGCAAAGGAGCTTCAGGATGGAATGTATGTTAATCTTGGAATTGGTATACCCACGTTAGTTGCTAATTACATTCCGGAAAATATATTCATAATGCTACAAAGTGAAAATGGCATGTTAGGCATGGGTCCTTATCCTACAGAAAATGAAATTGATGCTGACCTGATAAATGCCGGAAAAGAAACAGTTACAATACTACCTGGTGGTGCATTCTTCGATAGTGCAGAAAGTTTTGGAATGATCAGGGCAGGTAAAGTTGATTTGACTGTATTAGGTGCTATGGAAGTAAGTGAAACCGGAGATATAGCCAATTGGAAAATTCCCGGAAAAATGGTCAAAGGGATGGGCGGAGCAATGGACCTTGTAGCAAGTGCACGAAATATAATTGTTGCAATGATGCATACCAATCCGAAAGGCGAATCAAAACTGTTACCAAAATGTACTTTGCCATTAACAGGTGTGCAATGCGTAAAAAAAATTGTTACTGATCTAGCTGTGCTGGATGTTACTGAAGATGGATTTAAATTAATAGAAAGAGCACCGGGAGTTTCAGTAGAAGAAATAAAATCAAAAACAGCGGGTAAGTTAATTGCTGATGCGGATGTTCCTGAGATGAGTATTTAAATTATGTAAACTGCTTTTGCTGTTCTTCCTATCGTCGCTTTTCCGTCCAACTCCCATACAAACGGTGTTAAGCTGGGCAGGCTTCAGCTTCCTGTAATTATATTCACCATATGGATTTTGTTTGTTTCAACGGAAAATATATCAATGACAATGAACTGCTTTTTAATGCACAAAATCGCAGTTTCAGGTATGGTGATGGAGTTTTTGAAACAATAAAAGTGTTTCAGAATAACATAATGCTTGCCGATTACCACTTTGATCGGCTGTTCACATCTTTACGGTTGCTTCAAATTGGAATTGATGAAAATTTTACTGCCGAAGAACTATCGAAATATATAATTCAATTATGTTCTAAAAATCAATGTTCTGATCTGGCCCGGGTACGTTTAGCTGTTTTTAGAAATAAGGAGAATAAATGTGAATTTATTATTGAAGGATTTCCTCTTTCAATTGAAGTAATGAAGATGAATGAAATTGGACTCACAATAGGACTGTATCCATTTGTAAGAAAGCAATGCGATGTTTTTGCAAATTTAAAAACAGCCAATTACCTGCCTTATGTAATGTCTGAGATCTATGCACGTGAAAGGGGGTGGGATCAAAGTATAGTTCTTAATTCTCAAAACAAAATATGTGATGCATCAAAGGCCAATGTTTTCCTGATCTTAAGAAATGAAATTTATACTCCCGCATTACATCAGGGTTGTATTAATGGTGTAATGCGCAGGTTTATTATTGAACAATTAAAGAAATCAGGTTATTTAGTTAATCAAACAGAAGTTGATGAAAATATGATGCTGAATGCAGATGAAGTTTTTTTAACTAATGCTATTATAGGAATAAAATGGATGCAACAATTTCAATCAAAAAAGTATAGCAATAATAAAATTCTAGAAATATGGAACCAAGTGTACAAACACAGGTGAACTAGAAAAAGAAAAAGCTACCACTTCCCCCTTCAAATCTTGGATTAACAAAATTGTTGATTTTAGAACCAAATCTGTAATTAAGACCAAAACTGGTGTAGTAGTTATAATTTGATGCGAGCTGGCGCTTCCGGGTCAAAACATCTCTTTCTGTAACTCCTTCTCCTGAAAGATAAATTTGATCTCTTACAAGACCGGCAAACATAAATGCATTAAAGGAAAGCCCACCCGTTATTCTAATGTTTATATTTCCATTCATCCCTAAATTATAATATTTAAAATTATTTAAATAGTTATGATAACTAATTCCTACAGACGAACCTCCCCATTTTTGAGTAAATGAAAGTGATACATTTGCTCCTTGTCCCAACAAGGTTTCTTTTGTTTTTCGATAAAGTGTCGTATCATAATAACGGTTATGTCGTATATCTACTCCATAGCGCATGGTGAGTAATTTGTTATTCGATTCCTTGTAAGGAAAAATATTGTATTCAACAGCAGGATTAAAAATAGTTTGTAATTTATAGTTGGAGAATGTAGAATTTGAAAGTATTGCGTCATATCCATACGACCAATGCTGATTAATGCTCTTTACCATCCTGTGATTGAAACTATAATTATGGTTATTAGTAATTATTTCAATATTGCCCGATGGATCCTCAATTAAATATGTTGTTTTATTTTTTCCGCCATTCAAGCGGAAGGAAATTTTAATATCGTCAGTTATGCGGCTTGCAGAAAAGTTTCCGTTGTACCGAACTCCTTTGTAACTTTTTTCGCCACTGAAATTTCCGTTCGTTCCAATACTGAACACCCAATAGTTCCATTTATCTTTTGTTGGTGATATGGGAGATTGGTCACTTATGCCTGAATGTTTTAGGCTTATTACGGCGTATTTTGCGTTGCCGGTTCTTGCAATGAACGGAGCCAACCCAAGCTGAATATATTTCAGGAGCTGGTCGCGGATTTCGTATTCCGTATTATTTCGCTCAGTGTTAAATCTAAGTGTATCTCTTAAGTTCCTGTATTTATTTTGTCCAAAAAAAATCAGTTGGTACTGATCGCCTCCCCCACCTGTGTTTTGTTGTGTTATTAATAAATGTACATCGGCATCTTTATTATCTCTTGTAAAATCAACTAAAGATATTTCTGTTTTTATGTAGTCAATGTCGCAATAAGCATTACAGTCTAAAAAAAGTTTGATTTTATCATTGATTTGAGTAAAAGCAGAAAATGATATGAGGAGCATTAATGCACAAAAAATTATTTTTCTCATTGTTTTAATTAAGTGCGGTAACTAACAGTTAAACACAGATAAGATGTTAATTTGTCAAATTTCCATAACAGTTTCGATAAAACTTTTATTAATGGAACAGATTACTTGATTCAATGGCTATATTTTTAGTTTTTACAGAAGCATAAACTTCATAAAGTTTTATTATTGCTTGTTTTCCTTCTTCACCTAAATCAGTACAAAAATCATTTACGTATAGCTCAATATGTTTTCTTACCACATCTTCATTCATTTCCTGAGCATGTTGAATGACAAATTCGGATAATTGAGGGTACTTTTTATAAGCGTACTCCACGCTTTCCCTTGTTAGTTTTTGAAGTTTTTGCAAAAGTTCTGCTGACAACGTTCGCTTTGCAGCAATACATCCTAATGGGATGGGTAGATTTTGATCTTTTTCCCAAACTTCTCCCAGGTCACAGATTTTTACCAGCCCTTTTCCACTATATGTAAACCGATTTTCGTGAATGATCACTCCTAACTCAAATTCCTCATTCAATATTGCATCCTCAATTTTTGAAAAAAGCATTGAAGATCGGTTTTTTGCTTCAGGAAATGCATAATTCAATAGAAAGTTAGCTGTAGTATTTTCACCAGGTATTGCAATGGAACAATTAGAAACATCAGTTTTTGCCAACATTCTTTTTCCAATGAGTAAAGGACCGACACCTTTGCCCAGAGCCGCTCCGGAAGAAAGAATTACATACTTGTCTGAATTTTTGAATAATGCCGGTAAGCTCAATTTTGTTATATCTAATTTCTCTTCATCTGCCAATTTATTTAATGTCTCTACATCTTCCAGTAACACCTCAAATTCCAAGCCTTTACTTTCAATTTTATTATTTATTAAAGCATCGAAAATAAATGTATCATTAGGGCAAGGTGAAAATCCTAAGCTCAACTTCATGGGTTAATTTGTTTCAGAATTGATTGCAATGCTTTATTGAGATTAGTTATTGCATCCTGAAGGAACCATTTATTTTTATCTCTTTCACCAGCATAATTTGAAATTGAACGTAACTGCAGAAATTTAATATTCTCCATCAAGCCAATATAGTGTAATGCGGCACCTTCGAGTGTTTCAACATGGCTGCCATATTTTTCATAATACGTAATTCTCTTCCGATCAGTCGTAATTTCATTTACTGTCACACCATTTACCATATTTAAACCATAAATTTTAAAGTAATCAAGACCATTATTAACCAGCATACCTTCATTCCATGGATGTTTATTTGCATCTGCTAACTGCAGATCAAAAATGGAACTAAACCGTTCATTTTCATAAACGCCTAGATCTCCAATTTGTTCCTTCTTCACAACAACAGTTTCTCCTAATTTAAGCCGCTTATTAATTGCTCCGGCAACACCTGCTTGAATAATTATTTCAGGCCTGGTTGTACTTACCCATTTTGTAAGTTGATAAGTTGCGGCAGTCAATCCAACACCAGTTATAAGTACATCAATTTCGGATAAGTTTTCTTGCTCTATATATTGCAGAGTTGGTTTAATTTCTTGTTCTGTAGCTGCGCAAAGCAAAAAAGCCATAAGCAAAAGTCGTATTTAATTGCTTTTTACTGTTGAGTTACCTTTGCAGAAATTTTTAACAAGGAATGGTGTATGTTACTCGTGCGGAGCATTTTAATGCTGCGCATAAATTATTTAATCCGGAATGGAGCAGGGAGAAGAACGATGAAGTTTTTGGTAAATGTGCAAATGACAACTGGCATGGCCACAATTATGAACTATATGTTACTGTAAAGGGTATACCGGAGAAAGATACAGGGTTTGTAATGGATGTAAAAAAGCTAAGCTTATTAATTAAACAACATATACTGGAAAAATTAGATCATCGGAATTTAAATGTTGATGTTGATTTTTTGAAAGGACAAATATGTTCTACTGAAAATTTGGCAATAGGTATTTGGAATGAATTATTACCTCATCTGCCTTCAACTGTAAAGTTGCATTGTATTAAATTATATGAAACCCCACGAATTTACGTGGAGTATTTTGGTGAATAATAAACCTATGTCTGAAAAAGTTTCAGTGTTTCGTCGTGAACATTTTAATGCTGCTCATCGTCTGTTTAATAGTGAATGGAGCGATGACAGGAATACAGATATTTTTGGAAAGTGCAGTCTTCCCAATTATCACGGTCATAATTATGAATTAGAAATTAAAGTCACCGGTGAAATAGATAAAATGACAGGTTTTGTAATGGATATGAAAAGGTTGTCTGATCTGGTACAGGATAAAGTAATCTCAAGGTTTGATCACAAAAATCTCAATCTTGATACGGAAGAATTCAAGCACCTTAATCCTACTGCCGAAAATATTGTAATTGTCATCTACAAGTTGTTGCTACCACATATAGACCATGCACATTCTTTAAAAGTTAGACTATTTGAAACGCCCAGGAATTATGTAGAATATCCTGCTGACTAATTATAAGTTAATGTATTCATGTAAAGTAAAATGAGCATGCTTTCAGAAAAATCTCACCAAAAAATAATTACATCAATAAAATAAGTACTAATTAATTCAAATGGCATATAGTAAACAAGAAAGCTTTGATAAGGAAACCACAGACCAATTAATTACTAACTACACTGGTATAATTCAACTACTTGGAGAAGATCCACAGCGTGAAGGATTACTAAAAACACCGGAACGAATGGCTAAATCCATGCAATACATGACGCATGGTTATCAATTAGACGCGATTGAAATTTTAAATGCTGCGAGGTTTAAAGAAGATGTTAGCGAAATGGTGATTGTAAAGGATATTGAACTTTATTCCATGTGTGAGCACCATTTAATTCCTTTTTTTGGCAAAGCTCATATAGCCTATATTCCAAATGGGTATATAACAGGATTAAGTAAACTGGCAAGAGTAGTAGATGTTTTTTCGAGGCGTTTACAGGTGCAGGAAAGATTAACTACTCAAATTTTAGGTGCTATAAAAGAAAGCCTTCAACCTATGGGTATTGCTGTTGTTATAGAAGCAAAACATTTATGTATGATGATGAGGGGTGTTCAAAAGCAAAATTCAGTTACCACTACATCAGCTTTTGACGGTGAATTCTTAAACAATAATATCACCAGGAATGAATTTTTGAATTTGATAGCAGCTAAGCTGAGTTAGTTTTTCTTGTGACTTTCAAAATGAAAACAGATGTAATCGGCTTACTCCTTCAATAGAAAAATGCATTAGGTATCTTTAATTTTTATATATAGAAGTTAGGCAAGTAAATTAACAATTGTTGTAGAATGAAGCATGCATTTATATTTCCCGGTCAAGGTGCTCAATTCCCGGGAATGGGGAAGAGTCTTTATGAGAATAACGCTTTTGCAAAAAAATTGTTTGATCAGGCTAATTCAATATTAGGCTATAAGATCTCCGATTTAATGTTTGAAGGAACAGAAGAAGATTTAAAACAAACAAAGGTTACACAACCTGCTATATTCCTGCATTCGGTAATAGCATTTAAAAGCATATCGGTAGCAAAGCTGGACATGGTTGCGGGGCACTCCCTTGGAGAATTTTCGGCTTTGGTGGCAAACGGAACTTTAAACTTTGAGGATAGTTTAAAACTGGTAAGCCTTCGTGCTCATGCCATGCAAAAATCATGTGAGTTACAGCCGTCTACAATGGCTGCTGTTTTAGGTTTAGCTGATGAAAAAGTAGAAGAGATTTGTGAAGAAGTACAACAGGAAACCAGCGAAGTTGTTGTGGCAGCAAATTATAATTGCCCGGGCCAATTGGTTATTTCAGGAACTATAAAAGGAGTGGAGAGAGCTTGCGATAGGTTAAAAGAAGCAGGTGCAAAAAGAGCTGTAATTCTTCCTGTTGGTGGAGCTTTTCATTCTCCATTAATGGAGCCTGCGAAAGAAGAACTTAAAAACGCCATCCAGGGAACTAAATTTAATTCACCTGTTTGTGCTGTTTATCAGAATGTTGTTGCCAAAGGTGTAGTAGATAAAGACCAGGTAAAACAAAATCTAATTGATCAATTAACAAGTCCTGTTCGGTGGACTCAATGTGTTCAGGCAATGATAAACGACGGCGCTTCAAAATTTACAGAAGTTGGACCGGGTAAGGTGTTGCAGGGATTAGTGCAGAAAATCAATAAAACCGTAGAGGCAGAAAGTGTGAATTAGTTATTCAATTGCAACATTTGAGGCAATACTCATTCATAAGCAGGTTTGTAAAATTAAACATAAATGGCACAATTCACCCACTCGCTGTCAAATACAGCATCGTATTTTTTATAAAAATTAATGGCGGAATCGTTCCATTCTAAGACCTGCCATTGTATGCCATTAAGTTTTTTCCGTTTTGCTTCCGCTATTAACCTCTCGAATAATAATGTTCCCAATCCTTTTCCTCTCATATCTTCTGTTACGTATAGATCTTCGAGATACATTCTTTGCCCTTTCCATGTACTGAACCTTATATAATAAAGTGCAAAACCCTGGATCACTCCATCTACCTCAGCCACAAAAGCCCACCATACAGGCCTGCTATTAAAACCGCTATGCGTGAGATGCTCGCATGAAAGTGTGACTTCTTTAGGCGCTCTTTCAAACCTGGCTAACTCTTGTACTAATTCCAGGATTCGCTGACAATCTTCCTTCTCTGCTCTTCGTATTTTAATATTCATTTTCTTATTAATGAGGGTTCAGCTTGGAGTTTTTAACTTAAAGCATTACTAAGATCGCTTAAGATATCTTCAATATTTTCAATACCTACGTTCATTCTTATTAGCCCTTCAGTTATTCCATATTGTTTTAGTTGTTCCGGTGTAACTCCGTAATGCGTCATAGATGCAGGATGTGATAGCAAGGTTTCACAAGTACCTAACGAAACTGTTCTCAAACACATTTTTAATTTGTTCATGAAATTTTTTCCGGCTTCAAGGCCGTCTTTCAAATCAAAACTCAGCATTGCACCTGCGTGACGCATTTGTTTAAGGGCTATTTTATGCTCCGGATGTGATGTTAAACCTGCATACTTTACAGAAGCAACTTTAGGATGAGATTCTAAATACTGCGCTACTTCCAATGCATTTTTGCAATGCCTCTCCATTCGTAATTCAAGCGTTTTTATACCATTGATCAACAGGAAAGTATCGAAAGGATTGGCATTTCCTCCAAGTAGGCGGTGCGCTTTCGTGATCTTTGTATTCATTAACTCAATATCCCGGCCTAACAAAATTCCTCCAATAGAGGTTCCGTGCCCGTTTAAAAATTTTGTGGTGGAATGAATAACAAAGTCAATATTAAATTTAAAAGGTTGTTGAAGGTAAGGAGTGGCAAAAGTGTTATCACATGCCACAATCAGGTTATGCCTTTTAGCAATGTTACTGAGTTCTTCAAGATCAACACACTGTATTGTTGGATTAGCAGGTGTTTCCAGATACATCATTTTAATAGACGCATTATTTTTTATTACATCTTCAACATCTTGTAAATTCCGCAGGTCTGTAATTACACTTGTAATACCTAAGTCTGGTAGAACTTTATGAAGTAATTCATCTGTGCCACCGTACAAGGAATAATGGGAAAGTATTTTATCTCCTGTTTTTAAAGTTGAAAGGAGTAGTGTAGAAATTGCAGCCATCCCAGATGCATGTAAAATTCCTTTTACCTCTGTTTCTAACCCATAACTTTCCAGTGCTGCAATTTTTTCTTCTGCTTCAGTTATCGTGGGATTACCCCAGCGGGAATAAATATATCCTGGTTCTTCACCGCTAAAGCGTTTCATTCCTTGTTCAGCAGTATCATAAACATAAGTGCTTGATGCATATATTGGCACCAGGTGTGCATACATTGGGTCTTGCTTATGGCCGGAATGTACAGCGGAGGAACCAAACCCTTTTAATAATTCTTTTTCCTTCATTACAATAATAATTGATTATAACTGGTGTATAACAAGTGCGCAAAAGTATCTACTATTTACTTCAGGTTATTTTAATTTACATGTAAATTCTACCTTTTGTGAAGGATTTATTCATTCAGTATTCCACTTATCATATATGGGCAAATCAACAGTTATTTGATGCCATAGATATATTACATGAAGACCAATATCACAAGGAAGTACCATCAAGTTTTGGAAGTTTATTCAATACAATTTTGCATATGTGGGATGCTGAAAGCTTATGGTGGCAACGTATGAAATTACAAGAACGATTTATCAGGCCGAGTGAAACTCACACAGGAATTTTTAAAGATGTAACTAATGGCTTAATGTTTCAGAGCCGTGAATGGAATGACTGGATCAAAAATTCACATGAACAAATGCTGCAGCATGAATTTATTTATCAGAACACTAAAAGAGAAAACTTTAAACAGCCTGTTTACCAGGTGTTACTACATCTTTTTAATCACGGTACCTACCATCGTGGACAAATTGTAAATATTCTGCGACATTTAGAAATTCAGAAAATTCCACCAACAGACTTCATAGTTTGGAGCAGGAAGAAGAATTAATACGCCCACTTCACCAATGTAGCACCCCAGGTAAATCCGCCACCAAAAGCAGCTAATACTAAATTATCACCTTTATTAAGTTCCTGCCGCCATTCCCATAAACATAATGGGATGGTTGCAGAAGTAGTATTTCCGTATTTATGAATATTGAGCATTACCTTATCCTGGGAAAGTCCCATCCGGTTAGCAGTGGCATCAATAATTCGTTTATTTGCCTGGTGAGGAACCAGCCATGCAATATCATCCCCTGTTAAATTATTGCGTTCCAGGAGTTCAGCACTAATATCTGCCATTCCTTTTACAGCAAACTTAAAAACTGCCTGACCTTCCTGGTAAACAAAATGCTCCCTGTTAGCAACCGTTTCCTGGGATGGTGGCCGAACTGAACCACCTGATTTCATATATAGATAATGTCTTCCACTACCATCACTCTTCAAAAGACTATCCAGGACACCATAACCATCATTGTTTGGCTCCAGTAAAACGGCTGCACCGGCATCTCCAAATAAAATACAAGTAGTTCTATCATGGTAATCTGTAATAGCACTCATTTTATCTGCCCCCACAACAACAACCTTTTTATACCGTCCACTTTCAATAAATGCAGCTCCTGTAGTTAAACCAAATAAAAAACTGGAGCAGGCAGCTTCCAGATCATATCCCCACGCATTTTTCGCCCCAATCTTATCCGAAATGATATTTGCTGTTGCCGGAAATAACATATCAGGTGTAACAGTGCAGCAAATAATCAGATCAATTTCTTCAGGGTGAATGCCTCTTTTCTCACATAGCTTAAGAACAGCAGGAGCACCAAGATCAGATGTGCCGAGACCTTCACCCTTTAAAATTCTCCGCTCAACAACACCTGTGCGGGTTCTAATCCATTCATCTGAAGTATCAACAATTTTTTCAAGATCAGCATTGGTTAACTTATCTTCTGGAAGAAAAGCTCCAACTGCAGTTATAGCAGCGGTGATTTTTTTTTGCATATAATGCACTAAATCTTAGTTGAGCGAATATACTAAAGTGTGTGCAGTGCAAATAAGGCAGTTTCCCTCAACTATTTTTACGGATACTTTCATTGGTGGTTATCAATTATCAGAATGTTAACTGCTGCTTCAGCACTTCAGACTTGAAGCTGATACTGATTCTTGTATTTTCGCAGCTATGATTGCTTCATTAAAAGGCAGTTTTACAAACAAAAATCCTTCCGTTGTAATAGTTGATGTTAATGGAGTTGGTTATGAAGTTCAAATAAGTTTAAATACTTATTCAAAAATTCAGGGATTAGAAGAAGGTTTATTACAAACTCACCTGTTAATTAGGGAAGACGCCCATATTTTATTTGGCTTTTTTGATATTGCAGAAAAGGAAATTTTCCAGCATCTTATAACGGTTTCTGGTGTGGGTGCATCAACTGCAAGAATAATGTTGTCTTATATGAAACCTGAAGAAGTTACCAGGGCAATAGTACAAGGAAATGTAAAGCTGTTGGAGAGTGTAAAAGGTATTGGGAAAAAGACTGCTGAACGTCTGGTTTTAGAACTTAGAGATAAATTGACAAAACAACCTACTTACACAGATTTTTCACCTGTAAAAGGCAATACTGTACAGACAGATGCGTTAAATGCATTGGTGGCATTAGGCATCAACCGGCAAGCTGCTGATAATTCAATCCAAAAAATTCTTGTACAAACCCCTGAATTGACTGTTGAAGCACTGATAAAGAAGGTGTTGCAGAATCTTTAATATTGCTAACTAATTGTGAGAAATAGACCCTTGGCCTCAGATTTTATTTATACCCTGCGTACCCTGGCTGTTATCACTCTTTTATTTATAATAAGAGCTGAAGCATTAGCTGGTATTGAAGGCATTTCAGGGGGATCTGATAATTATAAATTTTTCCAGGATACTTCAAAATACCCTCTAAAGGATAGAAGAGGAGATCCATATACTTACCCAAAGCGTAATGCTTTTGATTTTTCAGATACTTCTTATTTGCAGCGAAACGTTGAATACGATCCAGTAACAAAACAGTACTATGTAATTGAGAAGATTGGTAATAGATACTACCGCACACCAATGACTTTTTCTATGAAAGAGTTTATTGAGTTACAAGGTAGAAGGGATGAACAGGAATATTTTCGTAAACGTGCTGATTTGCTCACAAATCTTAATCGGAGAAACGTAAGACCTAATTTCGGGTTTTCACCGGATTGGATGAACAGGATTACAGGAAATGGCAAGGTAGAAATACGACCTACAGGTTATGTTGATATTGCGGCCGGTTACCAGGGGCAAAACATCAAAAATCCTACACTACCTGAAAGAGCCCGCAAAAATGGTGGATTTGATTTCAACATGAACGCTCAACTACAGGTTGATGCGAATATTGGTGATAAAATCAGGCTACCGATAAATTATAACACTCTTGCCAATTTTGATTTTGAAAATCAGTTGAAACTTGACTATCAGGGCAAGGATGATGAAATATTGAAACAGTTTCAGTTAGGTAATGTAAGTTTTTCAAATAAAGGCACATTAATTCCAGGTGCACAATCACTTTTTGGAATAAAAAGTCAAATGCAGTTTGGAAGACTGTACGTTAGCAGTGTTTTAGCCAGTCAACGGGCACAAAGGCAATCATTAGGTTTACAGGGAGGTACAGCATCCCAAACTTTTAGCATAAGGGCAGATGAATACGAGGAGAACCGGCACTTTTTGCTTGCGCAGTATTTCAGGAATAATTACAACAGAGCAATGAGCAACCTGCCGGTGGTAAATTCTAATGTGCAGATAATGCGTGTTGAGGTTTGGGTAACTAACCGTACCGGCCAAACAATAGATACAAGAGATGTGGTGGCTTTAATGGATTTAGGGGAGGGAGATCCTTTTTATTCTCCTACAGGAAATACAAATTTGTTGCCCGATAATAATACAAATGGTTTATATAGAACTATCCTGCAAACTCCTCAAAGTAGAAACTCGACACAAGTAACCAATGTTTTAAGAGGACTTGGTTTAGAACCGGTGCAGGATTTTGAAAAAACATTTGCCCGGAAGCTTCAACAGGGCGATTATTACTTTAATCCTCAAATAGGATTTTTATCTTTAAATCAACAGTTACAACCGGATGAAGTTTTAGGTGTTGCATATCAATATACTTACAATGGCAAGGTGTACCAGGTAGGAGAATTTTCACAGGATGTACCACCCGACAGTTCAGGAAATAGTCAAAATGTATTGTTTTTAAAATTGCTAAAGGCAACTTCCCAACGGCCGAACCTACCTATATGGGATTTGATGATGAAGAATATTTACAGTGTTGGGTATGGTCAGTTAGAGCGCCAGGATTTTAAATTAGACGTGGTTTATGAAGAACCCAGTTTAGGCGAAAAAAGATATCTGCCAATTAGCGATAGTTTAGCACCGCAATACAGAGGTGTTCCTATTCTTACTTTAGTAAACCTTGATCGTTTAAATAATCAACTTGATCCACAGCCCGATGGAGTTTTCGATTACATAGAAGGCTTTACAGTAATTTCTTCTCAAAGCCGCATCATCTTTCCTTTATTGGAACCTTTTGGACGGGATCTGGAATATGTTTATAGCAATCCGGGTGGCAGGGAAAAATATTTGTACTATCCGCTTTATGATACCATAAAAGCCATTGCACAAACATTTGCCAGCTTAAACCGGTTTGAAATAGTTGGGCGCTCAAGATCTGCAAGTAATACAGATTATCAATTAGGCTTTAATATTCCAAGGGGCTCGGTGACAGTTACTGCCGGAGGGCAAATTCTACAGGAAAATTTAGACTATGAGATAAACTATGACCTCGGCACATTAAGGGTTATTAATCCCGCTATAATAAATGCAGGATTGCCTGTTCAGGTACAGTATGAAAATAATGCTGCATTTGGTTTGCAACCGCGGACATACTTGGGGTTACGGTTAGATTATTTGTTGAACAGGAATTTAACCCTTGGAGGTACAATAGTCCGGCTTGGAGAGCAGCCGTTTTTTACAAAACAGAATTATGGTGAAGATCCAATCAGGAATACAATGTTTGGAGTCGATTTTGATTATCGTAAAGAAGTTCCCTTAATATCAAAATGGCTTAACAAATTACCTTTTTATTCAACCAGAACTAATTCATCTATTTCCGCATATGGTGAAGCAGCTATGCTACAACCAGGTCACTCACCCTTAATTGGAAAGGGTAACCAGGGAGTAGTTTATATAGATGATTTTGAAGGTACACGCAGCAGTGTTGATCTCCGTTTTCCATTGATCAACTGGATTCTATCATCAACTCCGCAAAGGGCAGTGGATAGAAACGGTAATATTTTATTCCCGGAAGCTGAACTCTTCAATGATCTGGAGTATGGGTTTAATCGTGCCAAACTTGCGTGGTATAACATTGAACCCATTTTGCAGGAGCGGAGAAATAATAATAATCCACTAAGGAATAATGTTGAAGAGCTCTCTAAACCTGAAACCAGGCAAGTATTTCAAACTGAAATATTCCCTCAACGTACGGCTGATATAGGACAAGGGTTACTTACAACGTTTGATCTTGCTTATTACCCTCATGAAAGAGGCCCTTATAATTTTGTTACAGACAATAGCAGGATAAATGCAAATGGCCGTTTACTACAACCCCGTAAATCATGGGGTGGTATAATGCGTAACATAGATCAAACAGATTTTGAAACCAGCAATATTGAGTTTATAGAATTCTGGATGCAGGATCCGTTTATCAGGAAGCCTAACAGTAAAGGGGGAGAGTTGTATTTTAATCTTGGAAATATTTCAGAAGATGTTCTAAAAGATGGAAGACGTTTTTACGAAAACGGGCTTCCGGCACCTAGCAGCCCCAGTTTGCCTGTTGATGAAACTGTTTGGGGAAAGGTGCCGAGAAATCCTGTACAGGTAACAAATGCTTTTACAAATGATCCCCGTGATAGAGAATTTCAGGATGTGGGATTTGATGGATTAACAGATTCGGCAGAGATTAGAAAATTTCAGTCTTATATTTCTCAATTACAATCAAATTTTGGAACAGGTTCGTCTGTTTATCAGGGAGCTATAACTGACCCTTCAGCAGATAATTTCAGAGGCTACAGGAATAACTTCTATGATCAACGTGGTTCAGGCATTCTTGAAAGATATAAAGACATTAATAATCCACACGGTAATTCACCACTGGCAACAGGAGATGACGAGTTCACTAATGCATTTACGTTGTATCCTGATCAGGAAGAATTGAACAGGGATAATACATTAAATGAAGTGGAAGAATATTTTCAATACAGAGTTGATCTGAGGCCTAACATGCTGGTTGGAACAAATTTTATTACGGATAAAAGGAACGTTTCAGTAACACTTGCAGATGGCAGTCGAAGAAATGAATCCTGGTACTTATTCCGTATTCCAATAAAAGATTTCCAGGCAAAAACCGGTAATATTCCGGACTTTAAATCCATTCGATTCATCAGGATGTTTATGACAGGATTTGAAGACACAGCAGTTCTACGATTTGGAAAACTGGAGTTAGTAAGAAATCAGTGGAGGAAATTTAATTATGAAACTGATACTACAGGCATATTTAAACCACTCCCTGCAAACGATCCAACTACACTGGATATTTTGGCTGTAAACTTAGAAGAGAATGATCAACGTCAACCTATACCTTATCGTCAACCTCCCGGCATATTAAGGCAAGAACAAATAAGTAATAATAATGTTCAATTACTTCAAAATGAACAATCACTAAGTTTAAAAGTTTGTAATCTGTTACAAGGCGAAGCTCGTGGTGTGTTTAAAACGATGAACCTTGATCTTCGGCAGTACGGTAGGCTTGCCATGTTTATTCACGCTGAATCCGTTCGTGGAAACCCTGCACTTGAAAATGGTGATTTGAATGCAGTTATCAGGATTGGAAGCGACTTTGTAAGTAACTATTATGAAATAAAAATTCCATTAAGGATAACAAGGTTTGGTGCTACAGATTCTTTATCTATATGGCCGGAAGAAAATAATCTCGATTTTGATTTAAATGATTTAACCGAATTAAAATTACGCCGCAATCGTAGCAACTTTTCACCATCACAATTTTATACTGAAACACTACCTGACGGAAAAACTTATTCAATACTAGGTAATCCTAATCTGGGTGAAGTTAGGGGTATGCTGCTGGCTGTTCAAAACGCAAAACAAAGTTCAGCTTGTACTGAAGTATGGTTTAATGAATTACGTTTATCCCGATTAAATGAAAAAGGTGGTTGGGCAGCATTAAGCAGGGTTGATATTCGTCTGGCAGATTTAGGAAACCTAAGCTTCACTGGAAGTGCACGAAGCAGGGGATTTGGAACTCTGGAGCAACGGGTAAACGAACGTAGTCGCGAAGATTTCATGCAATTTGATGTTAGTACAAATCTTGATCTTGGTAGATTAGTACCTAAGGCGGCAGCACTACAAATTCCTGTTTATGCAGGTATTAGTAAAACAACCAGTACACCAGAATACGATCCTTACGACCTGGATATTAAATTGGCTGATAAGCTGCGTGAAAATTCAAAAGACAGGGATTCCATAAGAAGAGATGCTGTTGATGATTTTACAATTAAGACTATCAATTTCACTAATGTGAAAAAGAATAAAACGAATGATAAACCATCGTTGCCGTGGGATATATCTAATATAGATCTTAATTATTCTTATACGCATCAGGAGAGAACAAACCCGATAATTGAAAACGAAGATATCAGGCGTACAAGAGCAGCTGTTGGTTATACATTTGCACCTCAACAACGCTTCTGGGAACCACTGAAGCCACTGATTAAATCTCAATCACGATGGTTGTCATTAATAAGAGATGTAAACTTTAATTATAAACCTTCTCTTGTTTCTTTTAAAGCTGATGTATTCAGGCAATTTGGTGTTCTGCGTTCGCGTAATATTGGTGGGGATGGTTTTAAGCTGCCTGAAACTTTTGATAAATATTTCTACTTTGACAGGTACTACACAATGAGATGGGATCTGACAAGATCTCTCACACTTGATTTTAATGCGGTTAACAATGCCCGTGTTGATGAACCTTTTGGAAGAATAGATACTAAATCAGAAAAAGATTCTGTACGTAAAAATTTACTTAACGGCGGACGAACCACCCGATATCACCACGATATCACCGCCTCATATAATTTACCAACTGTAAAGATTCCATTTTTAGATTGGACAACACTGCGTGCTAGCTATACTGCGAAATATGATTGGTTAGCTGCGTCTCTTCTGGCCAGGAATCTTGGAAATACATTGTTGAACGGTAACACAAAAAATGTAACCGGAGAATTCAATTTTGATCAACTGTATAATAAGTGGAAGTTCTTACAATCCGTTTATTCAGAATCACCTGTTTCTGCTCAACCGAAACAAACTGTTGTTGATTCTGCAGGAAACAGGCGCAGAGTTCGAGACCCAAATCAACTACCAACAGTTACAGGAGTTCCCCGCTTTTTTGCGAAATTGCTAACCTCTGTTAAGCGAATTGGTGTACAGTATACTGAAGATTTAGGGACGTTGCTGCCAGGTTATCTAGATAGTACTGAGTTTCTGGGTATGAATCTGAGGAGCCAATCGCCTGGTTGGAAATATGTTTTAGGCTATCAGCCAGATACCAGCCAGATAAATAAGTTAGGTGCTGAAGGATTAATAACACACGATCCATTATTTAACCAATTAATTCAACAACGCTATAATCAAAGGCTATCATTAACGGCACAGGTAAGTCCATTTAGAGATCTGAATATTGATGTTAACCTGGATAAAACATTTGACAAACAATATTCAGAACTGTTCAAAGACACCACCGGCTTTTCCGGGTTAAATAGATATAGTCCTTATGCATTAGGTAGTTTCAGCATTAGCTATATATCTTATCAAACATTGTTTGAAAAATTTGATCCGCAGGAGATCTCGCAAACCTTCAGGCAATTTGAAGCCAATAGAGCATTACTTTCACAACGCTTAGGCAAAGAAAATGTCTATGCCCAGGGAAATCCTACTGGCCCTGATGGTTATGTTGTTGGTTATGGCCGCTATGCACAGGATGTTTTGATACCTGCGTTCATTGCTGCATATACAGATAAAGATCCTACAACAATAAATCTCGTTAAAAATTCGAATTCCAGTTTACGTTCCAATCCATTCTCGGGGTTGAAACCACTTCCGAATTGGAATATTACTTACAACGGGCTATCGCGAATTAAAGGGCTTGAAAAGGTTTTCTCTAATGTAACATTGAGGCATGGGTATAATAGTACATTAAGCATGAACAGTTTTAATACAGCACTGTTGTTTCAGGATCCTTTCCGTGTTGGGATGCCATTTTTCAGAGATTCCTTAACTGGTAACTACATACCATACTTCTTAATACCTAATGTAACCATTGCAGAACAATTCAGTCCATTACTGGAAATTGACATGACATTCACAAATGAGCTTTCAACAAGGGTTGAATATAGAAAAAGCCGGCAGTTGAGCTTAAGCCTGGTTGACTATCAATTAGCAGAAAATCAATCCACAGAATATATTATAGGTTTCAACTGGCGAAGACGCGGGGTGCCTTTCCTTCAGAATGTCAGGATCGGTAAAAATGAAAGAAAATTAGATAATGATGTAACATTCAGATTCGATTACAGTTTTCGGGACGATGCAACATCGAACAGCAGGTTAGATCAAAATACTGCATATGGTACTGCCGGACAACAGGTAATCAGGTTAGCGCCTTCAATTGATTATGTGTTAAACAATCGTGTCAATTTGAAATTCTATTTTGAGCAAAATACTGTTAAGCCTAAAATTGCAACAACAGCACCTGTAACTACAACAAGAGGCGGTTTGCAGGTGAGAATCTCTCTTGCGCAATAACTTCAATGAGGCTGATAATTTCTGTTTTTATTATTCATTTCGTTTCCTGCAATAATGAAACTGCATTAAATGAGCAGCCTCCGGTGCCCGATACTTCAAGTTCTCTCATAAAGAGTGATATAAAACAAAACATTAAATCATCTGATACTTCGAAAGCTGAATTTAATATTCAACCATTCAAAAACATTCCGTCAGCAATAGATGGATGAAGTGGTTTATTTAAAACCGGTAGTGCTGGTACAGAATATGTATTTGCAATAAATTTTGATGGGGAGGGTTTTATTCAAGTGAATGATAAACTTCTCAGGTTAAAGTTGTTGGAGAAACTGAATAGTGAAGGCTATATTGACCAAATCTATTCAGGTGAAGGAATAAAAGTTCGTCTCCAGGTGAGGGTAGTTAAACAGCTTGATTATGAATTATCAATTTATGAAGGAACTATTGATGTTCAATATCAAAATCAATATAAAGAAATAGGTATTACTGGTGAGATTGGTTGTTGAAATTTTATTAGAGTTCCTTATGAAAGTAAATTGAATTTGCCTGCTGAATACTGGTTAATACTAAATCGTTGATACAAACATGATCGGGTAAAGATGTTGTGTAGTAAATGACATCTGCAACATCTTGCGCTGATAATGGCTTATAACCTTCATACATTTTTTTACTAACTTCTGCATCTCCTTTAAATCTTACCAGGGAAAATTCAGTTTCAGCGGCGCCAGGGTGTATCGCTGTTACTTTAATTCTATGTTTAAGCAGATCTATACGCATTGATTTACTTATAGAATCAACTGCTTGTTTTGTAGCACAATAAACATTGCCTTTTTCGTATACTTCTTTACCTGCAACAGAACCAATATTAATTATATGCCCTTTGTTACGCCGGGTCATTAACGGTACCACAGCTTTTGATACAAATAGTAATCCTTTAAAATTGGTATCAATCATCGTTTCCCAATCATTTAAATCAGCATCCTGGAAGTAATCCCGACCTAAAGCTAATCCGGCGTTATTTATAAGAATATCTATATCATGCCATTCATCAGGTAAGCTTGAAATTGCATTGAATGTTGATTCCCTGTTCCGGACATCAAAAGGAAGTAAAAAACTTTGCGTGTTATATTCATCTAACAATTTCTTCTGAAGTTGATGTAGCCGATCTGTACGCCTCCCATTTAATATTAAATTATAATGATTAGCTGCAAATTTAAAAGCACATGCTTCGCCAAATCCTGCTGTAGCACCTGTTATAAAAACGATCTTCTGCATATAAGTAAATGCACGAAGATAAGAGCAGTTGATCTTTAATAATTAGGAGTATTACTAGTTGTTTTGCGCAGATAAGAGTTGCCGTATTATACAAATAAGTAGGTTCTTACTTTATCAATACTACAGTGCCTTTTGCAAATAATTTTTTGCCGGTAATATCTACACCCTGAACTACCCAAACATACGTATCTGTTTTTTGTTCTTTGCCTCCAATTTTTCCATCCCAGCCAAAACCATTTCTTGTAGTTTGAAATACCAATTGACCCCACCGGTTATAAATCCTAAAGAATTCAATTTTTGATACCCCAACAGCTATTGGTCTTAGTATATCATTCTTGCCATCGCCATTCGGTGTAAACGCTGTAGGTACAAATATGCTTGGATCAGTTTTAAATATTCTAACATTAACAAATGTGGAATCAAAGCAGCCTATATCATCTGTCACCAGAACTTTATATTGTATCATATCTGCAGTACCATCATAAACTGCAACGGGATTAGCAATATTAGGATTACTTAAAGCTGTTGCAGGTGACCATAGATATTTAGATCCGCCAGAGGCAAATAATTGCAAAGCCTCACCAACAATTACCGCGGTATCTTTAACTGCCATAGCATTTATCTTTGGATTAACAGCAATCACTACTGTATCTCTACCCGGTTTAGGGCATCCAAGCACGTCTCTCACAGTTAATATATACCTCGTTGTTGAAGTGGGACTTGCTAATGGATTTAAGATATTGGCATTGTTAAGAGTTGTAGTTGGTGTCCATGTAAAAGAACTGCCTTTAATAACTGCATTAAGTTGAGCTGATGTTCCGAAACATATTGTTGTATCATTACCTGCATTTGCTGCAGGGTAAGGTACAGTAGTAATAATAACATCATCAGTAGCAGTACATCCGCCTATTGTTCCTGTTACTGTATAAGTAGTAGTTGTTGTTGGTGTTGCAATTGGGTTTATTCTTGTAACATCTGATAAGGTACCTGCAGGGCTCCATTGGAAACGTAAAGCGTCAGAAGTTGCACTTAATTGTACAAGATCTCCTAAACAAATTGAAGTATCTGCTCTTGCACGCAATGTAACTGAGTTTACCACTCTTACTCTTACAGAATCTTCATTTATGCAACCATTGTCATCAAGTTGTACCTTATACGTTCTGGTGACCGAAGGAGTAACTGTTGGTGTTGCGGTGTTAGCATTAGTGATCTCCTGGTTTGGCAACCAGCTAAAAATTCCGTTACCGATTGCTTCTAATTGTAAAGCATCCCCACGGCATATCAATGTATCCTTAAATCTGACACTTAATGGTGGTTTATCTATTATAGGCACTTCTTTAAATACAGTATCAATACAGCCTTTGCTGTTGGTTACAATAAACCTTACATTATAATTTGCTATTCTATTATAGGTATATGTAGGGTTTCTAAGCCTGGATGTATCGTTTGAAGTATTTGTATTTCCAAAATCCCACCGCCATGAATCCACTACTCCATATACTGTACGTGTAGTGTCTGTAAATTGTGTTGGTTTATTTACGCATATACCTGAAACTCTAAAACCAGGGAAAAAGCCCGGGAATACCCGAACAGGAGCAAATGCACTATCTCCGCAAGGCTGGCCACGGTTTACAACTAACTTAAGATTATATACCCCGGTATCACCATAAGTGTGTGTTGGATTAGGATCGGTGGAAGAGTTGCCATCACCAAAATCCCAGAAAAAAGTTTGGTTTAAAGGTGAATTGTTCAAGTTTGTAAAACTGGTGGTAAACCCATCACAACTGCTGTAAGATGGTTGTAGTTGTGCGCCGGCAAAATCACAATCATCAACATTTACAATGAAATCTTTTCGATGATAGCCAATTAGTTTTCCATTCCTGTATTCATTGATACAAACTCCAATTACATATTTGCCGATGCCGGGAGCTATACCTGATATTACACCAGTTTTTGGGTCAATGGTTACGTTACTGCCTAAAGGTGTAGTGCCTGTAAAGCCATTTATGTAAGGGACAGAACCATACTGAGGTGGTACCGCATCTATTGGGGGGGCAGGATTTATATTATTAGCGCCCATCGCAGCTCCTCCACCATAAGCATCGCAAAAAAAGTACTCAAGAACATCACCGTCAGCATCTGTTGCACTAAAATTTAAAGTAAATCTTCTATCACGGCAGATTACTGAAATTCCAAGATTGAAAACAGGGCTATTGTTATTTTGTCCGAAAGCTAATTGTGTTGTGCCGGGAATATTAGCAGTATATGTTGAACCGGTACCATTACCAGCGCCGGCACCGGAGTTAAAAACATTAGCCATACCATTTACTCGACAACATGTTTGGTAAGCGGCAGTATAACCGAATTTATTATCAGGCAGATCAACAGTAAATGTATATTCCGCTGCACGATAGCGAAGTGTTGGTGCATTGTTTATACATGGCGGCAAATCATCAACCAACAAATCTCTTTCTCCGCCATTTGGCACATTAAAGAAGCTGCCTGCACCTGGAAACTGTTGATTATTATCACTATTGAAAATGCCTATGTATACATTGGCAGGCATTTGCGCACATTGAGTGCAATCTTCATCACGAAATAAACGTAAAGTGATCCGGTATTGTTTTGTACCTGGTGTTGCACCGGGACCAACATATTGATATATCATTTCGCCACCGACAATATGTGCAGCGGTAGCCGAGAAGCAGGATAGGATCAGTAAAAGAAACGCAGCTATTTTCTTCATCAACAATGCAGTTATTAAATTGTTTTTTCCAGGTACTCTTTTAATATTTTACTCGATAATTCCGGTTGCTCTACCATACCCATGTGTGCAGAACTCTCTAACATATGAATATACGTTAAATCAGGCATGTGGGTTTGCTCGACCACATCTTGAAGAGGAACTGCAGTATCATGTTTTCCCGCAATAAATAATACAGGTACATTACAGTTTTTTAAAACGTTTGTTCTGTCAGGTCTGTTCATCATGGATTGGTAATAAGCAATTAGTGACGATTCTGTAAAATAAGATACATTCTTCAGATGTTCTTCAATTAAATAGTTATTATTTTCTTTTGTTTTTAAACAATACAAGTTTGGAATAGTTGCTCGTAAAAATTCAGCAGCACCATGCTGCTTTATAAATTCAATTCCTTTCTTACGGGTAGCCCTTTTTCCCTCGGTATCTGCATAGGCAGTTGAATGAAAAAGGCCAAATCCTTTGATCTTGTGGCCATATTTTTCTGCAAAAGCAAGTGTAATATACCCACCCATGCTATGTCCTATAACAACTACACCTTCCTGTAAACTATTTTTAATATATACACGATCATCAATGGGGAATGCTCCGGCAATATCCACTGCTGAATCTGTATGTAAATCAGTACCAGAATTTGCGTTAACTTCTGTAAGAATGATCTCATTTATCACTTCGGCCATTCCTTCAATGCTCATATCATTGATCATTTCTGATTGGCCGCTACCTGGTAAATCGGGAATTACAAATTGAAATTGGTCCCGCAATATATTGATTACGCTATTCCAAATTGTACCATCTTCTCCAAAACCATGGATTAAAACCACAGGAGTCCCCTTACCAATAACAGAGTAATAAACTTTTTTATTGTTGATTAGAAGCTGTTTTCTTAAGGTCATTTTGGTGTATTTTACTTAGGCCCCAACTTCTAAACATAACTAAAATTAAGAAGGGAATTAAAGATAAATTTAGTTCCTGGGGTAAAAGAAACCATGTTAACAATAGCATTCCATTTATTAGAACCACAGCTTTAAAATAATTTCTTAACCACTCCTTTTCTTTATGTTTTAAAAATGCAATTACCAGATGAGTAGGTAATGCCCATATAAGATTGAAATTATCTCTGCAAACAGTATGTTCTGTACCAAACCACATAAAAATCATCAATAGGCCGGCTAATCCTAATGAAAAAAAAACAAAACAAAGTCCAATAC
>MWVY01000044.1_pt1 | contig 27218 bp, 24 predicted proteins | sample 1047251 | NCBI WGS metagenome assembly MWVY01 (sample SAMN06349983, study PRJNA376086) | soil metagenome | isolation source: MS7-5 sample Antarctic (ecotone) soil | place: Antarctica | collected 2015-01-13
CGCCAAAGAAGCGAAAAAACTTGAAAAAAATCTAGACGCAGAACACGAAAAATTATCAAAATTACAAACGGAAAAACAGCAGCTTTTAATCGAATCGGGCGAAGCGCGAACAGTTTTGCAAAGCACCGAAAAGATATTAAAAGACACGCGCGAAGAGTTTTCACGCACGAAACATCGGCTTGAAACTTTGCAGGAACTCGAAGAAAAACGGACGATTTACGCGCCGATAGTACAGACGCTTTTTGCCGAACAGATGAAAATCGGCGTAAAGTTTTTGGGAACTTTAGCTGACAAATTGAGCGTGGACGAAAAGGCGGAAAAAGTAGTTGAAAATCTTTTCGGCAATTTTTTGCAGACGATTCTGGTCGAAAGCGCGGAAGATGCGCGGAAAACGATTGCTTATCTCAATGAAAATAATCTTGGACGAATTTCAATTTTGGTTTTATCTTCCGCAAAGACGCAAAGACGCAAAGTTACAGAAAATCAAGGACAAAGGACAAAGGACAAAAGACAAAAAATCTCCGATTTTTTAGGTGTTTCAGATGAGATTGCCGAAGTTCTCATGGAAGTTTTTCGACGTGAAATGACAGCGCAATTGGTTGAAGATTTTGACGCAGCAGAAGCTGAAAGTGATGAAACTTTCGCAACTTTTGACGGCGATTTAAATTTCGGCGGAAAATTTTTCGTTAGCGGAAAGCCAAATGCCAATGAGAAAAACACTTCGCTGTTAGCGTTCAAGCGCGAGTTGCGCGAACTCAAAACAAACAGCGAAAAGTTTGGCAAGGAAATCGAAAAAACCGAAAAAGAAACGGAAAAAGCGCGATTGAATTTGGTTGAAAAAGAAAATGAAATTGTTGATTTGCAATCGCTGATGGTAAAAGTTGAGCGCGAATTATTGAGTTTGGAGATTCGGGAAAAATCAATCAAACAAGAAATGGAACGCGCCGAGCGTCATAAAAAGGTTGTCGGCGAAGAAACAAAGCAAATTGAAACGGAACTTGCGGAAATCAGGGAGAAACAAAAGGAAGCGAAACTCAACGCACAAAAGGCGGAAAAAGCGCGAAATATTTCGTCGGAAAAACTTGCGAGCATCACCCAAAAATTAAATGAAACACGAACAAAAACCGAAAGCGAAAATGCTGTTTTAAGTGAAAAAAGAACTCTGGCAGCGACCTCAAACGAGCGTCGGCGTTCAGCGCAGACGGCTTTGCGGCGTGTGGAAAACGAATTGAAAGAACTTGAATCGCGCCTTGTCAGACAAAATCTGGAAATTCTGGAAGCCGAAGACAAGCAGAAAGATTTGACCAAATCAATTGTGGAAATCGGGCGCAAAATCGCCGAAGCCGAAAACGAGCAGGAACGCGAGCAAGACGAACTAACGGCGGCAGCTGTGCATCTAAAACTTGCGCGTCAACAGGCAGATGCAATGAGTTCGGAGCTTGCCGAATTAAATAAAAAATCTGCCGAAGCGCGAAACGAACGCGCCGCGTTTGAAATCCGACAAGCCGAAACGGTAACGCAGGTCAGGAATTTGCACGAGAAATGTTTGCAGGATTTGAATTTGTCTTTGGTTGAATTGGTTGAAAACACGGAAACTGCCAGCGATTTTGATTTTGCCGAAGCGCGAAACAGAGTTGACGATTTGCGCGACAAACTTGAAAATTTCGGCGCGATAAATATGTTGGCATTGGAAGAATTAGCGGAAACCGAAGAACGACTTTTGTTTTTGACTTCGCAGCGGCAAGACATAATTGACAGCATTAATGCGGCGGAAACGGCTTTGCGCGAGATTAAGGAGCGTTCACGGATGAGATTTCGAGATGCGTTTGCCGCGATAAACCGCAATTTTACCGAGTTTTTCGCGGAACTTTTCGGCGGCGGGCGCGGCGAAATGAGTTTGCTTGAATCGGAAGACGTTCTCGAAGCCGGAATTGAAATCGTTGCCCAACCGCCGGGCAAACGTCTGCAAAATATCTTGCTTTTGTCGGGCGGCGAAAAAGCGATGGCGGCAATCGCGCTGGTTTTGGCAATCTTTAAATATCGTCCCGCGCCGTTTTGCCTTTTGGACGAAGTTGACGCGCCGCTTGACGATGCAAATGTCGGGCGTTTCGTTAAAAAAGTGGCGGAATTGTCAGAAAAGACGCAGTTTATTGTCATCACGCACAACAAACGGACGATGGAAGCGGCGCGTGCGCTTTACGGCGTAACGATGCAGGAAGCCGGAATTTCAAAGGTTGTTTCGGTCAGATTTGAGTAGATTTTTGGTAGATAAAAGATGAGAAATTTAAGATATACAGTTCTATTTTTGATAACAATTTTGGCATTGACAGGTTCGTTTTTTGCTCAAACAAAAAAGCGCAAGCCCGGAAAAGAAACTCCAAAACCAACCGCAGCTGTTCAGCCAACACAAAAAGAAACTCAGCCTGATGAAGTTTCTACGCCGAAAACTCAGGGTAAGAAAAACGAGCGTCCGGCTGACGAAATCATAAAAAGTAATTTACGTCCGACAATGAAGACGGAAAATCCGTCAGTTTATTTTTACGAATTCTCGCAACCTAATTTTCTGGTTTCACAAATATTTATCGAACACGACGAAAATGGGAAAGGCAAAATTACGTTTCTGAAGAAGGATTTTAGCGAAGCAGTTTCCGACCCGATTCAACTTTCGGCAGCAATTCTGGAAAAATTAAAAACTCTTTTTAATACGCTGAATTTTCTTGAATCCGTCGAAGTTTATCAATCTGCTGAGAGAAATTATGCACATCTCGGCACAATGAAAATAAAGATAAAAAAAGACGGGCGCGAAAGAACGTCGGAATTTAACTGGACGGAAAATAAAGACGCAAAGAATTTGGCAGACGAATACCGAAAAATCAGCAATCAATATATTTGGATGTTTGATATTGGCGTGGCGCGTGAAAATCAGCCGTTGGAATCGCCGCGCATTATGGACGCACTTGACGCGCTCATCAAGCGTGGTGAAATTTCCGACACAGCACAAATGATTCCCTTTTTGAAAGAATTGAGCGACGACGAGCGCATTCCGCTGATTGCGCGAAATCACGCCACCAGATTGATACAGCAAATCGAAAAAGTAAAAAGGTGAAAAAGTCAGCTTGATGAAACTCGAACAAACTTTTTCACCTTTTCACCTTTTTACTTTTTCATTTTCCTATGCGCCTGCCGGTGCAATTTTTTCCGAAACTTCCGGCTCGCTTGCCTTTGAGATTTCCTCGGAATCTTTAATCAAAGATTCTTCGACAATCTGCTTTTGTTCAAGTTCGTGAATCGCGTAAGAACCGGTCGCGGGCGAAGCTGAAGCCGTTCTGCCGACATAGCGCAAAGTCATATTTTCCGGTTTGATTTCCCGAAGTCGAGGTTCGACAAAACACCAACCACCCATATTTTTCGGCTCTTCCTGCGTCCAAAAGATCTGTGTCGCGTTTTTATATTCGGCAAAAATCTCTTTCAATTTATCGGCGGGAAACGGGTAAAATTGTTCGACGCGGACAATTGCCACTTTCAAATCCCGCGCGTCTTCACGCGCCGCTTCTAAATCATAAAAGATTTTTCCCGAACACAAAACGATGCGTTTTACTTTGGTTTTATCCATGATTGAAACATCGTCAATGACGGGTTGAAAACCACCGTTAGTCAAATCTTCAACCGTCGAACTCGCCGTCGGAAGCCGCAATAAACTTTTCGGTGTCATCACAATCAACGGGCGCACAATTTCTTGTTTGACTTGACGGCGAAGCAGATGAAAATATTGCGCCGGAGTTGTCGGATAACAAACCTGCATATTATTTTCCGCGCAAAGCTGCAAATATCTTTCGAGCCGTGCGCTTGAATGTTCAGGACCTTGCCCTTCATAACCGTGCGGTAGAAGCATTACAAGCCGACATTTTTGCTTCCATTTTTCTTCGGATGCCGCAATGTATTGGTCAATAATTACTTGTGCGCCGTTGGAAAAATCGCCAAACTGCGCTTCCCACATCACAAGCGCCTCCGGGTTTTGCATTGAGTAGCCGTATTCAAAACCGAGAACAGCATTTTCCGAAAGCGAACTGTCGAAAACGTCGAATTTCGCGTCGGGAGACTTTTCGCTGCGGAGTTCGGCAAGCGGACACCAAACTGCGCCGCTGTTTGTGTCATACATCAGCGAGTGGCGATGCGAAAATGTTCCGCGTCCTGAATCCTGCCCGCTCAGGCGAACGTCTGTGCCTTCCAAAACCAGTGAACCAAACGCAATTGCTTCGGCAAAACCCCAATCCATCGGTACTTCGCCTGTTCCCATTTTTGCCCGCCGCGCAAGTTGTCCGACCATTTTCGGATTGATATGAAAATTTTCTGGAACAAGCGAGATTTTTTCCGCAACTTCTTTCAGAGCTTTTTCAGAAATCGCCGTTTCCAAAACCTGTGAGCCGTCTTCGTCTTCGATTGGCGGCGCAAGTTTTACTTTTTTCGGTTTTTCCTCGGCAATTTGCTTAGCGCGTTTCAGAATATCTTCGTATTTACCGACGACTTTATCAGTCATCTCTTTGAGTTCTTCTTCAGTAATTACATTGAGGCGAATCAACTTTTGCGCGTAAATGTGGCGCACGCCCGGATGTGCTTTAACTCTTGCATACATCAGCGGCTGCGTGTAACTCGGCTCGTCGCCTTCATTGTGTCCGAGACGGCGAAAACCGATTAGATCCAGCGCAACGTCTTTGTTAAACTCTTGGCGATAATCGAGCGCGATTTTCACGACGCGGTAAGCGGCTTCGGGCGCGTCGCTGTTGATGTGAAAAATCGGAAGCTGCGTGATTTGCGCGGCATCGGTTGAATAAATCGAACTGCGCCCCGCTTCCGGCGTGGTCGTAAAACCAATTTGGTTATTGATGACAATATGAATCGTGCCGCCCGTTTTGTAACCGCGAAGATTAGCAAGCTGTAAAGTTTCCATCACAATTCCTTGACCTGAAAACGCCGCGTCGCCGTGCAGAAGAACGGGCAAAACTTTGTCAACGACGATTTCCCGCGACTCATCATCACCATCTAAAAGTTCGTCCTGCCGCGCCCGCGCCATTCCTTCGACGACCGGGTCAACAAATTCTAAATGCGAAGGATTGCTCGACAATTGAATTTTTATATTGTTTCCGTTTTTAGTTTTTCGCTTGCCGATTGCGCCTTGATGATATTTCACATCACCTTCATCTGCCGGAAACGACGGATGCGAAGTTCCTTCAAAAACTGTAAAAATGCGTTCCGCCATATCGCCTTTTTCCGCGTCGCCGACGATATTTGTCAAAACATTTAAACGTCCGCGATGCGCCATTCCCATAAAAACTTCCTCCACGCCACGTTCCGACGCTTCTTCTATCAGTTGGTCAAGAAGCGGAATAACGGTTTCCGTGCCTTCGAGCGAAAAGCGTTTTTGTCCGAGATACTTGCGGTGCAGAAACTGCTCAAACTGTTCGGCTTCAATGAGTTTTTGGAGAAGTTGTTTCTGCGTTTCCGGCGCAAGCGGTTCGGCATCAACAAATTGCTGCCGAATTTGTTCGCGCAGCCAAATTTTTTCTTCTTTGCTTTGAATATGGCGGTATTCAATGCCGACTTTTCCGCAATACGCTTTTTGCAAAACGTTCAGAATCTCGCGCAAAGTCGCGGTTTGCGTGCCGTGCAGTCCGCCTGTGATAAATTCGCGGTCTAAATCCCAAATCGTCAAACCGTAATTTTCCAAATCGAGTTCCGAAGCGTGATACCGCGTCATATTAAGCGGGTCAATGTCGGCAAGCAGATGCCCGCGAATCCGATAAGCGTTGATGAGTTCCAAAACCTTCGCTTGTTTGACGGTTTGTTCGCGGTTATGGTCGCCGCCGAGCAGAATCGGATTATTGTCTTCCGCCCAACGAAGCGGCTGATAATTGATGCCTAAATCGCTGAAAACTTCGTCGTAAAACTCGTGTTTCCCAATTAAAAACTCATGAATTTTTGCCAGAAACAAACCGCTTTCCGCGCCTTGAATCACACGATGGTCATAAGTCGAAGTCAGCGTTATAGTTTTGCTGATGCCGAGCTGTGAGAGCGCGGCGGCAGACATCGCTTGATATTCGGCGGGATATTCAATCGCGCCCGTTGCGATAATCGCGCTTTGTCCCGCCATCAGACGCGGATTTGACGCAACCGTGCCGAGCGTTCCCGGGTTTGTCAACGAAATTGTTGTGCCTTGAAAATCGCTGATTTCAAGTTTTCCGGTGCGGGCGCGCTGCACTGTATCATTATACGCGGCGAAAAATTCCGCAAAATTCATTGTATTTGCGCCCTTGACATTCGGCACGAGCAAGTTGCGCGAGCCATCTTTTTTCTCAATATCAATGGCAATACCGAGATTTACGCTTTCGTTTTCGAGCCGCGAAGGTGCGCCGTTGACAAAGCCGTAACCGAAATTGAGCGACGGATAATCTTTTAGAGCTTTAATAATTGCCCATGCAATCAGATGCGTGTAAGAAATTTTGCCGCGTCCTTGCACTGTTTGATTTTCGTTGATAATTCGCCGATTTTCTTCCAAAACTTTGACCGGAATGTTTCTAACGGAAGTCGCCGTCGGAACGGTCAAACTTTCCTCCATATTCTCGACAATCACTTTTGCCACGCCGGTCAGCGGTTTGACTTCGACATTTTTGCTAACTTTTGTTTCTGTCGGCTTTTTTGTCGCTGTTTCGGTTGTTTTGGCTTTAACTTTTGGAATTTCAGTTTGCGGTTTGACGGCGGCTTGACCGTTACCGCTTTTAGTCAGCGCACGTCCGTCCATCAAATCGCTAAAATAATTGCGCCAAGATTCGTCAACCAAATTCGGGTCGCTCTTGTAACGGTTTAATAAACCTTCGACGTAACTGGCGTTTGCGCCAAAATTTTCGGTTATGTATTCGGATAAATTCGTAGCTTTTTCGCTCACTTTGTTTTTAACCTCTTTTGATAATCGCGGGTATTAAATAATTTTAACGCAAAAAGGTTAAAAACTAAATGTTAAAATTATTTGTTTATATTTCGGAAAGTATTTCACTTCAAAAGCGGGCATCTTGTCTGCATAGAGCGCGAAAAAATTTAATTAACAGAAATAAGCAGGATAAAAATTATTCTTATAATTGCTTTCCGTCTTTTATCATTCCTGTAAAATAAAAATGTGTTAATTCGATGAAGCGTGAGTTTTTTCGGTGAGATTTTCCCGGCTGTTTTCTTTAGATTTTTGTACTGGATTTTTTGCCAAATCGTGTTTTATCGCATCAAGAATACCGTTGATAAATTGTGTGGCTTCAAAAGTGGAAAAGCGGCGGGCAATTTCCAATGCTTCATTGATAATGACTGTGTGCGGCGTGTCGGAAAAGAGAAATTCATAAACCGCCAGACGCAGAACATTGCGGTCAACAATCGCCATTCGCTCAATACGCCAATGCTCGGCGCGGGTGCGGATTCTCTCATCAATCGTTTTAATCTCGCGCAGAGTTCCGACAGTCAATTTATCGGCAAACTCTCGTGTCGGCTCGTCAAGATTTGGGTCGCTGAGTTCGCTCCAATAGCTGCTTGTCAAAACACTTCCAAGCGTTTTGGCAACATCCGCCGCAAATAACATTTGCAAAGCGCTCTCACGCGCTTTTCGCCGTGTTCCCATGATTCTTGCTAATTTTTCAAATCAAACGACGTGCGGAAAAGCCTTTTCCTTGCCTTTTGCAGTTTCTTTGCCGCCGTCCATTGTTTTATATAAATTTACGAGTTCGACTGCCGACATCGCGGCTTCAAAACCCTTGTTTCCTGCTTTTACGCCGGTTCGATTAATTGCCTGCTCAAGCGTGTCCGCCGTTACGATGCCGAACAAAACAGGAACGCCAGTTTGCATTGAAACCTGCGAAATGCCTTTTGCTGCTTCGCCCGCAACATATTCAAAATGCGGCGTTTCACCGCGAATAATTGTTCCGATGCAGATTATCGCGTCAAAATTTCTGCTCAATGCGACCTTTTGTGCTGTCAAAGGCAGTTCAAACGAACCCGGAACTTTGAAAACCTCAACCGCATCTTCGTCCGCGCCGAGTCTTTCGAGCGCGTCAATCGCGCCTTCAATTAATTTTGATGTCAAAAAATCGTTCCACCGCGCGGCGATAATCGCAAAGCGAAAGCCGGCGGCGGTTAATTTTCCTTGATGCTCTTTTGGCTGCAAAATTATTCTCCTTCAAAACCGGCACAAAATTACCACTGTTTAGTATAATGAACAAGAAACAAGGTTACAAGTTAAAAATTAAATTAAGCCGGAAGAACATTTGCTCATTTGAGTTATCTGAAAAACCTGAGTAAATCGTCGCAATAAATTCGGATTCTTTAATTTGTGTTTTTTTCATCAGAACTATTTCTTATTTCGGTAATTTCTTTTAATGAAAGTCCGCGTTTAATAATCAGCATCAAGCCAATTGCCGTCCAGAATAAAATTCTGCCCTTGCGGATAATCGCCAAAGTTACGCCGATGCTCGCGCCAATCGCCAAAGTTTCCGTTACGAATTGCGCTCCGGCTTCATCAATGCCGATGAGAAACGGCACAAATTTAAAAAATATCGTAATCATCCGGCTGATTGATTCGAGCAGAAATGCCGTGTAAAAACTCGGAATCATATTATTTAAGCGATTTAAGATAAACCACGCTTCCAGAATTCCGAGCAAATGATAAGCGATTTGGCACAAAAAAATCGGCAAAAACCGGCGCGGATATTGGCGATAAAATCCGTAAATTAAATTCTCGAAAAGTCTGACGTGCAAGCGTCCGGTTTCTAAAAATCTGCGCCCGATTCCCTTTTCATACAACCATTCGCAAAACTCGCTGGCAAAATGCCACTGGCGGATAATTACAAAAACAGCGAAAATTATCAGCAAAAAAATCGCGGCGATGACAATATCAATTGTCCAAATCCAGCCTTCGGCAAGTTGAAAACTCTGCAAAAACGCAAATGCGCCGAAACAAACAAAAAGTCCCGTAATCACGGAATAAAAAATATTTTCCGTCGCAATGGATGATAATCCGACAACCAGCGGCACTTTTTTCCTGACCGCGACGGCTTTTGTCGTGCCGCTTACTAAAATTCCGAGCGGAATTATACTGCTCATCGCTTCGCCGATAATGACGGCGGGAAGCGTATCGCGCAAATCTAGTTTGTATGGTTCGTAGACCGAAAGTCTCCAAGCCGTCGCGCGTGAAATAATTCGCCCAAGATAAATTAGCTGGATAATCAAAAAACCGCCAAAACCAATTTTGGCAATGCCCGCGAGAATTTCCTGCAAACCAACCGAATAAACAAAATAGGCAAACAAACCGATGCCCGAAAGCGTGAACAAAATCGCAATTATCTTTAAACGGTTAAGATGTTTTTGTTTAGAATTCGGAATTTGGAATTTGGAATTTGAAATTTCAGTTTGGGAATTCACTTACTTTGCCTTTTCGCTTGTGCGCCTATTATGATGTTATTTCATTTATTTTTTAAAAACAAAATCAAAAGGAAACAATTATGAGTGCAATAGCTGCTGAAAAAGAAATTTTACGTCCCGCTTTAACAGTTTTATCAGAAGAAGAAGAGCGGTTTCGCGCCGCGGTTCGTGAATTTGCGATGGGCGAAGTGCTTCCGCGCGTTGAGGAAATGGAAAAAGAGGCGCACCTCGACCCTGATTTAATTCGGCAATGTTTTGAACTTGGGCTGATGGCAATCGAAACGCCCGAAGAATACGGCGGCGCGGGTTCGACATTTTTTAACGCGATTTTGGCAATTGAAGAATTGGCGCGGGTTGACGCTTCAACGAGCGTATTTGTTGACGTGCAGAACACTTTGGTAACAAACGCGATTATTCGTTGGGCAAACGATGAGCAAAAGAAAAAGTATCTGCCGCAAATGGCAGAATCAAAAGTCGGCGCGTATGCACTTTCAGAAGCTGGAAGCGGTTCCGATGCTTTTGCACTCAAAACAAAGGCGGTTGACAAGGGCGATTTTTGGGAACTTTCAGGACAAAAACTCTGGATTACCAACGGCAGCGAAGCCGAAATTTTTATTGTTTTCGCTACTGTTGACCCAACCGCAGGTTACAAAGGCATCACGGCATTTATTGTCGAAAAAGGTTTTGAAGGCTTTTCCGTCGGCAAAAAAGAAGACAAACTCGGCATTCGCGCATCTTCGACAACCGAATTGGTTTTGGATTCCTGCCGAGTTCCGAAGGAAAATGTCTTGGGCGAAGTCGGACGTGGCTATAAAGTTTCGATTGAAACCTTGAACGAAGGACGCATCGGCATCGGCGCGCAGATGATTGGCATCGCCCAAGGCGCGTTTGAAGCGGCTGTTCATTATACAAATGAACGCGAGCAATTCGGCAAAAAAATCAACGATTTTCAAGCCGTGCAGTTTCAACTTGCGGAAATGGCGATTGATGTGGAAGCCGCGCGTTTATTGGTTTATAACGCGGCACGGCTCAAAGACGCGGGCAAATCTTTTCTGAAAGAAGCAGCGATGGCAAAAGTTTATTCGTCGCGCGTGGCGGAGAAAGTTTCATCAAAAGCGATTGAGCTTTTCGGCGGCTACGGTTACGTAAAAGATTATCCGGTCGAGAAATTCTGGCGCGACTCGAAAATCGGCGCGATTTACGAAGGCACGTCGAATATGCAGCTTCAGACGATTGCCAAATTAATTACAAGCGGAAAATAATAAGGATTAACCCAATCTATTTGCGAAAATTTTCTGTCTTTGCGCGAGAAGTTTTTCAGGATTGTTGGTAATAATCGCATTAACTCCTAAATCTAAAGCGTGTTTGACCCAAGCGGAACTGTCCGCCGTCCAGATTGTGGTCAGAAAACCTTTTCTTTTTGCCCTTTCGATAAAATTTTGCGTTGCCAAAGAGTAATGAATTGAAATTTCGTTGACATCGCATTCCTGCGCTTTTTTCAAAAGTTGTTTTTTCTTGTGCAGAATCGTTACAATTTTCGGCGCGAAAAGCGCGGCGGTGCGGACTTCGGGAAGCAATCGGCGCATCCGGCAGATGGCTTCGAGATTAAAACTTTTGATAACGATATTTGGAAGCAAATTCGTTTGCCAAATAATTTTGCAAACGGCTTCGACCAGTGCAAAAGTTTCTGCTTCCCGGCATTTCAGTTCGATATAAATTAAGCCTTCATAGTCGGTTAAAAATTCAAGCAGCTGCGCCAGCGTCGGAATGGTTTCGGCGGAAAATTTATCATCAGCTTTGTTTGGATTTTTCAAGTTAAACCACGAACCGACATCCAGAGTTTGCAGTTCTTTTGAAGTAAAATCCGAAATAAGTCCTTGTTTTTGTCCGATGCGCTGTAATTCAAAGTCGTGAAAAACTACGGGAACACCGTCCTTGGCAAGCTGCACATCAAATTCAATGCCGTCCGCGCCGACCTCAACTGCTTTTTGGAAAGCCGCCAAAGTGTTTTCCGGAGCAATTGCGCTTGCGCCGCGATGCGCGATGATTAAAGGTTTTTCGCCACATTTCTGCATTTTGTTACAAATATCAAGCAAATAAATTTTATTTGTCAGTTTAAATTTATTGAATAAATAATCTCTTGTCTAACCGAACTATTTTTTTTGTAACAGAAATATCATCTTCGACCAGCCAATCGGCTCGCCGAGCGGAAATTTGTAATTGCCGACAATTTCAAAATAACGCTGCGAAATTTTCTCTACCTTTTCGACCGGATGAGTTTTGAAATTATACAAAATCTCCAACACTGAACCGACCATTGAAGGTTTAACCGGAATCAGAACAAGTTTTGCATCTTTTTTCAAAACTCTGGCAAACTCCTTCAAGCCTTTGTCGAGCGAAACATATTCCAAAACGCCGCAGGTTAAAACCAAATCAAAAGTTCCGTCGGCAAAAGGAAGCCGCAGGACGTTGCCCTGCACGGCGCAGATATTGGTTTCATCGGTCTTTTTGTCTTTTTCAAATTGTTCTTGAGAAACCTTTAACGATTTAAAAGACAGGTCAAGCGCGAAAGTTTTTTTCGGCTGAAAACCCGCGCTGTAAAATCCGAGCGTAACGATGCCGGTGCCGCTTCCCGCATCTAAAACAAGCGATTTGGAATCCAGATTAAGTTCGAGTGAACGCAGATATTTTGCCACCGAATCTCGATAACCGTTGACTTTCATCATCAGGTTATGAACGTCGGCAATAGTGTCGTAGAAATTTTGTGTTTTACCTTTTGATTTTTTGGTTTTTTGCGCCATTAAAAATTAGAAATCATTGAGAACAATACGGTTTAACGGACAAAACCGGCGGCAGCTAATTTTAGAAACCAATTGGTAATAATATATTTAACCTGCTGCTTGGGTTTAATTTTCTGAAAGTATTTTACAAAATCATAATAATAACACAGTCAATTTTTCCATCTAAATTTAATCCACTGCAAAATGCCCAAAAACAACAAAAACTTTCTTTCCAAATGAACAAAATTTCTGTATCATTTCGCCAATGTCACCAATTGCCATTACATTGATTTTACTACTGATTGCACTTGTGCTTTTTGGCACGGAGAGACTGCCTGTTGATGTGGTTGGCATTATTCTCGTCATCGGACTTGTCGTAACCGGCGTTCTGACAGTGAATGAAGCGGTTTCCGGTTTTGGCGACAGCGTGATTGTTACCATCGCCGGACTTTTTGTTTTGACGGGCGGACTTATCAAAACCGGTTTGGTTGATTTAATCGGGCGCAGACTTTATCGCATTGCGGGGAACAACGAATTTTTGCTGACGGCTTTGATAATGAGTGTCGCGGCGGTTTCTGCGTCCGTTCTGAAAAACACGACGACGACGGCGATGTTTGTTCCGGTGGTTTTGGGTTTGGCTAACCGTGCGAAAGTTTCACCTTCAAAACTGCTGATGCCGCTTGCTTTCGGCGCGATTTTGGGCGGAAGCTGCACACTTATCGGAACTTCAACTAATCTCGCCGTCAGCGGCGCGATGCAGCGTTACGGAATGGATCCTTATTCGATGTTTGAACTCACGCCGGTCGGAGTTGTTACGGTTGCTGCCGGAATGTTTTATATGCTGACTATCGGCATCAAACTTCTGCCGAACCGCGGCGGCGAAGAATCGCTGACCGAACAGTATTCGATCCGCGAATATATTTCGGAAGTTCTTGTTTTACCGAGTTCGCATCTGATCGGCAAAACGCTCGGCGAAGCAAATATCAATATGGAACTCGACCTCAATGTTCTCGGCATCATTCGCGGTAATGAACAGAGGATCGCGCCAAGTCCGTATGAGCAAATCAGCGAAGGCGATTTGCTGATTGTCGAAGGAAAACTCGCCGATATTTTGAATGTCAAATCCGAAGCCGGACTTGAGATAAAAGCCGATTTCAAACTCAACGACCGCGATTTGGAAAATAACGAGATTGAACTTTTTGAAGTGATGATAATGCGCGATTCACAACTTGTCGGGCAAAATCTAAAAACCGCTAACTTTCGCCAAAAATATGATTTAACGGTTTTGGCAATCAATCGGCACGGCGAGACCTTCCTTGATAAAATCAGCAGCGTCCGTTTAAAATTCGGCGATGTTTTGCTGGTGCAGGGCAATCGGCGGTTGATTGAACCGTTTGTCGTCGAAGGCGAAATGCTTTTGCTTGAAGACGTTTCAGCCAGCAGCATGCGAACGGAAAAGCGCCGTTGGGCAATTGCCGCTTTCGGACTTTTTCTCGCTCTTTCGCTTTCCAAAATTGTAACGGGCATTGAAGTTCCGTTAGCGATTGCCGTGCTTTTGGGCGTTTTGCTGCTTTTAGCGACAAGGACTGTCCGCCACTCGGAACTTTATTCACTGATTGATTTTCGTCTGCTGGTTTTGATTGCCTGTATGATGAGTTTCGGCGTGGCGATGGAAAAAACTCATACTGACTTGTATCTTGCCGATTTGATTAAAACTTATTTTGAACAATTCGGCGCAACTGCCGTTCTCGGTGGATTTTTTGTGCTGACCGTTGCGTTGACACAGCCGATGTCAAACCAAGCCGCCGCGCTTGTCGTCTTGCCCGTTGCGATTAAAACCGCGCTCGCACTCGGACTGAACCCGCGCACTTTTGCCGTCGCCATCACTTACGCCGCGTCATTTTCGTTTATTACGCCGCTTGAACCGGCTTGCGTTCTCGTCTATACGCCCGGACGTTATCGCTTTATGGATTTTGTCAAAGTCGGCACGATTTTAACAATTGTCGTTTTTATCGCCGCAATGATTTTAGTTCCGAAATTTTGGCAGCTTTAGAAGGTAAAAAGTAAGAACTGAGAAGTTAATCCTTAGTTCTCACTTTTTTCACTTTTCAATTCTCACTTTATAAAACATTCGCAGAAATTTCGACTTTGGAAGAAACTTTTTTGTCCGCGACAACATCGAGCGGAATTTTCCAAATCAGCGTTTTTATCAGGCAAGTTCCCGTATTATCTTCGCGGCAGTAATAAACCGTCAATTTTGCTTTCAGCGTTACCGCGCCTTTTTTGTCGGTTTGAAACGGCACGATAAGCGGAAGTTTTTTGAACTTTTCTTTGGGGTTGGCGATTTTTACATTTTGTCCGTTTTCTAGCAAAACTTCATAACGCTGCGGCGCGTTCGGATTCAAGTGATAGCCTTCAGGCAAACCTATATTGAAAACTAGGGAATTTGCCGCATTTACCGAAACTTTTTGAGTTTTGAGTTCAGTTTCATTGGCGTTTGGAGAAAAATTATTTGCTTCGTCTTTGCTTTCTGTCGGCGGCGTTAGACCTTTGATTTTTAGCGTCGAAACTTCTTTTGCTTTCAAATCCACAACGCGAATCGCGTGATTATTCGTATCAGCGACAAAAAGTTTGCCATCGGCGATGCTCAAGCCCGCCGGTTCGTAAAACGTCGGCGTTTTTCCGTCGGATTGTCCCGATTTTCCCGTTCCTAAAATGGTCGTAACGGTTTGTTTTTCCGTGTTAAGCATTTTAATTTTGTGATTGTAAGTGTCGGCAATCAAAACATTTCCGTCGTAAAGCGTAACGCCCAAAGGATGTTGCAGACGTACATTGTCCCCTTTTCCATCCTTGTCGCCAAAATCGAACAAATCGCCGCCGACCAGCGTTTCCACCGTTTCTTTGTTCAAATCAATCTGACGGATGATATTTGATTCGCTGTCGGCAACCAGAAGATGTTTGCCGTCGGAAATAATTCCCGAAGGTTGTGCAAAAGCCGATTCGCCAATTTTGCCGTCAATTCGCGCTTCTTGTCCCGTTCCTGCATACGGCTCAATCACATTTTTCTCTAAATCCATCCGCCAGATCTGATGAGAACCAGCCATCGCAATAAACAGGTTTTTGCCGACCAGCGTCAAATCCCAAGGCGAGCTTATTGCCGTTGTGTCGGCAATTCCGCCGTTGCCGTCAAAATCTTCGAGTTTGCCCGTTCCGGCAATCGTTTTGACCGTTTTCGTTTTCAAATCAACGCGCCGAACCAGATTATTTCCCGTGTCGGCAACATAAAGATTGTCGCCGTCAAACGCCAGACCTTGCGGACGGTTGAAACTCGCAGCAATAAAATTACCGTCTTTTGCCGCCGCTGTGCCGCTGCCGATGGTTTCGATTAACTTGCCTTCAAAATCCGTAACGACAATTCGATTGTGGTTTGAATCGCTGATAAAAAGACGTTTAGATTTTTCATCCGCCAAAACTTTGCCTGGAAAGGCTAATGGCAAATCGCCGACCTTGGCTTTTTCCAAAGCAAATTTTAGCGGTTCTTCATTCAGACTGCCCTTTTTGCGAAATTCCGCCGCCGTTTGCGCGATAGCATTATCAATAGTGTCAAATTGACCTTCACCAAACCATCTGCCGACGATGTAGCTGTCCGGGTCAATCAGAACTAACCCAGGCCAGGCACGAATGGCGTATGCATCCCAAATTTTGAAGTTCGCATCGTTGACAATAGGATGCTCCAAGCCATATCGCAATATTATTTTGCGGATGTTTTCGGTGTTTTTTTCATTTTCAAACTTTGCGGAATGAACGCCGATAACGACGAGTTGGCTGCCGTATTTCTTCTCAAGTTCCTCAATTTTGGGAATGATATGGATGCAGTTGATACAGCCGTAAGTCCAAAAATCAAGCAGAACAATTTTGCCTTTCAAACCGGCGAGCGACAGCGGTTTATCGGTGTTAAGCCAATCAACACCGCCGACTAATTCCGGCGCACGCATTTTTTGTTTCTCATCAAAATAATTCATTTCAGCCGAAAAAAGCGGGCTTGCACCGCCAACAATTAAAATTAAACACAAAATAAATTTTAACTTCATATTTTAGTAATATCGAATCACCACTCGATTGTTCCTTCTTTCGATTCATCAATCTGCGCGAGTTCGACACCTTCGCCGTAAAAGAAAATTTTCATCTGGTCAAACAAAAACTCGTGCGAATCGGGATTTGAAACGTCTAAGCCAAAATGGTTGATGAGCTGTTTTTGCTTTTCCAACCACTCCTTCCAACAATTTTGGCAACATTCTTCGCCGATTTTTTGTCCGAGTTCGGTGGGAATCGGCGCATAGCCAATCGGCTCGTTTTTTTCGCCGCAACGGGCGCATTTGAATTTATCGTTTGAAAATAAAGCCATTTTATTTCTCCTAATTTTATTCGTAAATTTTATAATAACAGTTTCAAAAAGAAATGTTTAACCGCAAAAACACGCTGATAAATTCGGGTATTTCCAAAAATTATTCGTGGAATTCTGTGTTAATTTAGGGCTAAAAAATTCTGCGTTCTTTGCGTCTGTTGCGGTTTAGAATTTTTCCGCTTGTCGAATCGCCGCTAAAACTTCAACGTCCTTCGGACGAAATAAACTCAGCGATTGAACTTGATGATGCCGAATAATGCCGTCTTTATCAATTACGACAACGGCACGCGCCGAGCGTCCGGGAAGCCAAGATTTGACATCATATTTTTCGATGACTTCGCTTTTTTCATCCGAAAGAAGCATCAACGGTAAATCGTGTTTTTCCGCAAAACCTTTGTGCGATTCGGCTGAATCAGTTGAAATGCCGATGACTTCCGCGCCCGTTTTTGCATAATCTTCCCAATTATCGCGCACCGAGCAAAGTTGGTTTGTGCAAACCGGCGTGTTATCGCCCGGATAAAACAGCAGAACAACCATTTTGCCGCGCTGGTCAGATAATTTCCAATTGTTTCCACTGTCATCTTTTAATGTAAAATCGGGAGCATTTTCACCTGTTTTCATATTTTTCTATTTCAAAACTATTTTATGCGGCTCGTGCGCCGTTTTAGAAAATCCATCAAAACAAACTGCGTCAAATTATTCGGATTGGCAAAATATGCTTTGCCGCGCGTCATCGCCGACATCTTCTTGACGAAATCAACCAGATAATAATCGCTCGCCAGCATAAACGTATTTATCATAATTCCTGATTTACGGCAGGCTTGCACTTCTTTAAAAGTTTCCGCCATCACAAACGGGTCGTTGCCCATCGAATTTTTGTAGAGCATTTTCTTTTCGCCTTTAACTTGCTGCGAATAGCGGCGATGCCCGAAAAACGCTGCGTTGGAAGATTCGACAAAGCACGCCGTTGGCTTGCCGTCCGTTACCATCACGATTTGTTTCATATCTTTGCGCTGCGCGTTTAAGATGCGCCGCGCCAACTTTAAGCCTTCTGCCGTGTTCGTGTGATACGGTCCGACTTGCGTTGCCGCCAACTTCGCAAGCGGCAATTCTTCCGCCGAATCGTGAAACAAAACGATTTTTAGAGAATCGCCCGCGTATTGCGTTCTGATTAAATGTGCCAAAGCGAGCGCGACTTTTTTTGCGGGTGTAAATCTATCTTCGCCATATAAAATCATCGAGTGTGAGCAATCGAGCATCACAACCGTCGCGCACGAAGACTGATAATCCTGCTGGTGAACGTGCAAATCTTTGTATTCGAGATTGAGCGGAACGCCCAAACCTTCGCGGGTGATAGCCGAAAGCAGAGTTGCATTAACATCTAAATTTATCGTGTCGCCAAACTCGTATTGCTTTGAAATTAAAGCGGCTTCAATGCCTGTGTCGAGATAATGTGTGTCGTGTCTGCCAATGCTGGATTTTCCCATTGAACCGAGAAGTTGCTGCAAAGTTTTGTAGCCGAGAAAATCTAACCCCTTTTCCGTTACTTCAAAGCGCACGTTGCGCGGCTGCGCTTCGCCGACTTCGCCTTGTTCTTGCCCATTTTGCTTTTGTTGTTGTGCTTGCGGCTGTTCGACTTCTTTCAAGTTCAAATAACCTTCTTCGACCAGACGTTCAATTAATTGGTTTATTAATTCCTCGAGAAGTGAACCCTTAAATTTACCGTCGTTTTCGGCAAGCATTTTTTCGACATCAAGCTCGTCTAAAATACCTTGTTCGAGAAGTGCCTGTAATAATGCTTGACGCAGAGCATCAAGCGAATCGTCCACTTGATTTTGCCGCGTCCAGTAATAATCATCATTAAAACCCGAATCGAGCATCATATCCGACAGCGATTGCATAAGATCGCCGAGATTGATTTCTGAAACGTTGAAACCATTAAATCTTGAATAGCGAATAAATTTCATTCCTTTAATTTCCTTTGCAACTTGATTTTTGAGTTTGCCATCTCAAGCTGTAATTGCTATTCTAGCATTACAAACTTTCCCCAAATTTTTGCTCTTCCCAAAATTTAGCATATTTCACTCTCCCTATAAATTAAAAAACCAGAAGGAGTGAAAGATTATGAAAAAGATTTTAGCAAGTTTGCTTATTTTATTTGTTTTTGCAATTACGGTTCCACTGACGGTGGAAGCACATAACGGCTGTTCGCGTCATCGAAAGGCAAAAAAGAGCTATGTTAGCCGTAATTACAGAAGCCGAACGGCGCGTCCGGTTTATCAAACGCGCGGTTACACCTACAGCCGTCCGACTTTTTATCAAAGACATCGTAATTTGATAAACGTCGGTATCGGCACTGGCGCAGGCGCGTTAATCGGCGGACTCGCCAAGGGTAAAAGAGGCGCGGGTTACGGTGCTTTAATCGGCGCGGGAAGCGGTGCGCTTTATACTTATGTTCTGAAACCGAAAAAGAAAAGAATTTATCGCTAAAAACCAGCTTAAACCAAAAAGAAAAGCCGTAATGTTTTTTTGCATTGCGGCTTTTCTTGCTGCAAACAAGTTAGGCAAAAATTTTATTTGCGAGCATCAGCCTGAAAAATTATTCTGCCAACCTTCAAATTAACAGGAGAATAAAAGCAATGAAAAAAATTTTAGCAACATTTATAGTTATGGCAATGATGGCGATTATGCTTCCGCTCACGGCAAACGCTCAAACGAGAAACAAACGCTATTATTCAAAACGTACAACTACAACGCGGATTTATAATAAGCCGAGTTTTTACAGTCGTCACCGCAATGTTATTAATATCGCGGCGGGAACGGGCGCAGGTGCTTTGATTGGCGGAATTTTAGGTGGTAAAAAGGGCGCGTTAATCGGCGCGGGAATCGGTGCTGGCGGTTCGGCTGTTTATACCTACAAAATCAAACCCAAACAAAGAATATATTATCGCCGCTAAAGCTTAATCTAAAATCCAATAAAAGCCGTGATTAGTTTGCAAAACTTTTCGCGGCTTTTGTTATTTTCACCTTAATTACAAAATCACAAAAAAATTCTCCCTGAATAAATTGAGATGGTCTATAATGAAAATTGTAAATAATTTGTTTGAACCGACGGATGTTGTTTTATGCAGGAAAGGGATATTTTTGATGAAAGACAGGAAATAAAAAAAGCCAGTTTTGTTTGCCCGATGTGTCGTGAGCGCAACGATTACGAGGTGCGCTGGATAAAACGCACGAAAAAGAAAAATACGCCGCGTAATTTAAATGAACACGACCGGGTGCGTCTGGAAAAATCGCGTGATTATATGGTGCGGGTTGATGATATGCTGATGTGCAAAAATATGCGCTGCCGCAAACGCTTTGAAATTCCTTCGGCGCAATCAATCGTTTTTATTTAACGAATTCTTTCTTTTCTTACCGGCTTTTGGTGTGGTATTCTCAAATTTATGGAAAATAACGAGGACAAAGATATGATTTCGGGCAAAAATTTGGAGTTTTACGAAAACGAACCGCCGTCGGATGAGGAAATTAAAAAGTTTATGGACGAGGAAATCGCACATGCGCCGCAAGCGCCGCAGGAGTTAGCGGAACGTTTGGCTGAACATCACGCATCTTCGCCCGCCGATTCGGGCGGCGACATTGATGCCGAATGGGAAGATGTGATTGATTCAGGAGCAGAATCGGTTTTCGGTCATAATCCGACACCCGGACAATCCAACGTGGAAGCCAACGCCCACGCCATGGGCATTGATTATCAGGACAACGAACCACTCGATATTTTAGAGAAAATCGAAAAACGCGACCGCCACCGTTATGAATTGAACGAAAATTCAAAAGACAAAGACGACCATATTTGACTTTTCAAAATCAGTCTAATGACAAGCGACCAAATTCATTAAACAAAATGATTTACGGCATTTAAAGCATATTTCCGCCCTTTGATTATTATCGAAGTTCCGGCAAGTCATCAGGCAACCTTTCAAACATCCCACCGCATCTTGAACAATTAAGAATTACTGTCTAAAATTTATCTGGAGAGTGAGCGGAAAAGGCATTTAATTGCCGTAAGCATAAGGAGTTTTACCATTATGTCTAAAAAAAATTTAGTACGCAATCTGGCGTTGACGGCTTCGTTTTTGCTGGCGAGTGTTTCAACCGGCTTTGCCCAAGGCACCCCGAGCCAAGACCCGAACGACAAACCGCGCAACGTAAAAAAGGAAAACAACAAAATCTATTCAGATTGGATTAATAAAGATGTGGCTTACATCATTACAAGTGATGAAAAAAAGGCATATAAAGCCTTAAAGACCGACGAAGAACGTGAAAATTTTATCGAAAATTTCTGGCGCAGACGCGACCCGAACCCTGACACGGAAGAAAATGAATACCGTGAAGAATATTTCGAGCGCATTGCGTATGCCAACGAGCATTTTGCGTCGGGCATTCCGGGCTGGAAAACCGATCGTGGACGAATTTACATTGCTTATGGCAAACCTGACGGCATAGAATCGCATCCGGCAGGCGGTTCATACGACCGTCCGAGCTATGAAGGCGGCGGTTCGACGACAACTTATCCGTTTGAAACGTGGTTTTATCGTCATCTCGATAATGTCGGCGACGGCATTGAAATTGAATTTGTTGACCCGACGGGAACGGGCGAATATCGCATTGCGCGGAATGCGTATGAAAAAGACGCGCTTGCCCATGTGCCGGGCGGAGGTTTGACAACTGCCGAACAACTCGGAATCAGTGATAAATCTCAACGCCAGTTGGGAGCCGGACAAACATATTACGGACGCGAACAGGACAATCCGTTCCGCAGATTGGAAATAATCACTGCTTTGCAGCGTCCGCCGCAAGTTAAGTTCAGCGATTTGCAAGCGTCTTTGACCGATTCGCCGGTGATTGACAACAATCCGCTTGATTTTGATTTGCGGGTTGACTTTTTCCGCCAATCCGACGACCGCGTGGTTACGACATTTACCGTTCAAACCGAAAATAAAGAACTCGTTTTTGAACCCGTTGGTGGACTTCAAACGGCGCGAATGAACATTTTCGGGCGTATTACGGCGGTGTCGGGTAAGCGTTCCGGCATTTTTGAAGATTCGGCAACAACCAGCGCATCTACCGAAGAGCTTGCCGAAGCAAAAGACAGAAAATCCATTTATCAAAAAGCGATTGCTTTAACGCCCGGAACTTATAAAGTTGATGTCGTGGTGCGCGATGTCGTTTCGGGAAATCGCGGCATCCGTAATATCGGCTTTACCGTTCCAAAGTATGACGACAGCAAACTTTCAACTTCAACCTTGATTCTGGCTTCGACGCTTCGTTCGACGACCGAAAGAGATATTGGCGGAAGTTTCGTTATCGGAACGGCAAAAGTAATTCCAAATCTCGCCGGTAATTATAAAAAGGGGCAGGACGTTGGCGTTTATCTGCAGGTTTATAACGCGGGAATTGACCAAACGACACTGCGTCCGGCGGTTGACGTTGAGTATATTTTGACGAAAGGCGGCAAAGAAGTTTTGCGCCAAGCAGAAAACTGGGAAGGTTTAAGCGACGCGGGACAACGGCTGACGCTCGCCAGATTGCTTCCGACAACGCAGATGCAGACCGGCGATTACGAACTTAAAATCAAGATTCGTGACCGCGTGAGCAACCAAACGCTTGAGCCGACAGCTAAATTTACGGTTACGCAATAAGTGATGACAAAAATTATTTTCTCCGCCGACGCTTTTTAATGTGAAAAAGCGTCGGCTTTTTTGTTGTGAAACAGTTAGAAACCGAAAGACTTTTTCCGAAATTTGAAGGCGTATAAAATTAATTTCATCTTTTTTATCTTAATTCAAAATTAGAAAAACAACTTAAAACTTTACTTAACTCGCGCTGCTTCAATCTTTCCACGCACTTGATAACCATCGGCAATCATCGTCGGCAGCGGTTCAAATGTCAGAGAAAGTTTGCCGTTTTCCATTGTTCCTGAAACTTTCAGCGGTGGTTTCGGATTTTCCGAAAAACTTCCGGCATCGAGCCGCGCTATTTCAATTTTTCCGTTTTTTATCACGCCTGAAGCGGTTTCAATTAATTTCCGTGCTTTTTCCACGTCTTTGCCCGAAAGATTAAAAACGAGCGTAATATAATCGCCGTAACTCAAAATTCCGATTGTCCCTTCTGCTTCAAATTTCTTTTGGATTCCCGCAAAACCGCCCGAATATTCAAATTCGCCGGACGTGGTTTTATAAGTTTCAACAGCGGCTGCCAAAGTTCCCGAAACGTCCAACGGCAATGTGTTGTCTTCTTCAATCGATATCAGCACCGCCTTAAATGGCGTTGTCAATGCTTGAGTTGTCATCGCGTCTTTTGGCGGCGCAGCCACATCAATCACAATTTTACCCGCCGTTTTTTTTATCACTACCGAATATCCGCCGGTGTTTTTCGTTCCTGCAAACGCCGCGACAACTGCCGTTTTGCCAAAGTCAATCTCTGCGGCGGACGGCAAATTTTCTGCCAAATTTTGTAGTTGCGCGTAAGTTTCCGGCGAACGCGCCACAAAAATAAATGGTTTTTCCGGTTTGGAATAGCTGCCTTCGGCGATGGTTTTCAGTTCACTGTTGTCCGGTTTTGAAACCATTTCGTCAGGCATCTTTTTATCAGAAACGTTTTTGTTCATATCTGTTTTTTTATTTACTTGTTCTTTATTTTTCTCAGATTTACACTCGGATTGGGCGGCAACACAAAAAAATAATGTCAAACTTAATGCGGTTGAAACTAAAACTTTGTAATTTTTCATAATAATTATTTCCCTTTCGCTCACTTTACGGGCAATTTCAGAACGCACGGTTTTTAAGAAAATTGCATTAGTAGTGTAAAATAAATTGGTCGGGAACTAAAATGCCGGTTGAGCGTATTTATAAACAAGCAGAGAGGTTAAAAGTTATGGCAGATTATAAAGAGCGATTCGAGAAGTGGCAGCGTGAAGCAAAAGACCGCTTTGACGATATTGACAAACAAATCGGGTTGAAGGAAAAATTCGCCGAAGGAGCGAAAGTCGCCAAAGAAACGGCGGAAACTTTGAAGGAAGGCGCGAAGAAAATCAAAACCGAAGCCAAAAAATCGGAAGTCGGCAAGCAAGCCGTCAAAGTTGCTGAAGAAACCATGAAAACCGCCGAAAAGACGGCGAAAAAGGCTTGGCAAGCAAGCGAACCGATTCGGGATGTCGCGGAAGATGCGGGCGAAAAAGCTGCGGACGTTTTCGGCATAACTGCCGTTGAAGCCGAAAAATTTATGAAAACCGCCGGAAAAAAAGCGGGCGAAGTTTTTAATGTTGCCAGCGAAAGAGCGGGCGAAGTTTTTGTCGAAGCGCGGGAATCTGTCGGCACAACCGCGAACCGCGTTTCAAAAGCCTTTAATTTCGGCGCAAGTTGGACGCGGACGATTAATTCGGCAATTAAAACCGTCCAAAAAACTTCCGATTGGATTACCGAAAAACCTCTGCAAGCCGCGACGACAGGCGTTTCGATGGCGGTTGGCGCGGGTTTAGGCGTAGTTTTTACAGGCATTAGCTCGCATTGGTTTTTTAATTCGGCTTTGCCGACGACATTGGTTAAAAAAGTCGCCGAGCAGTTTCAAAAACATGTCATAACTCAAGACGAACTCGTCAAAAAAGGCGACCTGACGCAAGCCGAAGCCGAAAAAATTCAATTTGAACGCGACATCGCCAAATATATCGGCGCACCGCTTCTCGGCGCATTTTCCTGCGCTTCGGGAGCGGTTATGATGACCAACATTTTTAATCCGAAAACTATTACGGGTGCGCCGATTGGTTGGCTTTTGGGCGGAAATCCGCTGCTTGAAGGCGTTTGGTTTTTCGGCAACGGCATAGTTTGTTTGAAAGCTGGCTACGAATTTTTTATGTTCGCACTTGAGGACCAGGAAGACGTGCAGCAAATTGTTAAGGAATTGAAAGGCTTGCTGCCTGCCTGAGGATTTAATCAATGAACCCAATATAAAATTTATTCGCGTAATTTCGCGACTGAAAATTCCTTTTTTTCTCTCGGTTGAATTTTATTTGAAAACCGCCAAACCTTTTCAGGCGCAATGCAAAAATCGAGTTTTACATCAAAATCTTGTGCGTCTTCGATTTTTTTTACAGGCGCAAAATAACTCAAACCGATTTTCAAACAATCCACACGGCAGTTTTTCAAAAATCTGTCATAAAAACCTTTGCCGTAACCGATGCGAAAACCTCTTTCATCAAAACACAAAAGCGGAATTAAAACCGCGTCAATTTTTTCGGTTTCGATTAATTCGTTGTGTACCGGTTCGTGAATTTGCCAAGCGTTTTGAATAAGATTTGTGTCGGGCGTGAATTTCAAATTTTCGATTTCGTGAGTTTGAAAATCAACGCGCGGCGCGAGCGTTTCGATGTGTGGAAAATCGCGCCAAATCTTTTCAAAAATCAATTTTGTATCAATCTCATTAAATCTTTCAATCGGCAAAAAACAATGCAGAAAATGAATTTTGCGAACATCGAATTTTACAACAAACTGTTCGGTAATCTGTTCGCTTTTCTGTTTTCTATCGAGTGTGGAAAGACTTTTCTGCCTGACAAGATAAATTTCTCTAAGCTCAGATTTTGTCATTAAATAAAATGCGGAGGCGTGTGTTCAAAATGAAACTTGTGTCTATTTTCTTCGCTCCAATCGCTTTTGAAAAAATCCCTTTTTCAGTTTTTCCTACAAACTAAAATCCGAAACATTCCAAATGTTTTAAGCACTTTTACAATTGTTCGGGACGAGTTTTTTATGCAGATTTTCATTTTAGTACATTTATCCGCGTTTCTTTTCCGGTCTTATTTTATTTGGTGCAGTTGTGTTAACCGGCACGTCCGACGGCTTAAAATTTTGCTCTGTTTTTGAATCGTTTGTTGTTTTTGCGGTTGCCAGCAGTTTTGAATCCTTCAAAAGTTTCAATGCCACTTTTGCCTTTTTAGTTAATCTCTTTTTCTCTTTTGCCATTATTTATTCCTTTTCGTTTTGCCGAATTTCTTTAACGATAATTTCGCCGTTAGGCATTTCGTAAATGATTTTACTATTGCGCGAATAGATGTTCGGCAAACCTAGACGATGATTTTCTTTCTGCGCCTCTCGGACGGCACGATTGCCGATACGAACAAATTCCGCCATTCGCCCGTAAGTTTCCAAACTGATTTTGCTTTTACCACTTTTCATATCTGCAAAAACTTTTGATAAAGATTCTCGTCAAAAATTTCTATTGCCACATTCTCGCCGAAAGCGACTTCATAAAATCTGCCTTCTGCATTATAAATCAAACTCCACGAATCAGCTAAATCTTTATAAACATTCCAAAAGTTTTTCTTCCCGCGCACAAAGCGTCTTCGCACGTCTTTATCGGGAATAAAATGTCCGCCTTTTTTCACCCTTTCGGCGATTCTTTCAATCAAAATTTCGGGCGATTCGACGAAAAGAAAAACGATTCTGATTTGATAATCGCTGCTTGGCAGATTTTTAATAAACTTCTGTAAATAACGCCCCGAAAGTGTGCTTTCGATAAGCAGAGATTTGTTGTTTGCGACGGCTTCATTCAGGTTTTGGAAAAATAATTTTCCCGCGCTGATTTTCTTTCCTGATGGATTTTCCGCCGAAAGACTTTTGGCAATTTCGTCGGCGTTTAAGAATTCGTAATCATATTCCTGCAAAAAAGCGCGGGCGAAAGTCGTTTTTCCAACGCCGTTTCCGCCCGCGACAATGACTATTTCTTTATTAACTTTATCCAAGAAATTAATCTCCCTCTAGATAAGTTTTTAATTTTCGATACAATTGAGCTAAATTTACCCTAAATCCTTTTTCTTCGTATTGTGTGAGAGCAAAAACTCCATCAAAAAATTCCTCTTTATCTTGGTCTTTTGGCTTAGGTTCAATATCAATAATTCCTTCGGCAATTTCTCCATTAAGAAGACGTTTTTGCTGGTTAAGTTTTTCTCACAAAAATTCAATTGAAATATCTTTAGTTTCGAGAGTTGCTTCAAACGTCTGAATCTCTCTTTCTTTAACTCTAATTTCTGCTTTTGCTAAAGAAAGTTGAGAATTGAGATGATCAATATTCGCTTTTGTTTTGAGCATTGCGATTTCAAATTCTTCGTCAGGAACTATAATTATTTCTCTTTTTGGTAAATCAAGAAAAACTTCAAGAGCAACTCTTATTTTATCAAGAGCTTGGTTTGGATTATTTGGAGTAACGTTAAATAAAGTTTCTCCTGCTTTGTGTGTAATATCTGCATTTGCGCTCACACCTAAATCTTTAAGAAATTCAGAGAAGTATAATAAATACTGCTCACAAGGAACTCTTACTTCTTCTGGAAAATTAAGGAATTTTGCTGTAAGTGAATTGTTTTCTGTTTTCTTGGACAATTCAATAAATGCTTTTTGATGTGCTAGTCTAAATTTTTCTATCACAGAATGAATAGCATTTATCAAAGTTAAAGTCGTATCAGGTAATGGAATTTGAAAACCGATAACAGGTACACCTTCTTTTATATCTTTCGATTCAAAGCCAGGAGCAAT
>MWVY01000045.1_pt1 | contig 27190 bp, 22 predicted proteins | sample 1047251 | NCBI WGS metagenome assembly MWVY01 (sample SAMN06349983, study PRJNA376086) | soil metagenome | isolation source: MS7-5 sample Antarctic (ecotone) soil | place: Antarctica | collected 2015-01-13
CTCCAAGGCAAATTATAATCACCAGGTCACCCATTAAACTGCCTATTCCAGCTTTTACAGAAAGAGTAAGTTTTTGCAGAGGTATACCCAACCACCACCCTGCTAATAATGATACAATAAGGAATGCAATAAAGGGGTTAAACTTTGCCCACGCGATTAGAAGTATAAGTATAGAAAGGCAAACTAGTACAATTATTATTGTCATGTAATTAAAGCTATTACAGTAAGTATGTTAGCTGCTTTAGTTATCTGTGAGTTTACTTTAAAATTATAAATTCTATACATGAGGTAAAATATTAACGCTTAGGTTGTGATCGTGCTTGCAATATCTAGTACTTTTATTTCTAATTAAAAACAATGATTTATAGTTTTCTTTTAGCAGTAGCATTGGTTTTCAGCGGGTTGACTTTTTTAAATACCAAAAGGAGTTTTGAAGCGACTGTACAACATTATGTTCACAATATAAAAACACTACATAAGCAATCAGATATAATTCCAGGTTTTAAGATTACTGGTAAATGGGAGCTGCCGTCCGAACTTAAAGAGGTTTCCGGCATTGCATTTATTGATGAAAATCGTTTCGCCTGCATTCAAGATGAACTTGGGACCATATTTATCTATAACATCTTGTCTGATGAAATTGAAAAAAAGATTCAATTTGCAAAACCAGGAGATTACGAGGATATTACTCTTATCGGGAGTACCGCTTACGTTGTCCGGTCTGATGGAAAACTTTTTGAAGTTGATTTAAGTGATAAGAAAACACCAGTAAAAGAATACAAAACTCCATTAACTGTTAAAAACGATATTGAAGGTTTGTGCTTTGATAGAAATAATAACAGACTGCTTCTTACTACAAAAGAAGAAGTAAGTGGAAATAAGAATTACAAAGGCATCTATTCATTTGACCTAACAAAGAAAACCCTACTACCTGAACCTGTTTACAAGATTGATCTGACACATAAAGTTTTTACATCTGGAGCTAAACGAAATAAAATTATTAAACCATCTGCCATAGCAATACATCCTGCAACAGGCGAAATCTTTATTACAGATGGTCCTAATTCGAGATTGTTGATCATGAATAGTTCTGGCAAAATTGTAAAGCTGCTTGTGTTAGGTAGTGATTTTGAACAACCGGAAGGGATTACATTTAGTCCCGATGGTGAATTGTTTATATCCAACGAAGGAAATAAAAAACCTGCAAATATTTTGAAATTGGAATTAGATAATTTATAACCTCACCCATATTTAGATTTAGTAGTATTTTAAGAGGTATTCAGTTGAACTATTCCTACAGCTGTTTTGTTTGAAAATTATTTAGTTGTAGTTACGTCAGCACTATCATGGAAGTAACGCTGATCTTCTCAAAAATATTTCTATCGTTCTCTTCTTTTCCTCATCTAACGTATAACTGATATATTCAGTAAAATATTTTTTCAGATCAAACTCTGCATTAGGATTTTCTGCAATTACTTCATTTAAATGCCGAAGACCATATGCGTTCGCATCATTGAACTTATGGATGAACTCAGGATTCAGTTCTTTATTAGCCACCCAGGCAGCAAATACAAATGGTAATCCGGTATGCTGTTTCCATGCCTCTCCAAGATCATATAGATACTTTGTTTTTACTCTATATTCCAATGCCCTGTCGCCAATGAGCAAACCTGCAGTTTTTCCGGTAATCTTATCCTGATATTCATTTTTCGTATGCAAAAATTCAACATCTTTTTTCCAATGATCTCGAAGTAAAATCTTCAATAGTTCATTAGATGTTCTTGACTGATAATCCAGGTAAATTACTTCTACATTTTCAATTGGAACTTCACTGAACAAACACACAGAAGCAACCGGACCATCACACCCGATACAGTAATCTGTAATTATAAAAGACTGTTTCAATAGTGGAATAACAGCAACCGGAACCAAGGCAACATCAACATCATTATTCATTAATTGTTTTGCAACATTTGCAGGGTAATCTTCAACCAGCTCTATTTCACTGAAAACCTCATGATTTTTTATTCCAAACAATAAAGGTTTTGTATTTAGATAACTTACTGCTGCAACTCTTATCTTCTTCAAATAATCTATTTTTGGCCGCAAAGATATTGTTCAGTTTATGTTTTGTAGCTATAATAACTAGCAGGTAGTAATCAGAAATTAGAAACTACAAACAAGAGATCAAAACCAGTTATGGATCTTACTTCACTTTCTGCTATATCATCAATTGACGGTAGATACCGAAACCAGGTTCAGCACCTTGATGAATATTTTTCTGAATTCGCGTTAATGAAGTATCGGGTTTTTGTAGAAGTTGAATACCTGCTTTTTTTGTCTTCAAAAGATTTCTTCTCATTATCTGATGAAACAATACAACATCTAAAATCATTACAAGAAAAATTTATTCCCAAGGATGCTGAGCAGATAAAAAAAGTTGAACAAGAGACTAATCATGATGTTAAGGCAGTTGAGTATTTTCTTAAGAATAAACTAGAAAAAACCGAAGACAAATCAGCAAAGGAATGGGTGCACTTTGGCTTAACATCACAGGATGTAAATAATACTGCTATTCCATTGCTTTGGAAGCATGCTGTAGAGTTTGAATACTTACCATTCTTGCTGAACCTTAATATTCAGCTGAAGCTGCTTGCAAATGAATGGAAGGATGTTTCAATGCTGGCGCATACACATGGCCAACCTGCAAGTCCTACAAAGTTGGGAAAGGAAATTATGGTTTTTGTGGAACGGATACAAAACCAGGTGGAGCTGTTTATAGCAATTCCTTTTACTGCAAAATTTGGTGGCGCCACAGGCAATTTTAATGCTCATCATATTGCATTTCCAGAACAAGATTGGATAGGCTTAGCTAATGAATTTGTTCAGGAGCACCTTGGGCTTGAACGTTTACAATACACAACACAAATTGATCACTACGATAACCTGGCTGCACATTTTGACTCCATTAAACGGATCAACAATATATTAATTGATCTCTGTAGAGATATGTGGACCTATATCTCTATGAATTATTTCAATCAGAAAACCAAAAATAAGGAAGTAGGTTCATCTGCCATGCCACATAAGATCAACCCTATAGATTTTGAAAATGCGGAGGGAAACCTCGGAATAGCAAATGCCTTATTGGAACATCTTTCGGCCAAATTGCCCATCTCCAGGTTGCAAAGAGATCTTACTGATTCAACTGTATTACGTACAATTGGTGTACCGGTTGCTCATACACTTATTGCATTTAAATCCATTGAAAAGGGTTTGAATAAACTAATTCTTAATGAAGAAAAAATATATAATGATCTTGAAGAAAATTGGGCTGTTGTTGCCGAGGCAATTCAAACAATTTTAAGGCGTGAACAATATCCTAACCCATATGAAGCTTTGAAAGATCTTACGCGTAGTAATCAGAAATTAAACAAAGAGGCCTTACACAGATTTATTGATTCCCTTAATATAAAAGATGCGATAAAAAAAGAACTCAAAAAAATCTCACCTCATAATTATACAGGTGTATACCCGGAGGAATTTATGTAGAGCAACAAGATGTAGTTAAACAACTTCTTTTAATTTCTCCACTACTCTGTCAATTTCTTCTTTCGTATTGTACTTGCTGAATGAGAATCGAAGAGTATTGCAATCATTTAATTTATTTAAGGCCTTCATTACATGTGAACCTGCATTGGCACCACTGCTACATGCACTGCCACCAGAAACACAGATATTATTAATATCAAGGTTAAATAACATCATCTCCGACTTTTCACTCTTTGGAAAGCAAACGCTTAAAACAGTATATAAGCAATCACAATCTGAATTCAATACAACACCTGGAATGTTTTCCTGCAATTGTTGCTGCATATATTTCTTCAAATCTTTTATGTAAGAGCTATCTTTTTCGTAATCACGCATGGCAATTTCAAGCGCTTTTGCAAATCCAACAATGCCATACACGTTTTCTGTGCCTGCCCGCATATTTCGTTCTTGTCCCCCACCAAATATTAATGGTTTGATATTGATATCTTCCCTCACGTATAAAATGCCAACACCTTTAGGTCCATGAAACTTGTGACTGGCACAGGATATAAAATGAATATAAATTGATTTTAGATCTATAGGGTAATGACCTACTGTCTGTACACAATCTGAATGGAAAATTGCATTGTATTGTTTACATAATTCTCCCACTCTTTTAATGTCCATTAATGTTCCAAGTTCATTGTTGGCATGCATTAAGGTCACTAAACAATTGCTTGTTGCAGATCGCAACTGTGTTTCAAGACTATTATAATCCACTGAGCCATCTGGTAGAATTTCAACAAAGTTGTAAGTAACTGATTGTTGATGACCATAATGTTCAACGGCGTGCAGCACAGCATGGTGCTCAATTGGAGATGTTATAATATGCCTGCAACCGAGATCACGGATAGAAGCAGCAATTGCAGTATTGTTGCTTTCTGTTCCACCACTGGTAAAAAATATTTCACCGGGTCTTGCGCCTAAAAGTTTAGCTACTGATTTCCTGGCGTTTTCTATTGCCATTCTAGTTTCTCTTCCGTACGAATAAATTGATGAGGGATTTCCAAAGTGATCGGACAAGTAGGGAAGCATTGCTTCAAGAACTTCTTTATCAAGAGGCGTAGTGGCGGCATTATCTAAATAGATTCTGGTATCCGCGACAGCCCCTAATGCAGAGTTAATACCTGCATCTGCTAAATGGGAGTTTGTGCCCCCATTCCCTAAAGGGGGGCTTACACGGTCTTCAACCCTAGTAATTTTCCTTTGATTTTCTAACATTGCTTAAAATATAACTTAACTGCAGCAATTTAATTTTCTAAAGTTCCTGGAATGTCATCATTCTTGAACCTCAAAACTACTAATCCATTTTGTGGTAACAAACGGGGGCTTTCAGAATATCTTCTGTATTAATAAGTCATTCAATAATACTCATGTTCTTTATAGAATGCTTATTGGCCGTTCTGTATTCCTTTCGCGCATAAAAAAAACTTTACTCCTCTTAAGGGGTTGGGGGTTAAATAAACTCTTTAATATCCTGCATCAAACGCATAGCAATATTATTTGCTGTGGTCTCGTAGTTGCTTTCTGCATAAATCCGAATGATGGGTTCTGTGTTAGAAGTGCGTAGGTGTACCCAATCAGTATCAAATTCGATTTTTAACCCATCTTCTGTGTTGATGGGATTATTCTTGTATTTCTTTTTTATTTTTTCAAAAATGGATTCTACATCCACTTCATTTTGCAACTCTATTTTGTTTTTGGAAATTACATAGCTGGGATAATTTCTCCGCAAAGATTTAAGGCCTTTATTGAAATTTGCTAAATGCGAAAGGAATAATGCAATGCCTATCAGTGCGTCTCTGCCATAATGAAAATCAGGAACAATTATACCGCCATTGCCTTCACCGCCAATAACTGCATTAACCTCTTTCATTTTCTTCACCACATTTACTTCCCCAACTGCTGAAGGAAAATATTCTCCACCGTTCTTTAATGTAATTTCTTTTAGCGATTTCGTACTGCTTAAATTACTAACTGTATTACCTTTCTTTTGGGAAAGTATATAATCAGCTACTGCAACTAAAGTATATTCTTCGCCGAACATTGTTCCATCTTCACAAACAAAACATAACCTATCCACATCGGGATCAACAGCAATCCCAAAATGAGCTTTTTGCTTCACCACCTCTGCACTTAATTGGCGTAGGTTTTCAGGTAGTGGCTCAGGATTATGAGCAAACCTGCCATTTACTTCTTCATTAAGTACAATAACTTCCTCTACTCCTAAACGTTGTAATAATTCAGGAACTACAAGAGCACCAGTTGAGTTGATGCAATCCACTACTACTTTATATTGTTGCTTTTTAATAGCCTCAATATTCACAAGCGGATACTCTAGTATAAGTTCTATATGCTTTTTGAGGTAGCTGTTAACAGACGTAACCTTTCCCAGCTTTTCAACAGGTGCAAAAACAAAGTCCTCGTTTAATGCTTTTTCCAGGATAATGGCACCTGTTTCTGCATTTAAAAATTCTCCATCTGCATTAAGCAACTTAAGCGCATTCCATTCTTTAGGGTTATGGCTGGCTGTGATAATTATACCACCTGCTGCATTTTCTCTTTTTGTGGCTATTTCTACCGTTGGAGTTGTTGATAAACCCAGATCAATTACATCAATTCCTAAACTGATCAATGTATTTATTACCAGTTGAGTGATCATTTCGCCACTTATTCTACCATCGCGGCCTACTACTATTTTACAGGAATTAGCTTTTTCGGGATATTGTTCAATAATAATGCTGCCGAAAGCTGCGGTAAATTTAATTACATCTACTGGAGAGAGGGATACGCCTGGTTTACCGCCGATAGTTCCACGAATGCCGGAAATACTCTTGATCAATGCCACTTCTAATCTGTTATGGGGTGCAAAAATAGGCTTTTCACACCAGCAGCTAAAGGTAAAAAAGTTAAGTTTACTTTGCCGAATTGCATAGTTGTAAATTGCAGGAAGAAATAAAGCTTAGACTACCTTCATTGTAGGAATTAATTTTTCACCAGAATAGCACTATCAGGAATATAATATACTTCATTACTCTTTACATCAATTTTCCATTGTATGTTAGTATCAGTTATCTTCCGAATTGTTGCCCTACCGCTTGATAGTGAATAGTAACTTCTAAAACTTACAGATATTGTATTTGGCTCAATAACAACTCCTTTAATAGATAGATCGGTATAATCATCACTGCAATCAATCCTGTTACCATTATCCATAATTGAACAATGATAACCCACTATGCTGTTCCCATTCTGTGTTAGGTGTAAATGAAATTGTGAACTTTGGGTGGTATAACTCCAAGAACCTGTAAAGTCGGCTCTGTTTCTCTTATAATTATTTGTTTGTCTGTAAAATAAATTGGGATGCGCAAAGCCAACTCCTGTTAGAGAGAGTGTTCTAGGTGTAAATCCATTAATTTCAAAGCAAGTTTTTGAACCATCTTTTAAGTTTGTTAATTCGAGATAACTACTTTGAATTGTTTCATCAATTAATACTTGAATACCACATTGTTGAGGCTTGTTAGATATTTTATATTTATAAGTAGCTGAAGCTTTATTGTCAATGTATTCATAACACCTTAAACTGCTGGTAAAAATTAATTTCCATGAACTTTCTTCGTGAAGCCAGCTACCAACAATTTGTTTTTTTTCATTTCTTATGGTTGGTTGGGCAAAAACAATCTGACAGGAAAATATCAGAAGAAAAGTAAAAATTCTTATTTGCATGATGAAATTTGCTTTCATTTAAACTTCATTCCTTTAATATTTTCTTCATTGACTGAGTTCTCAATATTGACATCACAGCATTTTCCATCGTGTTTCCTGAGTTGCTAACTCTATTTAAATATACATTTTTCAACAGCAAAATTTCATCTCTGTTACATTTGCTTCTTAAAAGATCTTAGTGGCCGCGACAGAATGGTATAAAGACTGGTTTAATTCACCCTACTATCATAAACTGTACTTTGAACGGGATGATAATGAAGCAAAAAGTTTTATCAAACGGCTTATAGCTCATTTGAACCCAAAGCCTGGAAGCAGAATGCTTGATGTTGCCTGTGGAAAAGGCAGGCATAGTAGAATACTGGCAGAAGAAAATTTTGATGTTACAGGAATTGATATTTCAATCGATAGTATCAATTATGCTAAGCAGTTTGTCCAAAGGGACTCCTCCGGAGAAACAGAAAATCTTCATTTCTATTTGCATGATATGAGGCTATTATTTTGGGTGAATTATTACAATTATGCTTTTAACTTCTTTACCTCTTTCGGTTATTTTAATACTCAGCGGGAAAATGATGATGCCATGAGAACAATTGCAGCAAGTTTAAAACCTTCCGGAATTGTTGTATTCGACTACCTGAATGTTCATTATGCTGAAGATCATTTGACACCTAATGAGCTCAAAGAGATAGAAGATACTACGTATCATATATATCGTTGGCATAATGAAACACATTTCTATAAAAAAATTGTAGTAAATGATCCTAATCTTCAGGAACCAATTGTTCATACTGAAAAAGTTGCAAAATTCAGTTTAGGGGATTTTACAGATATGCTTGCATTTCAGAAAATGCAAGTTGTGGAAGTGTACGGTGATTATGATTTAAGTGCTTACCATGTAAGTAAAACGCCCCGCATGATAATTATAGCTAAAAAAACTTCCTGATGTTAAATAATACTTTCCCGGAATTTTGTTGTTACGAGCAAAGTAAAGAGTCTAAAATAATTTTGCAGAATGGATGATGTATTTTCTTCCAGTTCTTTATGGCAGTTGTTAGACCAATGGGACAAAAAGTTGTTTATTATACTCAACAGTAGGTTTACTAATTCAGTTTTTGACCTACTTCTACCCTACTTCCGCGACTCAGTTTTCTGGGCACCGCTTTATCTTTTTATAATAGCATTTATTACGCTTAATTATGGTAAAAAAGGTTGGTGGTGGAGCATTGCATTTCTTTGTACTGTTGCTATTACAGATATGGTGAGCAGCAGAGTTTTTAAAGAAGTATTTGAGCGTTTACGACCATGCCAGGATCCTTACTTTTCAGAAAACGTAAGATTACTTTTAAAGCATTGTTCAGGGAGCTTCAGTTTTACATCTTCTCATGCTGCTAACCATTTTGGTATTGCCACTTTTGTAACTTTTACATTTTACCCAACATTTGGTCGTTGGTTACTTCTAAGTTATTTGTGGGCTTTTTTTATAGCATATGCACAAGTATATGTAGGTGTGCATTATCCACTGGATGTAATAGGTGGGGCAGTAATAGGTCTGCTGGCAGGACTTTTGACGTCAAAAATATTTATGAGCAAATGGGGTAGCTTTACTTTAATTTAGTTTCGTGTAAATGGTAATATTAATATTGTTGTTGTTGATTCTGATCAATGGAGTTTTTTCCATGTCAGAAATAGCCCTTGTTTCCGCACGAAAAGCCAGACTGGAAGCACAGGCTAATAAAGGGAATAAAAGAGCAAAAGAAGCTTTAGATCTTGCCAATCATCCCGATAATTTTCTCTCCACCGTTCAAATTGGTATTACATTAATTGGCATATTAACCGGTATTTACTCAGGAGAGAAACTGACCGATGATTTCGTTGCTTTTCTCGAGCAGTTTCCTATCCTTAAAGATTACAGCCATGGTCTGGCAACTGCTATTATTGTAATCATAATTACTTATTTCACACTTGTCCTTGGTGAACTGGTTCCTAAAAGACTTGGTCTTTCCAGGCCTGAAGCTATCGCAAAATTTATGGCTAAACCTATGCGAATAATAGGTACTATCACTTACCCATTTATATGGCTGTTAAGCAAGTCCTCTTTTATAGTCATGAAGTTATTCAACATAAAAAGAGATGCAAACCAGGTTACAGAAGAAGAGATAAAAGCAATCATAAGCGAGGGAACCGAGCACGGTGCCATTGAAGAAGCTGAGCAGGAAATAATAGAAAGAGTTTTCCATCTGGGTGACCGAAACATCACTTCTTTGATGACGCACCGAAGTGAAATAATTTGGTTTGATTTGAATGATAATGAAGCTAAGATCAGGGAAATGATCATTCAAAATGCACATTCTATTTACCCTATTTGTGATGGTGAACTTGATAACATCAAAGGGGTTGTGTCTATAAAAGAATTGTATGTATCCGATGATCTTACCTTATTCAAAGACCTGATGGAACCCGCTCTGTTTGTACCTGAAAACAATACTGCTTACCAAATAATGGAAAAATTCCGGGAGTCAAAGATCCACTCATGTTTTGTGGTGGATGAATATGGAAGTGTTTTAGGAATGATAACAATGAATGATATATTGGAAGCTATTATTGGTGATATGCCGCAGCCTGATGTGGATGATTATGAAATAATTAAAAGAGAAGACGGCACTTTTCTGATAGACGCTCAAATTCCATTTTATGATTTTCTACAAAAGTTCGATAAAACCGACTGGATGAGCGATAGTGAACATGAATTTGATACACTGGCAGGATGTATTTTAAATGAAATGGAACGTATACCACGAGTTGGTGATACAATGAAGTGGAAAGGCTTTTCATTTGAAATTATAGATATGGACGGGCATAGAATTGATAAAGTACTGGTCAAAGCAAGCCAGGAAATATTAGATGAAATGGAGGAATAAAGTGTGAAATGGAAAATTTAAAAGAGAATCTCTTTAGAAAGTAAAGCTCACTTGTTTGTGCGGGTAATCAAGTTTATAACTTTTGCGATTGCCGTTAAAAGTTACATGAACAATATTTATTTGTGAATCAATGTAATCCTGGAGTATTGAATTTATCATATCCAGCTTCTTAACCGAAACAACGTTTGGCACTTCAAAATAGCAATAAACCGATTCACTATCTTTCTCATATCCAATAAAATTGAGTTTTACAGGTTTCCCGTCTGCAGAAAGTATCAGGCGTTTAGTAAAGTAATCAGCAACCAGCTTGTTATTAATAATTTGCAGTTCATCATTTGAAAAATCCACTTTAGTTTTATAGCTCTTCCTGAGGGCATCCTCCATATCATCAATAAAAACTTTACAGGTTATTTCAAGCGACTTCTCTTTTTGGTTATGATGAATTTCAGTAACACTTACATAAAATGGATGCAAGGCAGTAATCAGGAGAAAGAGCCATTTGATACCAAGTAGATACATTAGAAGAGATATAATATTTTATTATTACAAAAGTCTGATTTATTTTGAACCATCTATCTCACAAAAGGTTAAAGGTGCCGGTGAATGGAAGAACTGAATTATTTTAAAGAGGGGTGGAAGCATATAATTAGTCCTGATGCTATTGACCACCAGCTCTTTATACTTGTACTCTCAGCACTATATACAATAAAAGACTGGAAGCAGGTTCTGATCCTGGTTACCGCATTTACTATAGGTCATTCTATTACTCTTGCTTTAAGTACAACAGAAATAATAACCATTAATTCAGAAATGGTAGAGTTTTTGATTCCCTGTACTATTGTTTTAACAGCGATAACTAATTTTTTTCAGAAAAATTTAAATCCTAAGAAAATACACATCAACTATTTTCTTGCGTTATTTTTCGGATTGATACATGGGTTGGGATTTGCTAATACGCTACGTTTTATTAAGGCAAGTGACGAAAGTCTTGGATGGGTACTTTTACAGTTTAACTTGGGTTTAGAGGCAGGACAGATTCTGTTAGTTATTGCTATATTATTGATAGCACAGGTATTTATTCACTATTTAAGAGTAAATCGCCGGTATTGGATGTTGGTACTTTCTACGGCGGGTTTACTACTATCATTAAAAATGGTTATTGAGAGAATTCCTTCATAAATGAAAATTGATATGAAAAATGCGATTTTAATTTTTCTAGTATTTACGAGCTTTCTATCTATTAAAGCACAGAATATTCATAACAATCCGGCCTCGAATCATGGAAATAAATTCGAGCAATTGGGCACCGTACTACCTACACCAAATCAATACCGCAGTGCCAGTGGTGCGCCGGGACCTAAATACTGGCAGCAACGTGCTGATTACAATATTAAATGTGAATTAGATGAAAAAAACCAGCGACTCACCGGAAGTGAAACAGTTACTTACTATAACAACTCACCAGATGTGTTAACGTACCTCTGGTTTCAGCTGGATGAAAATGAGCATAGCTCCACCCGGAATGCTAATTATCAAACAAGCAACTCAATGCCGAGACAGGCAAATGTGCAAACACTGGAAAGATTGGATGATAACAAAACTGATAATGGCTTTGGAATTAATATATTAAAGCTTACTGATGCTTCAGGAAAAGCATTAAAGTATATTATTAATAAAACCATGATGCGTGTAGAGATGCCGCAGCCATTAAAGCCAGGACAAAAGTTTACTGTTAATATAGACTGGAACTACAATATTCCTGACAGAATGGTGCAAGGAGGACGAGGTGGTTATGAGTATTTCCCTGAAGATGGTAATCATATTTTTACTATTGCTCAGTGGTATCCCCGCCTTTGTGTATACAGTGATTATCAAGGTTGGCAAAACCAACAATTTACAGGCCGCGGTGAATTTGCATTAACATTCGGAAACTTCAGGGTTCAAATGACAGTACCTGCAGATCATGTTGTCGGCTCAACAGGAGAATGTTTGAATTATTCGCAAAATCTAACTCCAACCCAATTGGCACGGTGGCAGAAGGCTCAAACATCAAAAGAGCCTATTGAAATTGTTACTCTTGCAGAAGCAAAAGCTGCTGAATCTAAAAAAAGTACAGCAAAAAAAACCTGGATTTATTCTGCAAATAATGTTCGTGATTTTGCCTGGACGTCCAGCAGAAAATTTGTTTGGGATGCAATGCCTGCAACAGTGGAAGGTAAGAAGGTAATGTGCATGAGCTATTACGGAAAAGAGGCGTATGGATTATATCGTCCATTTTCTACAAAAGCAGTGGCACACACTATTAAGACGTATTCAAATTTTACAATTCCTTATCCATATCCAGTGGCTATTAGTGTTGAAGCTGCAAACGGAATGGAGTATCCAATGATATGTTTTAATTATGGCCGTACAGCCAGTGATGGTACTTACACAGAAGCTACAAAATATGGTATGCTGGGTGTTATCATTCATGAAGTAGGCCATAACTTTTTTCCAATGATCATTAATAGTGATGAGCGTCACTGGACGTGGTTTGATGAAGGTTTGAACACGTTTGTTCAATACCTGACAGAAGAATTATGGGATAACAAATATCCTTCTCGCCGCGGACCCGCCCATCTGATTGTTGATTACATGAAACTTCCCAAAGACCAGTTGGAACCTATAATGACCAATTCTGAAAACATTGTTCATTTCGGTCCTAATGCTTACTCGAAACCTGCTACAGCTCTAAATATCCTACGCGAGACAATAATGGGACGGGATTTGTTTGATTATGCTTTTAAAGAATATGCCCGCCGCTGGGCATTCAAGCACCCCACTCCCGCTGATTTTTTCCGAACTATGGAAGATGCAAGCGCTGAAGATCTGGATTGGTTCTGGAGAGGTTGGTTCTATAGCACTGATGTTACAGATATTTCATTAGATAGTGTAAAATATGCACGTGCTGATTTTAGCCCCAGGAATGCACAGGGCACAAGGGTTTCAGACACAACAGTTTACACGAGCTTACCTCGTCCTATGGTTAATGACTTTGAAGATGTATCAAAAGTTCGAAACAGGCAGAATCCAGGTATAAAATTTCAATCAGATGTAGATACATCATTACGTGATTTCTATTGGCGGTATAAACGTGGTTTAGAATCGTACGATACAGCTAAATATGCAATTGAAATTGCGGCTACAGCAGAACCTGTTGATGAAGCAACAAGGCAAAGACTTGCAAACAAGCATTTTTATGAACTGCACTTCAGTAACAAAGGAGGGCTTGTAATGCCTATAATTGTTGAGTGGACGTTTAAAGATGGAACAAAAGAAATAGATCGTATTCCAGCCCAGGTATGGCGTTATAATGAAAATAGTGTAACTAAATTCTTTATGAAAGATAAAGAAGTTGCTTCCATCAGGCTGGACCCCATAAGAGAAACTGCTGATATAAATGAGTCAAATAATACCTGGGGTAACATTCCAGCAACAGCAACACGCTTCCAGGTTTTTAAGCAAAAACAAGGAGCTGCCCGGGGCCAGTCTGCCGGAGCAAATCCAATGCAAAAAGCACAGGAAAAGAAAGGATTTTAATGTAATCTATAGTTAAGCTACCCTTTTATAGGTTGAGTTTTCTTTTGCAGTTTTTATAATTCAATTCTTTGGTGAATCAGGAATAAAATAGAATAGGATGAACAAGTATTTGCTTTTGGTGATATTCTTTATTGCTTATCAATTAAGCTTTGCCGGAACTGTAGATACAGTAACTATCTACAGCCAAAGCATGAAAAGAAACATTAAATGTGTTGTTATCAAACCTGATGCATATTCAAATAATAAAACAATATTTCCAACAGTATATCTGCTGCATGGCCACAGTGGTGATTACAGTAACTGGATTAAAAGAGTACCACAGTTAAAAAGATATGTTGATCAATTTAATGTACTAATTGTTACCCCTCATGGTGATTTCAGTAGTTGGTACTTTGATAGTCCTGTCGATCGCCGCATGCGGTATGAAACTCATATTGCTCTTGAAGTGCCAGCCTATATTGAAAAGAATTATAGAACAATAAAAAACAGGAATGGAAGAGCTATTACAGGGTTAAGTATGGGCGGACATGGAGGGTTATTTCTTGGATTCAGACATGCAAGTTTCTTTGGAGCGTGTGGTAGTATTAGCGGTGCTTTGTTGATTGAATACATAAACAGGAATTATGGAGTTGAAAGGTTACTAGGTGACACCACGAATAAGGAATTATACCGCCAGTACTCTATAATGAAACAAATGGAAAGCTATCCGAAAGATTCAATTGCTGTTATAATTGATTGCGGCACGGAAGACTTTCTAATAGATATGAACCGGGCAGTTCATCAAAAAATGCTTCAACTAAAGATTCCCCACGAGTATATTGAACGTCCCGGCAGACATGATTGGCATTATTGGGCAAATGCTGTGGAATACCAGTTATTCTTCTTCCGTAAATACTTTGATAAAGCAGGTATAAAAAACTAGAACAGTTTCAATACAACTGTGTGATCTCTGAATTTATGTATGGTATTAGTAACCTGTGCGTCCGTCCCTAACCTTTATCTTCTTTTTTCCGGCATTCTTCTTCTCGTAATCTAAAATTGCCTGGGGTTTTGGAAGGTTCTTTTTTGCGGTACTTGACGTGTCAGATTTATTAGTATCGGTTATATCAATTGGCAACAGATCTTCACCAAGCATATTTGCTGGCTTATCTAAATGCCAGTATTCTTCTTTCTCAATTACTCCACCTACTCCATAATATTTCCAAACTCCATGTTTTAAAGAAAACCCGTCAAGCTTCACTAATTCCTTTCTAATAACTTTTGTAGGATCGTGCATGTCATAAACATCGACAGTGTCGTATGGATGATCGGGATTCACTGCTTTCCAGCTTTCAGCTCTGATAGGGTCACCTATGTTGGTGAAGTAAATATTCTGGCCATTTTTATTTCCCCATCTGTAGTTTTCAACTGCAAGTAAGTCACCTTGTAATGAATATCTGCGCCACATGCCTTCCTTTTTCCCGTTTAGAAAAACACCTTCTTCTTCATATCCCGGTTCTCCACGCAAAGCATCCACTTTTACAACCCATTTACCTTGCTTTTTACCTTTAAAATCTACACAATTCAATGTATCTCTTTTAACTCCAATTATATACTCTTTACATTGAGAGAAACTTTGAATACTGATCAATAAAAGCGGCAGAAGTAAATATCGCATTGTATATAAGTTTGATGTTATAACTTAACGTAAACTCCAGATAAATTATGCAATCAAAGTTACTCCAATACCCTATTTTTCTCGGCTTCCTTTTAGTTACAATTTTCACAAATGCACAGATAAAACCTACTCCGGCGGCAGATCGTTTAAGAGGATTACAACAGAGGCAAGTACTGGAGAAGATATCTACTATTAACCACATAAAATTCAGAAATATTGGTCCTTCAATAATGAGTGGAAGAGTAGTTGACCTGGAGGTAAATAGCGATGATCCAACTGAATTTTATGTTGCTTACGCTACTGGTGGATTGTGGCATACTACGAATAACGGATTGTCATTCACCCCAATCTTTGACAGTGTTGATGTATTATTTATTGGAGACATCGCTGTTAACTGGCGTACACGAACTATTTGGGTTGGAACTGGAGAAGTAAATAGCAGCAGGTCATCATATGCCGGCATTGGAATGTACAAAAGCACCGATAATGGTAAGAATTGGCAGTACCTCGGCTTGCCTGAATCACATCATATAGGAGAGATACAGCTACACCCAACAGACGACAATACAGCATGGGTAGCCGTACTGGGTCACTTGTATTCGCCGAATAGTGAGCGAGGTGTATTTAAAACTACAGATGGTGGTGCTACCTGGAAGCATACGCTGTATGTTGATAATAACACCGGTGCAGTGGATCTCGACATCAATCCTCAAAATTCGAATGAAGTTTATGCGGCATTGTGGTACAGAACACGGCGAGCCTGGAACTTTGAAGAAAGTGGTATGACAAGTGGAATTTATAAGAGCACTGATGGTGGTAACACCTGGAGTTTAGTGACTAAGCAGGGTTCCGGTTTTCCAACAGGTGATATTGTGGGTAGGATCGGTCTTGCAGTATATCCTAAAAATCCGCAAATTGTTTATGCCATTGTTGATAATCAGAAGCCAAAGCCGGACACTGCTAAAAAAGATACCCTTGTTTATGCTCTGGCAGAGCTAAAAAATCTCACAAAAGAACAGTTTGCGCAATTAGAGGAGCGAAAGCTGGATACACTTCTGCATCGCAACAGAATGACTCCACGATACTCTGCAAAAACAGTAAAGGAGCTAATAGCTACCGGACAATTACAATCCACAGCTCTATATGATTACCTGTTTATGAATACAGGCTTTGAAGGAACTCCTGTTGGCGCAGAAGTTTATCGAAGTGATAATGGAGGACAAACCTGGCGAAAGACAAATGAAAAGGAGATTCCTATCAACTTCACCTATGGCTATTACTTCTCAACAATATACGTGTCGCCATATAATCCCGACAAAGTTTTTGCTCTCGGATTCACCTCACAGGTATCAACAGATGGCGGTAAGACATGGAAGAGCATGGATAAGCCTAATGTTCATGTTGACCATCATGCATTATGGATAAATCCGAAGCGTGACTCTCATTTAATAAATGGAAATGATGGCGGATTGAATATTACCTATGATGATGGTGGAAGTTGGTTCAAAGCGAACTCTCCTTCTGTTGGTCAGTTTTATACTGTTGCTGTTGATAATGCAAGACCTTACAACGTGTATGGTGGTTTGCAGGATAATGGTGTCTGGTGGGGACCATCTAACAACAAAGAATCAGTTGACTGGCATGAATCAGGTGATTATCCATTTAAAAGAATTATGGGTGGAGATGGGATGCAGGTTCAGGTTGATACAACTGATAACATAACAACTTATGCCGGTTTTCAATTTGGGAATTATTCAAGACTTAACCGTATGAACCCAAGAGGTACAGCCAAACGCATTACACCACGTCATCAACTTGGTGAAAAACCATTGCGTTTTAACTGGCAAACACCAATTTTATTGAGTTCCCATCAACCACATGTGCTTTACTTTGGTTCAAATAAAATGCACCGGTCATTTAATCGTGGTGATACGATGATCATTCTAAGTGGTGACTTAACAAGAGGTGGAAGAGAAGGTGATGTGCCGTATGGAACGATTACTTCAATTTCAGAATCTCCCCGAAGATTTGGATTAATTTATACCGGTACAGATGATGGAAACATTCATGTTTCTAGAGATGCAGGTTATACATGGACTTTAATAATTAACAAGCCACAAAGAGCAAGTGATGCCCCACTCGCTATTGGGTTGTGGGTAAGCCGAATCATTGCATCACAATATAAAGACGGCAGAGTCTATGTTTCTTTGAACGGCTACCGGTTTGATGATTTTACACCATATTTATTTGTGAGTGAGGATTTCGGTGCAACGTGGATGCCTATTGGAAAAGACCTTCCCGCAGAACCTATTAATGTGGTAAGAGAAGACCCGAAAAAAGAAAATATCTTATACGTTGGGACAGATGGTGGACTATATGTAAGCTTCGACAGAGGAAAAAGTTTTATGATGTGGAATGGTGGATTACCGAAATCAATCCCCGTTCATGATATTGCAATACAAACAAGAGAAAATGAAATTGTGCTGGGCACACACGGCAGAAGCATATATATAGCGAAGCTGGACGAAGTGCAGAAGATGGTGAAGTAAAAGCTCGAAATATGGAATATGAGCGGTAACTTATACAGGTAAAGAAAGTCTCGAAATGAAAATTTTCCTGTTTTATCTATTAATCATCCAACTAACCGCATCCGCTCAGCCGAAAATAAAAAAAGTAATGGTAGATGGCAGTGGAAGTCCTTTGGTGATGCTTGCCGGCGCATTAGCGAATATGAATGCGTTGAATGTTCCTGTAAAAGATCTGTCGCAGAAGTTTAAGGTGATCCGGATGGAACATTTTAATATTCAGTATGCAGCAGAAGGAAAACTACTACCCAAGAATTATTCTGTTCGCACCGAAAGCGAAGCCATAAAATATACACTTGATTCGCTGGGGATTAAAGAACCCGTAGTGCTGGTTGGAAATTCATTTGGTGGGTTAATCGCCCTTGATTTTGCAATCAATCATCCAAAGCGTGTACGGTCGCTTGTGTTGCTTGAGCCTCCGTTTTTTGGATTGCTATTGGCAAAGAATGAATCACCTAAAGGATTGCAGAGGATACTGGACGTTACAAAAGAATACACACCACAGGCGGAAATCACAGAAGAAATGGTGGAACGCTTCAGGTGTCTGCAATTAAATTGCGATACCATAAATATCCGGCAATTGCCGCAATGGAAGTCATGGGTAGATCGGAAAAATATACACCGCGGCGGTTCTACCGCATCTGAATACAAAGCCAACTTTAAAAAGCTGAATCGTTTTAGAAAACCTGTGCTGCTTATCTCCGGCACACAATCAACTTTAATATATAAACGAATAACTGAACTGTTGAAGGAAGAACTTCCTCATTCAAAAAGAATATTTATTGAAAGTGGTCATTCCATAACAGCTACAGCACCAAAAGAAGTAGTGAATGCGATAATTGAATTTGTAAAATAACAACAACATCATTGATGATAAAATATATTCTAGTAATTCTGCTGCCATTGCAAATGATTGCACAGGATGCACAACTTGAAAAATTTGTTGACAGCATTTTGGGTCCGTATAATAAACCAGATGTGCCGGGCACAATGATCCTGGTTGCACAGGATGGTAAACCTATTTTCAAGAAAGCTTATGGAATGGCTAGTCTTGAGTTGGGTGTCCCGTTAAAAACAAGTCACGCATTCAATATAGGATCAGTAGCAAAACAATTTACAGCTGTTGCTTTACTGCAATTAGCACAACAGGGGAAGCTGAAACTTACCGATGACATCCGTAAATACCTGCTTGGTTATAATAGCCATGGACAGGTCATTACCATAGAGCATTTGATCTCACATACAAGCGGCATATCCAGCACAGAACGAAAGGACCTTCGCCAATTCGTTGCAGAAAATGGTGTGTCTTTTCACCCTAATGCATTCATGCCTTATGTAATGAAGGAACCGTTGCTCTTTCCACCAGGCACAAACTGGAGCTATAACAACATTTCATTTATGCTCGCCGCAATTATAGTAGAAAAGATTTCAGGACAAAAATTTGCCGACTACCTGCAACAACATATTTTTCAACCTGCTGGCATGAAAGACACTTACGTCGCAAACGACCTCAAGCCATTGAACAATGTTGCAGCTTCATACACAAGAAAATACGATGGTAAATGGAGAAACGATGACAGGCAGAACAATTGGGGCTGGGAAAAAGGCGCCGGAGGCATCATATCCACTTTGGATGACATGCTCCAATGGGATATTGCATTGAGAGAAAACAAAGTGTTACAGCAGGAAACACTTGCAAAAGCATGGAAACCTTTCCAGTTAAAAAGTGGCAGATCTACTAAATATGGGTATGGCTGGGGTATCCAACCCATTAATGATTTACAGATTATTTATCATGGTGGTGCCGTAAATGCTTATCGTAACAACTCTATTCATATTCCTGAAAAAAAACTTTACGTGTATTATGTAAACTTTTATGCAGCCGATCAATACACAATACCAAAAAAAATAGTTGGCAGACTATTAAATATCCCTATGCCTGTACCGGTAAAACAAACGAATCAAAATATTTCAGATTATGAAGGAGCTTACCTATTGAATTATGGCGGCGCACGTATCAGTAAGCAATATGCTGATTTCCCCATTTACGCAACGTTTACAACATCAGGTGATACGTTATTTATGCGACCACCAATGGGCGAAAAAACATTTCTTCGTCCAGCGGGAAAGGACAGGTTCCTGCTCCCTGGTTCAGAAAATAATATTTATGTTTTCAATAGGGGTGCAGATGGAAAGGTAAGATCGATGACAATCGAAGCCTTTCTTTTTGGAGGCGCAGCTACAGAAGTTGAAAATATGAAGGTGCCTATTCAAAAAAAGCCTGCAGAAAAGATTGTTTCCATTCCTGCAGAAACCCTGAAGAAGTATACCGGCACCTACTATAGTGCATTAGAAGATAGTTATTTGTTTATTGAATTAGATGGAAACAGATTTTGGGCACACAGGGTAAATGCGATGCCAAAGTTTGAGATGCTCCCGATAAGCAACAACAAATTCATTCGCAAAGGAGTAGAAGAATTCAAGTTAAGCTTTGGAGAAAATAAAGATGGTGTGATGATCTTAACTGTTTCTGCTTTTCGTGATACAGATTACAGGAAAATTGCGGATTAAAAATGGATACTGTGCTGGAAGGTTAACTCTCGAATAATTTGTTCCAAATCATTAAAAATCGATTTTAAAAAAATGATGAAATCAGTTTTAATAAACATTTTACTGATACAGGCGCTTCTACTGCAAACTATGTATGGTCAAACGCCAGAAGAAAGCAGATGCGAAGACTTTCAGGAATGCTGCATTTGAGAAAATGAAGTGAAGTATCTAAAGAATGAATCAATTAAATCATAGGAGCTTGCACTATAATAAAAGCAAGAAGCACCTTAAAATAGCATTATGAAACTCCTACTTATATTTTGCTTATTCATATCAACCTCTCTTGTAGCACAAAACTTCACGAAAAAAGAAATAGCAACCTGGCAACAACAAGCAAAAAGAATTACTATAATTAGAGATAACTGGGGCGTTCCTCACATTTATGGAAAAACTGATGCGGATTGTGCATTTGGATTAATGTACGCGCAATGCGAGGATAACTTTTGGCAGATGGAAGAAACAGCTATTCGGGCATTGGGAAGAGCTGCTGAAGTTTATGGCGAAAGAGAACTGGAAAGAGATGCCGCTGTAGCCCTGTTTGAATCTGTAAAAAGAGGAAAAGAAATTTATGCAAAAGCAGCCCCTTTTCTAAAATTATTATGTAATGCAGCAGCAGACGGAATTAATTTTTATTTGCAAAAACATCCTGGTGTAGAAAGACGATTACTATACAAATATGAACCATGGTACTTCCTATTACCAGGTCCATTAAGTCCAGGCAGTCATGGAATTACACAGGCAGAAATGAAGAATGCATATGCTCAGTCTTTGCACAATTCACAACCTGAAGGTTTGGAAGAAAAGTTGGATAAAAGCGAAAGCGGATCTAATACTATAGCTCTGGCACCAAACAAAACAAAAACTGGAAATACCATGTTACTTATTAATCCACATGTCTCTTTTTTCGGGGGTGGACAACGATATGAAACACATTTGGTGAGTGAAGAGGGATTGAATGTTTCCGGTTTTGCGATGTTTGGTAATTTTTATATCTGGAGTGGTTTTAATCATTATGCAGGTTGGGCTCATACTAATACTGGTTCTGATTATGAAGACGTCTACCTCGAAAAGTTTGATCATGCTTCAGACTCGTTAATGTATAGATATGGAAATAGTTATCGTAAAGCAGTTTTGTGGTACGATACATTAGCTTATAAATCAGGAAACGATTTAAAGAAAAAGGTCTATGCTTTTCGTAAAACTCATCATGGACCTATAACAGCTAAACGTGATTCATTATGGTTTTCAATTAAAACAGCATCGAGTAATCCAGATAAATATATTTTACAAGCGTGGGCAATGTGCAAAGCCAAAAGTTTAAAAGAATTCACTTCGGCTATGTCAAATGTTCAGCTTAGCACAAATACAATGTATGCTGATGGAGCAGGGAATATTGCATACTGGCATGGTAATGCTATACCACGACGAAATACAAGTTTTAATTGGCGCTTTCCTGTAGATGGTAGTAATCCAGAAACAGAATGGAAGGACATGCATTCATTAAAGGAAATTGTACATGTAATTAACCCTTCATCTGGATGGATTCAGAATTGTAACGCCACACCTTATTTGGCAGCCGGTGGCAGCAGTCCCAAAAAAGAAATGTATCCTGAGTACATGGCTTATGAAAGCCACGGCTTTCGCAGCGAAGAAGTAATACGTCTATTATCAAACAGTAATAAAATATCTTTTACTGAATTCGAGGAAATAGTTACAAGCAATCATTTAACAATGATGGCTGCATGGCTGCCGCAAATCATTAGTGCTTATGATAAAGAGGTGAAAACAAATCCTGAAATACACTTAAGACTTAAGAGTGTTGTAGATACTCTAAGAAATTGGAATTATCGATATTCAACTTCAAGCAAAGCAACTACCCTGGCTGTATTCTGGTATAGAAGTTATAGTGATTGGGTTCGTACACGGATAAGATCGACCATCTATGGAGATAATACTACCAATTTAATGTACGGCGAGAAATTGCCGGCACCCGATAGCACTGCAGTTCAAATATTATACAATGCTGTAGATACTTTGAACAATAGATATGGCACTCATTTTATTTCATGGGGAGAAGTAAACAGGTTACAGCGTATACATACGAGTGGAACAAAGGAAAACTTTGATGATGATAAGGTAAGCTTTCCTGTTGGTGCAGTACCCGGAGGAATGGGTTCTTTGTTTTCTTTTCAAACACGTACAGATCCGGGGCAAAAGAAAATGTATGGGGTAGGTGGCAATACATATGTTGCACTTGTAGAGTTCGGTAAAAAAATTAAAGCAAAGTCAATTATGTATTTTGGACAAAGCGCTGATCCATTATCTAAGCATTACTTCGATCAGGCATCTTTATATACAGAAGGTAAGTTTAAGAACGTGTATTTCTATAAAGAAGATGTGGAGAAAAATTCTAAAAGGAAATATCATCCGGGGGAATAAAGTTTTCGTCATTTAATACCAGGAAACATTCAAAACCAGTAATTCTTTTACTCTATCCGCAATCGCTCACCTTTGCCAATCATCTTGTATCTAAAATAAGGATTATCAGATGCAGAAACACGCAAAGGAGATAAGTCATTTTTTTATAGCCAGGCTTTTGTTGATGGCTTCAGAGCAACATTTGCTATTTTATTTCCCGCTTTACTGGGTTACTATTCTAATCAATTTGAGCTTAGATTAACTGTGGCTTTAGGAGCTTTTTGTGTAAGTATCACTGATGAACCGGGTCCTTTTATTCGAAAAAGAAGGGGAATGTTATTCTGTATTTTATTCATTTTCCTCATTGCCAGCATTACTCCGCTTGCACGTACAAATGCAGTGGTGATGGGTTTTACTATTGCAGTAGTTTGTTTTGTTTTTTCCATGTTCATAGTGTATGGGCACAGGGCTGCTGCAGTCGGTACCTCATCAATATTGATTATGATCCTAATGATGGATGAGATCATTCCCCCAAATGAAATTTTACCGAACAGTTTATCTCTTGCAACCGGTGGCATTTGGTATATGTTTTTAAGTTTGTTTCTCTACAATCTACAGCCTTACAGGCCGGCACAGCGTTCCGTGGGAAGGTGTATTAGAGAAATTGCAACTTACTTATCTATCAGGTCTGAATTTTATAATCAAACCACTGATATAGAAACTAATTATAAAAAGATGGTAGCTCAGCATGTTGTTGTTAATGATATGCTGGAACAGGTTCGTGAGCTGCTATATAAAGCCAGGCAGATAGTTAAAGAAACAACTGTTGCAGGCAAAAAATTATTATTCACTTTCGATAATGCAGTGGATTTTTTTGAAGAAACTACTGCCACTTATTATCAGTACGAGGATTTAAGAAAAAGATTTGCCGGCACTGGTATTCTTGAAAAGATTTCGTTAGTTATAAAAGAAATTGCTGCAGAGCTGGACGCAATCGGAATGGCTATAGAAAGCAACAGTGATCTAAAGCAACAAGAAGATTTATTATCTACTTTGGAAAACTTAAAAGCTGCAATAGATGACCTGAATGGTAAAACAGTAGCTAGTACAATCGTTCTTAAAAAAATACTGGTAAATCTTAGGGGCCTCGCAGAAAGATCAGACAACTTTTATGAATACTTTAAAAAAGAAATAGTTACAGAACTACCATCTATAGATCATTCACGTTTTATAACTTCTCACAAGCTGGATCCTAAGATTCTATCTAATAATATCACTATACGATCTTCAATCTTCAGGCATTCTATAAGATTAAGTGCGGCTTGCACTATAGGGTTTATTCTTGCAGAAATAGCAGATTACGGTCAGTACAGTTACTGGATACTTCTTACTATTGCCATCATCTTAAAGCCTGCATTCAGTTTAACTAAAAAGCTAAATACAGAACGTATTATTGGCACTATAGCAGGAGGTTTGATAGGAGTTTTATTACTCATTCTTTTTGATGATAAGTCTTTCCACTTTAGCATGCTTGTTTTTTTCATGCTTGTTGCTAATTCACTTATGCGGATTAACTATACAATTATGACTATGGCTACAACTGTGTATGTAGTAATGTTCTTTAGTCTTCTAGGTGCTCAATTCTTAAATGTTGTGCCTGAAAGAATTATTGATACAATCATTGGTGGAGGTATTGCTTTCATTGTCAGCTATTTTCTTTTCCCAACATGGGAGCGTCAACAGATGAAGCAGTATATGATTGAAATGTTACACGCAAATGCCGAATATCTAAATAAAATAGTTATTGCTTTAGCAGGAAAACAGGTCAGGGTGCTGGACTATAAATTAGCACGTAAAGAAGTTTATATCCATTCAGCGAATTTGTCAGCAGCATTTCAACGAATGATATCTGAACCAAAGAGCAAACAAGCAAATAAAAAACTGTTAAATCAATTTGTTGTAATGAATCATATCCTGCTTTCGAATATTGCTACTGTGGCTACAACACTTTTCTTAAAACACAAGCAAGAATGTACCCCAGAATTGCATCAAATAGCTAAGAACTCCTATAAAAAACTTGTGGAAAGCAAGGCAAAATTGGAAAACACCGAAGTTAATCTGCCAGTTAAGGAATTTATAACTGAATCAATCCCTAATTCCTCTATAAAAGATTATGAGGTCATGAAAGAGCAATTAATTTTTATTTTAAAGATCTGTACAGACCTGAAAAAGATTATAGATAAATTTTGTATTAAGGAAGATATAGAATAACGACATTGTTGAGGTTATACTGATGAATCTGTGGATGTAATGAACTTTTTATCCACTTCAGTGATCTTATATGTATCCTCTATTTGCCAGTTTTTTGATTGCATCACCTCAGTAAGAAGTGTACGCATTTGTTCTGCAGCTATTTTCGGCAGGTCACTTTTCATTGCTGCCATCTCCACCTGCTTTTTTCCGTTAGCCTGTATTCGGGTTAGGTCTTCACGGCCGAGCATATTAAATATATGTTCATCAAAATTGTAGTACTTATAATCAGATTCAATACTTAGGATTTGTGGTTGAGGAAATGAAACCAGCTTTATTCTTTGATTGACCTCATCTGTTTGCCATACACATTTATCAAAATCATAACCAACCAAAACTTTTGCTTCAATAATTACCAATGCACGTTTTGTAGATGGAATAAATCCAAAGATCTTCTTTGTTTCTTCAAAGTTGTACAATTCGTTGAAATGCCCTTCAGCACAAACAATTTTAAATACTTTTCTAATGCTCTCTACTATTGTGTGTGAACTTTCTTTTACCTCTTTATTTTTTGCAGCAGTTACTAGTTTCCAGATAAAAAACACAATGACTGCACCAAGCAGAACCCCGGTAATCAGTAATCTTGTTATATTTTCAATTGTTACATTTTGATAAACACTGAAAGCAAAGTTGATAAACAACAACACTAAAATCACTCCGGCTATTGCTACCAGAATCAGTAAAGTTTTATTTAATGCCTTCATAGTTTAATGTAGAGGATAAGTAGCACTCATCAAATTTCATGCGGTTATCTTTAAAATGCCTGAGTATAAGATATTTACTTTTCCAGGAACCACTGTACAGCCAGCTCATATCCTTTCAACCCTAAACCGAATATGCTACCTACTGCTTTACCGGAAACATGCGAAAATTTTCTGAAATCTTCTCTTGCATGAACATTAGAAATATGCACTTCAATTACCGGAGTTTTTATAGCAGCTATTGCATCTCCTATAGCAACAGAAGTGTGGGTGTAAGCACCTGCGTTTAAAATTATACCATCATAAACAAACCCTACCCGCTGTAACTCATTAATAATTTCACCTTCCACATTACTATGAAAGTAAGTAAATCTTATACTTCGGAACTTTGATTCAATGTCTTTAAGATATTCCTCAAAGGGAATATTACCATAAATGTCTGTTTCTCTTTTCCCCAGTAAATTCAAATTAGGACCATTGATGATACTTATCTGCATACCTACAAGATAAGGAAACAATAAGCTCTTTTAACTAAATTCAAGCGTGGTAAACGGTAACTTTACCATCTACTGCCCTCTATGAAACAAATTTCATTTACCATTTTCATTTTAATACTACTAAGTTCAAACGCAAAGCTTCAGCAGCTTCCGCAAACAACAAATAAAATAGCTCAGGCAGAGAAAGCCTTGTTCAGCAATTTATTTTTAACAAACATCCTTTCTGTATCATCAAATAATTATGATGTAACACACTATCGGTGTGAATGGACTGTGGATCCTTCAGTCAGGTATATAAAAGGAAAAGTAACAACATCTTTCAGGATCACTTCTGCTACTAACAATATTGTTTTTGATCTTTCAAAAGCACTAACTGTTGATAGTGTTCTATATCGGGGGAATAAAATTAACTTCCAACATAACACTAATAATGGTTTACAAGTAATTTTTCCTACTACACTTGCTAGTAACCAACGTGATTCTGTGAGTGTTTTTTACCAGGCGGTACCTCCAACAAGCGGTTGATATTATTAGTATCAGGAATAAATACGGACCCATCGGGCCTGCTTGTAATGTTGTTTTGTAAGCTTCTTAAATG